>OWJB01000795.1_pt1 | contig 14369 bp, 12 predicted proteins | sample 1732861 | NCBI WGS metagenome assembly OWJB01 (sample SAMN05065762, study PRJEB22554) | human gut metagenome | biome: ENVO:2100002; feature: ENVO:00000062; material: ENVO:00002003 | host: Homo sapiens | place: USA
GCCGTTGCTGCCGGTATCATAAAACCGGAGCGGAAGCGTCTGCATATGGTTAAACAGCTCTTCCCGCAGCCGCTGCAGCGCGTTTTGCGCCACCTGCAGCATGATGCGCGACTGCATATAGGCAGCGGCAACGCTGACTAAATAAACCGCTCCCATCACGCACAGGGAACGGAACAGCCCCGCCACATCGCCCCGGCTGCCATCTAAAGGCACAATATACCGGTTGATGATCGGGCGCAGCATATAGGCGCCCGCCAGATTTGTCACCGTCCCCAGGATCACACAGAAAAAGGCGGCTGTCATCACCATCCGGTCGCGTTTTAAGTATGAAAGCAGGCGCAGCATCGTCTGACCGCCCGCCTTGGGCTTTCCGCCCTTCATGACCGCCATCCGTTCCGGTCCCCGGCGGCGTTTCGGCGCGTCGGCTATGCGGCTGCCATATCGGCGTTTCAGGCTTTCAATCTGTTTTTCATCCATCATGCCATCCCCTCCCCGTCTGCCCGTTTTCCATATTGCGTCTCATAGATCTCCCGGTACGCCTCACAGGATGCCAGCAGCTTCTCCTGCGTTCCCTCTCCGATAATCCTGCCGTCCTCAAGGACGAGAATCCGATCCGCGTATTCCAGCGAACTCAGCCGCTGTGCGATAATAAATTTCGTCGTATCTTTCAAATCTTCCCGGAATGCCGTCCGGATCGCCGCCTCCGTTGCCGTATCGACCGCACTGGTGCTGTCGTCGAGAATCAGGATCTTCGGCTTCTTTAAGAGTGCCCTTGCGATGCACAGCCGTTGTTTCTGACCGCCGGATACATTGACGCCGCCCTGTCCCATCTCCGTTTTGTAGCCTTCGGCAAACAAATTCACAAAGGAATCTGCCTGCGCATACACTGCTGCCCGCCGCACTTCTTCCTCCGTCGCCGTCTCATCACCCCAGCGCAGGTTTTCCTCGATCGTGCCGGAAAACAGGACGTTTTTCTGTAAAACCATGCCAACGCCGTCCCGGAGATTTTTCAGGGAATACTCCCGCACATCGATACCATCCACCCGCACACTCCCCTCTGTCACATCATAGAGGCGGGGAATCAGCTGTACCAGCGACGTTTTTCCGCTTCCGGTCGCACCGAGGATGCCGATCGTCTCTCCCGGCTCTGCCGTCAGGCTGATGTGGGATAGAACCGGCTCACCGCCTTCGCGGTAGGAAAAGGAAACATCCTTAAATTCCACGCGTCCTTTCTCAACCTTCCGGTCCTTCTGTGATGCATTTTCATCGCTCAGATCAATCGGCTCATCCAGCACCTCATCGATTCGCCGGATGGACGCCATCGCGCGGGAACTCTGCAAAAATACCATTGAGAGCATCATAAGTGACATCAGAATCTGTACAATGTAGGTCGTAAATGCCGTCAGATCCCCGACCGCCATCCGTCCGCCGATAATCAGGTTTCCGCCGAACCAGACAACTGCCAGCGTCGTCACATTCATCGCGAACATCATGACCGGCATCGTCGCAATTACGATCTTCAGCGCCCGCAGCCCTGCCTCCTTGAGCTCCCGGTTCGTGCCGGCAAACCGCTTTTCCTCGTAGTCTTCCCGCACAAAGGATTTCACCACCCGCACGTTCGTCAGCACCTCCTGGATGCCGCTATTGAGCGTATCCAGCGCTTTCTGCATGGCCGTAAACCGTGGGTAGGCAGTCCGTAGGATCCAGACGATCGCCGCCGTCAGAAGCGGAATCACCACCAGGATGACAGCTGCCAGTTCCGCATTCATCCAGAACGCCATCACAAGCGCCCCCAGGAACATGCCCGGCGCGCGCAGCATCATCCGAAGTCCCATCATAATCAGGTTCTGTACCTGCTGGATATCGTTCGTCAGACGGGTTACCAGCGATCCCGTGCTGAACGTATCGATATTTTTAAATGAAAACTGCTGCACTCTGGCAAATAAGTCGCGGCGCAGATCGCTGGTAAAGGAAATCGACGCCTTCGCTGCAAAATATGCCCCCAGAATGCCGCCTGCCGCCATCAAAAAGGAGGTAATCGCCATCACAAGTCCCATTTTGAGAATGTATCCGCCGTCTTTCTGCGCCACGCCATGGTTAATAATCATCGACATAAATTTGGGCAGCAGAATCTCACCCAGCACCTCCGTTACCATCATGAGCGGTCCCAGAATAAAGGCGCTCTTATATGGCAGTATATATGATTTGTATCGTTTCCATTGCTTCACGCTTTTTCCTCCTGCCCGTTATTTCTGCAAATTTTTTTATGGATTCTGTTCAAACAGCTCCATCAGTTCATTCTGGCTCAAATCGCCCAGTGAAACCATTCCCTCTGAAACCACCTGCGCTGCCAGCGCAAGTTTCGCATTCTGCAGCTTCAAAAGATTTTCTTCTATCGTATCCTTTAAGATCAGTTTGTATACCGTGACCGGCTTTTCCTGCCCGATCCGGTACGCGCGGTCGGTCGCCTGGTTCTGCGCTGCCACATTCCACCACGGATCGTAATGAATCACAATATCCGCCGCCGTCAGGTTGAGTCCCGTTCCCCCGGCTTTCAGGGAAATAAGGAACACCGGAACCTCATCCGAGGCAAACGTCTGCACCATCCGGCTACGTTCTTCCTTCGGGGTCGCGCCGACCAGAAGATGGGACGAAATGCCCTCCTGTAAAAGGCGTTCCCGAATCCGCTCCAGCATCGAGGCAAACTGGGAAAAGAGCAGGATCTTATGTCCCGCCGCAGATGCCGATGCGATCAGCGAAACACAGGTCTCCAGCTTCGCCGATTCCCCCGTATAATCTTCAAAACAGAGTGCCGGATCGCAGCAGATCTGGCGCAGCCGCATGAGCTGGGAAAGCACTTCCAATTTTCCATTACCCGACCACGCGCCGCCAGCCAGCGCCTCTTTCAGTTTCAACGCCGACGCCGTATAAAGCTTCTGCTGCCGCCCCGACGCCGCCGAATAAACGATCCTCTCTTCCTTGCCCGGAAGCTCCCGCAGCACATCCTTTTTCAAGCGGCGCAGGACAAACGGTCCCGTCATCCGCCGCAATGCCGTCAATGCTTCCGGATCCTGATTTTTCACGATTGGCAGCTCATACCGCTCACGAAACTTCCGGTAACTGTATAAAAATCCCGGCATCAGGAAATCAAAAATGCTCCAAAGCTCGCTGAGCCGGTTTTCCACCGGCGTTCCCGTCAGAGCGAAACGGGCATTCGCCGAAATCTCCTTTACCGCCTTCGCTCCCTGTGTCTTTGCATTTTTAATGACCTGCGCCTCGTCAATAATCTCATATTCAAACGTGCGTCCCAGATACGCCGCCCGATCCCGTTTCAACAGATCATAGGACGTGATGATCACCTGCGCCCCCTCAGACGCCTCCATCCGCATCTGCTCCTCCAGCTGTTCCTGCCGTTCTTTCGCCGTCCCGGCAATCAGAAGCACGCGGATCTCCGGCGAAAACCGGGCAAATTCCTGTCCCCAGTTGTAGACGAGCGACGCCGGGCAGACGATCAAAGACGGAAGAGGTAATTCTGACCCACTGCCTTCATTTCCAGCCGCTTTCTGCTCGGTTTTTTCCTGATAAAATGCCGTCAGAAGCGCAATCACCTGCAGCGTTTTTCCCAGTCCCATATCATCTGCCAGGATCCCGCCGAAATGATACCGCGCCAGCGTCCGCATCCACGTATATCCGATCTTCTGGTATTCCCTCAGCGTCTTTTCCAGCATCGCCGGAACCGCATAGCTGACACTCTGCGCCGTTTTTAGATCGCGCACCATCATCCCGTAGGCTTCATCCCGCTGAAACAGTTTCATCCTGCCGTCGCCCGAGAGACTGTCCAGATAAAAAGCACGGTAGGCAGGTATCTTCGCCTCCCCCGCCTGAAATTCACTCTTTGTCAGTCCCAGATCCGCAGTCAGACTGTCAAGCGCCTGCAGGCCGCCGCCCGAGAGCTGCAAAAATTCGCCATTTTTCATGCGGTAATATTTCTTTTTTTGGCGGTATTCACTGAGTACCTGCAAAAGCTCCGCCGGGTCGATTCCCGCCGTCTCAATCTTCAGATCCAGCCAGCCGCCTCCAAGAGAAACCCCCATCGACACTTCCGGCGGGGGCAGGACGCGCAGATGGCGAACAGACTCTGACAGCCATACCTCGCCCACCTCCTGAAACTGCGGCATTCCCTCGCTCAGAACCTGGTACAGCGCTTCTTCATCCCCGCGGATCACCAGCTCGCCGCTCTCATCCTCCCAGTAAGAGAAGTACCGCGTGATCAGGCGGCTGATATAAAATTCCGCCGGTACATCCCGGCAGATCTCCCGCGGAACATGCTCGTCCGCCAGCGGCGAAAACGTAAAATCTCCGTAGGAAAGCGTCGGACGCAGACGTAGCTCGTCCGGCGAATCACTGTCAAACTCAAACCGGGCTTTCAACGCCTCTGGGCGGTATTTCTCCCAATCGATCTCCGGGCTCTGCAAGATCCCAAGTGCCTCCATGCCTTCCAGCACCCGCGCATAAAAGAGCGGAATATCCCGGCTTCCAACCAGCAGCTCCCGCTTCTCTTTCCGGCTTCCGCACTCTCTTCCGCCCTGTTCCATCTGCTCCAGAAAAACGCCCATCGTTTCTGTATACAGTTCACTGCATCCAAACAGATGCAATCCATCTGCCACATACAGACGCTGTTCTCCCCGGAACGAAGTTAGAGCCGATGGAACCGTAACCGCAATTCCATCGCCCCTTGCTTCCACCTCCACCGGGAAACGCGGATCCTTGCGCTCAACCCGGCACACACGTTCAGCACCTTTCTCGTCCTCCGTCTGGACTTCTTTTCCCTCTAAAAGATCAAACAGCCGATCCCTCGCTGCAGATCCCAGCGTTAACGCCCGCATCACTGGAAGCGGCAGCCCCGCATGACCGCGCATCTCCTCATAATGGCGTATGTAGGCGTCCGCCTCCTCCAGCAGAAGATCTAAAAATGGGCGGCTTTCCGGCGCAAAGGCAGACGGGACGTGTTCAAACGCCATGCCTTTTCCGTATTCCACCCGTTTTCCGCTGTGAACCGCCTGTGCAAATTCCAGCAGGTTTTTCACAATATACCGTTTTTCCCGTCCGATCCGTGCCTCCAAAAGCACTTCGCCGCGCCGGATCTGTAAATAGGGATGCAGATAGACCGGTTCCCGCTCTTCCTCGCCCAGAATCCGCGCTACTTCCCGGTTCGTGTACTCCCGGATCATCATCCGGATCTCCGGCGAAGTCGAAACCGGCAGTGTATGCTCGGCTTTCTGCTGGCGGGCAAATGCCTCCTGAAGCGCTTTTGCATGCACGCAGGGACCCCGGAATGAATTTCCCTCCGCACAAGAACAAGAGTAGTCATAGATCTGACTACCCTTGATAAAAATTCTTGTCTGATATACCTTTGTCTCATCCTCAATCTGTCCCTGTACCCGTACTTCGCCCTTCCAGAAGGTATCTACGGACATTTTTATTATTTTCATGAGGATTCCTCCATATTACAGATTACATGTGTTCCGGCGATTCCATTCCGAGCAGATCCATACAGGTATCCAGCACCCGCTTAGTCAGCGTGATCAGGCTGATAAAGGCTGCCTGCTTCGCTGCGTCCTCCTCGGAAAGGATCTTATTTTCCAGATAGAATGCATTGAACGCATCCGCCACTGCCGCCATGTATTGGCAGAGCTTATGCGGCGCCGTCTCGTAGAATGCAGATTCTGTCACCTCGCCGAAACGGCAGAGCGCCATCTGAAGTGCTTTCTCTGTCTCGCTCTCAGCCGGACGGATCGGAACCACTTTAGCATCCGCACCGCGCAGTTCCTTGTATTTCTCCAGAATGGACTTGATGCGGACGATCATATACTGGATATGTGGACCTGTATTTCCCTCAAAGGAAATAAAGCGGTCTACATCGAAAATGTAATCTTTGGTCGCCTGATTCGAAAGATCGGCATATTTAAGTGCCGCCAGACCGACAATCTCCGCCGTGCGTGTCATCTCGTCCGCCGGAACCTTCTGCTTCTCCTGAATCTTCTCATATACCTTCTCATCGATATTCTTAATCAGGTGCTCCAGACGCATAACACCGCCCTCACGTGTCTTGAACGGACCACCGTCCTTGCCGTTCATCGTACCGAAGCCCAAGAAGATCATCGGCGTATCTTCTTTGACGATGCCCGCCTTCTTCGCCACACGGAATACCTGAATAAAATGAAGCTCCTGGCGCTTGTCTACGACGTAAATGTAGCGGTCCGGATGGAAATCCTGCTCACGTTCAATGATCGTCGCCAGATCGGAAGTCGCATACAGCGCCGCACCGTCGGATTTGCGGACGATACAAGGCGGATATTCCTTCGCATCCCCTTCCTGTGCGATATCGACAACCAGCGCGCCATCGCTCTCATAAGCGAGACCTTTTTTCTGTAAATCCTCGATCAGTCCCGGAATATATGGCTGCGCATCGCTCTCGCCCTTCCAGAGGTCGAACGATACATTTAAATTGCCATAGTTCTTTTTCAGATCCTTCAAGGACACGTTCATGATGTGCTTCCAGATCGCATGGAACGGTGCATAGCCACTCTGCAGTTTGAAGGTTGCCTGCTGTGCCCGCTCACGGAATGCCGCATCTACCTTGGATTTCGCGCTCGCTGCCGGATAGATATCCTCCAGCTCGGAAATCGTAAACGGCGGCTCCGACGGATACTCGCCGGTATAATCCAGGTCAAAATATACCAGATCCGGCTGACGATCATGCAGCTCCTCGATGATCAGTCCCATCTGCAATCCCCAGTCACCCAGATGCACATCGCTGATGACATGGTGTCCCATATAGCGGCTGATGCGCTTGATGCTCTCTCCGATGACCGCAGAACGTAAGTGTCCGACATGCAGTGGTTTTGCTACATTGGCTCCGCCGTAATCGATGATGATCGTCTCCGGCTTCTTAGCTGCGTTGAGTCCCAGCTTTTCATCCTCTGCCACCTGCTGTACATAGGATGCCAGGTAGCACGGATTCAGGCGGATATTGATAAATCCAGGCATCACGGCGTTGATCTCAGAAAACATCTTGCTTCCGGCTGTCTTTTCCACCACCTCATTGGCAATATCGATCGGTTTCTTTTTATACGCTTTGGCAGCTGCCATCGCGCCGTTACACTGATACTCGCAGAGATCCGGGCGGTTTGATACCGTCACGCGGATATACTTCTCATCGTACCCGCAGCCGGTAAACGCCGGTTTCAGTTCTTCCACGATCAAATCTAAAATCGTTTTCATACTAGATTCCCTTTCATAATTTATATCGCATATTTTCAAGAATGCCTCTGCATTCTTGCTGCGAGATGCGCGTCATGCAAAGCATGACATATTTCTTTTGCGCATCTTAAGCAATCCTGCCGGAGGCTATATCAGATGGGAGACCCGCTCCCACCACTGATACTAATTTGCTCCTCGCCACCTGAAGAGGTGGGAGTCATCTCTCATCTGATATATCCTTCCGCATTGCCTTTTTCACATCCTTGCGGAACTGCTTCCAGGCATCCTCATGATCCACGAAATACTTCGGGCACGCCTTTCCAGTCACGTCATAATGACGGATCACGTCTTTCGGACTTAAATCGAGCTGCTTGCACAGCCATGCAGTCAGTTTTACCAGCGAGTCATACGTCTCGTCTGTGAACTTTCCGTCTGCCGCCGGATGGCAGCACTCAATCGAAACGGTGTCCGCATTCCTCTCATTGGAGGCATATGCCTTCTCCCCGACCGGAACGCACTCGATGATCTCGCCGTCCAGACCGATCACGAAATTGCTGCTGACGGAAACGGTGTTACTGCCGCTCTGATCTTTCAATCCTTCAAAATAATCATGGTTCTGCTGTGCCGTCGTCCCAGGATTTGCCACATAGTGAATCACGATCCCGTTGATGACCGGAATATTCGTCCCCGGTCTGGAATATCGGTTGACCGTGAGAAGCTGCTCATCAACCCAGTTTGGCATCTCAATCGTGGACGGATCGATCAGCTTGCGGATCATTTTCCCGCGCAGCGTCCAGCCTGTTCCCGCACCCAGGAGGAAAATAAGCAGACACAAAAACAGCCGCATCATCACACGGCGCTTCTTCTGCTGCCTCGTCCGCTCCCGGCGGATTGCCGTCTGCCTGCCGGATGTACGCCTCTTCCTGCCACCAGATCTGCGCCCCGGCTCATCCTCTTCCCCCAGACGCAGACGGTCTTCTCTTCCGTTCTCCATATTTATCACTCCCCATGAGCACCGCTCACTCCGAACCTGCTCTCTGAGATGAACCAACGGACGCGTCATAGACGCCTCCCCGATATGTTAAGCAAAAAAACTGTTGTAAAATCTCGACGTTTCCTCCGGATCTTACAACAGTTTCTCTGCTTGCTACTGTTCATGCGCTGCATAACCAGCAAAGGAAAATGCCTGCCACAAACAGTAATCTCTGTTTCCAGTCAGAAACCTGTCAGTGACACGACTGCCTCCCCACAAGGGTACAAACGGTATCGTGAAGACCTTTCTGACGTATATGTTATAACTTAGACTCTGGACAGATATTCACCAGTACGTGTATCGATCTTGATCTTATCACCCTGGTTTACGAATAACGGTACATATACAGTAGCGCCAGTCTCTACAACTGCCGGTTTGGTAGCGCCTGTAGCGGTATCGCCCTTGAAGCCCGGCTCTGTATCTGTGATCTCAAGCTCTACGAACAGCGGCGGTTCTACGGAGAATACCTTGCCGTTGTAAGAACAGATCTTGCACATCTCGTTCTCTTTTACGAACTTGAGTGCGTCGCCGATTGTCTCCTGGTTTAAAGCTACCTGCTCATATGTGTTTACATCCATGAAGTTGTATAAGTCGCCATCGGAATACAGATACTGCATATCAACTCTGTCGATTCTGGCAGACGGGAACTTCTCGGTCGGACGGAAGGTTTTCTCTACAACGCCGCCATTCATTACGTTCTTAATTTTAGTACGAACGAACGCAGCTCCCTTTCCCGGTTTTACGTGCTGAAATTCCATGATCTGGTATACGTTGCCATCAATCTCCAGTGTGATGCCGTTTCTAAAATCGCCCGCTGATATCATAAATGATGCTCCTCCTTGAAAATACTCGCTTTATCTTTTTTATTTTATACTATAAAATCTTCTTTTTCAACTACTTTTTTGAAAACACAGGGCACATCATGTCGATTCCGCCCCTTATTTTTCTATAATTGCCGATATTTTTTCTGAAAACAACTGATTTTCCACCGTTTCCGGCACTCCTGTCCGCATCCGGTTCTGCCGCCTGGCAAGCTCTTTCAAACCGTTCAAAAACACCCGGCTGCAAACTTCCACTATTTTTTTTCCTGTCTTCTCACATAGAACCACAGGACAATTTTCTCCAGATACCGCTTTAACACGATCTGGATCTCTTCCTTCGGATTGATCGGCTTTACAAGAATCGAATAGATGCCTGTCCGCCTCGCCCCGTACACATCCGTAAAGAGCTGATCCCCGACAAACATCGTCGAGCGCTCGCCCGTTCCCATCCGGCGCATCGCCTGTCTGTATCCGCTGCGCTTCGGTTTTCTGCCCTTGTAAATATAATCCGAACCTACCTGTCCGGCAAACGGGGCGACCCGCGCCTCCTTATTATTCGAGAGCAGACAGGTGTGGAACCCTATCGCCCGCAAACGTTCAAACAGCTGTACTGCCCGCTCGTCCGCCGGGGCACCGTGCGGCACCAGCGTATTGTCAATATCAAATATGATACCCCGCATTCCCTTCTGGTAAAACTGCTCATACGGGATATCATACGCAGAATCCAGCCATTCATCCGGATAAAACGCATTTCCCATCATCTGGTCTCTTCCCCGTTCTTTCCAGGCTCATACGACGGCACATTCCGCTGCTGTATCTTCTGCAGTTCCTCCATAAATGTATCGACGTCTTTAAACTCCCGGTATACCGATGCAAACCGCACATAGGTAACCACATCCAGATCCTTTAACCGCTCCATCACAAGTTCCCCGATCACCGCGGTCGAGATCTCCCGTTCTTCCCGGTTAAATAAATTGTTTTCCACATCGTCGATCAACGCCGAAATCTGTCCCTGAGAGACTGGGCGCTTGTGGCAGGAATGCAGGATTCCTGCCTCTATCTTCGCCCGGTCGTACATCTCCCGGGTATTATCCTTTTTGACAACCATCAGAGGGATCGTCTCAAGTTTTTCATATGTGGTAAAACGCTTTCCACAAGTCTCGCACTGTCTCCGGCGTCTGATAGAACTGTTGTCATCCGCAGGCCGTGAATCGATTACTTTCGTGTCAGCCGCGTTGCAAAATGGACACTTCAATCGCTCTTCCCCTTTTCTGGTTTTATTGATATGCCCCCGCCAGGTTTTCATAACATATCATACTTATTATAATATCGCAGGAAGTGCGCTTCTGCAAGCAGAAGTTTTCCGCTATTCCTTCTTTATTCCTTCTTTTCTCTCTCTTCTTTCAGCCTCACCAGAATAATGTCATCCCCTATCTGGCAGATGTCGCAGAATGGAATTATGTACTCTTTTTCCCGCCCCAGAAAGCCCCAGACACAGCCCGGTCCCGGCACGATGATCGCAAGCATTTTTCCCGTGCTGATGTCAAAATCGACGTCGCCCACAAAACCAAGGCGCTTGCAATCTTTTACATTTATAACTTCCCGCTGTTTGAGTTCACAGATACGCATAGACATAAACCTCCCGGATCCTTCTGTAATCAAAATATGTACAAAAGGACCGGGAGGTTCTTCCTGGACAGGTATTTCTATCTACTTTTATTTCGTAACTTCTGATAACGTCACGCTGTCAAAATGCAGCGTATAATCAATCAGATGCGGCTGGCTCATCGCCACCGTCAAGGCACTGACCGCTACATCCTCATCCAGCGTTACCGGAATCTGGAACTCGGAATTGCCCTCGGTCTGGATTGGATCATACTGAACGTCATCCACCAGCATATACTCATAGTTCGGGCTGCTCCAGACAATATCGGCAGTCACCTTTCCATCCTTGACGATAATGGTCGCCGGGCTGTCCACCGATGCTCTGCCGGAACCTCCCTGTAGGGTTACCTCACAGGTATAAGTGCCGTCTGCCACATCTGCAGTCTGCCCTGCCGGTTTCTGGGCATCTGCCGCATCATCGCTATTCTCCGTCTCGGATGATGCCGCTTCCGCGTCCTCTGCCTCTCCGGAAACCGGATTTTCTACCCTTACTTTGTGGTCGTACCAGGTGCCCTTCTTACCAATCAGAGCCAGGTCAAATTCTTCTCCTAGCGCCGGAACCGGCACATCGAAGCCGTTGACCTCCTCGCTCAGACCGTCGCTGTAAGTAACCGTGTCTACGGTTGGCTGCAGCCAACCGGCTTCATCTTCCTTTGCCTCGTCCGCAGTACCCAGATACAGGTTCACGATGTTTTTCGAGGTCAGGCTGATATGAAGTGTCGCCTCGCCATCCTTGACCGTCAGGACACCTTTTCCATTTTTCGATTCATTGACCTTGAACATACTGCTGTCCGTCTTAAAATCGACGGTGTAGACGCCGTCTGCAAGGTCAATGCTGCTTTTCTGTTCGGCATTCTCGGTTTCTGCGCTCTCTGTCTGCGCCACGGTGTCGGCTGCGTCCTGTTTCTGTCCTCCGCACGCTCCGAGAAAAGCGGCAGCAAGCAGAAGCGCCGCTAAATTTAATTTCTTTTTCATATACATTATTCCGAAATAGACTCAATGGCTGTCCGTGTATGAGCAACATAGAATGATTCTACCGCTTTAATTCTGCCCAGACCGGAAATCTGAGTATCTACCTTGTCAAACGCACCTGATGCCTCAAACTGGCTCTTCCAGGAATCATCATCATCGCCTGCCATATCGTTGTTTGCGTGATCACCTGCAACTACCATCAGCGGACGAAGAACGACGTTCTTATAACCAGCTGCCTTCACTGCCTCGATAACAGACTCACAGGAAGTCTCTTCCGGCTCGCCCTCTACGGTACCGATAAATACGTTGCTATATCCAAGATTCTGCATCTGGGTCTGCATCTGGCTGTAGGTTACCTTTGCAACGTGTGCGGTACCATGACCCATCAGAACGAATGCGGTTCCCTGATCGGCTGCGTCAGCTGCATCTTTAAAACCAGCTTCCGAAGCTTCTTCTGCTACAACTGCTTTTGCAACTGCCTCTTTATCTGCATTGATAACGGTTGCATCGTCGCCAACCTCACCTAACAGCGGCTCTGCGACAGCTACCTGCTCGAATTTATCCTGATACTTCTCGAGCGCCTCAACCATCTCGTCGTACTCAGCACCGTGCATGAGGTGGGTCGGCTGGACAACCAGCTCTTTAACTCCGTTCTCCACGGCTCGCTCCAGTGCCTGATCCATATTGTCGATGCACTCGCCATCACGAGCCTCAACGTGGTTGATAATGATCTGTGCGGTAAACGCACGGCGGACTGCCCAATCCGGGAATGCATCCTGGATGGAATCCTCGATACTCTTGATATCTTTCACACGACTGTCGTTGAAGGAAGTACCAAAGCTGACTACCAGGATCTCCTTGTCGCCAATCTCATCCTGATTGCGCGGATCGTCCAGGCTCGCGTCGCCGGTATCACGACCAAAATAATCTGGATCTGCGTTCTCGCCTTCTACCAGCTCCTTCTGCTCGTCAGTCAGGGCATCCCATGCCTCTTTGGCTGCCTTGCACTGCTCATCCGTGTCATTGGTGCGCTCCTGTACATAGATGTCATCGATCAGCTTTGCCACCTTATTTGCTGCTTCCTGATCGGAATCGGCGCTCTCAGCTGCCTCGGTCTCTGCCTCAGAAGCCGCCTCCGTCGAGGTTGCCTGGCTGGATGTACTGCCGCCGCAGGCTCCAAGCAATACGGACATCGTAACTGCCGCTGCACTTACAACTACTTTTTTGTTTTTTCTCATGTTTTCCTCCTTGTGTGACTCGCACAAAAATAGTTTTAACCGATATGTTCACGACAGCCGGCAGGTTTCCTGGCTTTCGGGTCATCATGCACGCCGCGCCTTCTCACTTTCGCAATGGCATCTGCGGCGCCACTCTCCGGTTCACAGTGACGAGATCGCACAGGTTTTACACCTGTTTCCCTTTTACCCCCTGTCCGTGCCTGCCAATCCGAGCAATCTGACTGGTCTGGCACAAACAGCGGCACCCACTGCCCATATCAGCTTGTTTCATTATAGATGGGGTATGCTTAAAAGTCAATTTATCCTGGAAATTATATCAAAAAAGCACCTCTCATCCGGTTACTGTTCACGCACGTGCCCAGTAACGGAATTTGCCGTGGCTTCACATTTAAATACGGCAAATTCCTGCTGCCACCACGTTTTCCTACGGCACTTTCGGTTCCAAAAGTGCCTACCCGTGAACTCTCTCATCCGGATAAAAGGTGCTCTCCTCCTCTTAATGATTTTATATCTTTTATGGCATAAATTTCCGGTAAATCGAAATAATTTTCTCATTCTTCACCGTCACAGCCGTGTTGTATGGCTTAAACTCCCCGATCAGCCGATCACGGATCGCAAATAATTCTTCCGCGGTATACACCTGCGGCGGTGTATCCGGGTCAGAATCATCTGTCAGGACAAAGTTCTCATCCATCTGCAGCGTAACCTCTCCCAGCTTATGGTAACTTCTCCCGACTGCCATCTCCGAGCCATACAAGGAATCCTCCTCTACCATTCTCAGCTCTTCTCCCCCCTGTGCCGGACCGCCATTGATCTCGATCCGCCCAGACTCCTGTCGGTCAATCGAAGTAATGAGACATTCTTTCCCATCGATGCGCAGCGTATCTCCCGCCTGCAGTTCATCGATATCTGCCTTATGAAAATGCTCATAGTCATAGACCGTCAATGTGATGATAACATTGCTTTCATCCTGATGGATCTGCTGCGGTTTGAACCCAGCTGCAAAGGTACAGTTGTCAAAATGCGTCATATTGAGGGTTTCCCGGACCGGTTCAACCGTGAGCGGTTCCGCCCGCTCAGTTTCCTGCGTTTTATCCCGTTCGGGCTGCTCCTGCGCCTGATCACTTTCAGCCACAGCCTCGCGGATCGCCCCCTGGCTCTCCTCATCGACAGCCCCTTCCTGTGTGGCTGTCTCCGATGCCGCGCCCGCACAGGCGGTCATCCATACACTCATCCCAAGTGCTGCGGCGATCCATGTTTGTTTCAATCGTCTCATGTTTGCTGCCGCCCCTTTTCGGCTTCTCCTTTTTCCTGGCATTTTCGTAACTGTTCAGTACCTTCACAGTCACGCGCAAAAATCCATCAAAAATTGCCTAC
>OWJB01000796.1_pt1 | contig 14364 bp, 8 predicted proteins | sample 1732861 | NCBI WGS metagenome assembly OWJB01 (sample SAMN05065762, study PRJEB22554) | human gut metagenome | biome: ENVO:2100002; feature: ENVO:00000062; material: ENVO:00002003 | host: Homo sapiens | place: USA
TGATGGGAGAATATATCATATATTATCGTGACAGGATTGTCGGAGGCATATATGATGACAGGTTACTTGTGAAACCGACAAAATCTGCAGTTTCTTATATGGCAACTGCGATTTATGAATTACCGTATGAAGGGGCAAAAGAGATGCTGTTAGTAGAAGATGTTGACAGTAAAGAATATTTGGCTGGACTTTTTAAAGCAATGTATGATGAATTGCCAGTACATAAATCAAACAATAAAATAATGAAGTTTTGATAAGGCATTCACCCGGAATGGGTGAGTGTTTTGCTTTCAAGTATTCAAATAACCGGGAAAATTTTTTCATCAAGAACGACCTACCATTGGTGGCAGGCACAACAGATTTATTAGAGAAAATTAAGTTTTACAAATAAGGTCGCTTACAAGTGTAAAGAAAACAGAAACTTAAATATTCACAAAGAGAAAAGGCTATGGTATAATACAGAGTACTGAATTTAGATAATTATACTGAAAATCAAAGGATTTATAGGAGGAAATAGAGAAAATGAAACTTGGTATCGTAGGATTACCTAATGTAGGAAAAAGTACTTTATTTAATTCACTGACAAAAGCAGGAGCAGAATCAGCCAACTACCCATTCTGTACCATTGATCCAAATGTGGGTGTTGTTACTGTACCGGATGAACGTCTGGATGTGCTTGGTGAGATGTATCACACCAAAAAGATCATCCCGGCAGCGATTGAGTTTGTAGATATTGCAGGCCTTGTAAAAGGTGCATCCAAAGGAGAAGGTCTTGGAAACCAGTTTCTCGCAAATATCCGTGAGGTTGATGCAATTGTTCATGTAGTACGTTGTTTCGAGGATAGCAATATTGTCCATGTAGACGGAAATATCGATCCGCTGCGTGACATTGAGACGATCAACCTGGAGCTGATCTTTTCAGACCTTGAGATCCTGGAAAGAAGAATTTCCAAAGCAGTCAGAGCAGCAAGAAATGACAAGACGATCGCAAAAGAGCTGGCACTGATGGAAAGAATTAAAGCACATCTGGAAGATGGAAAGATGGCAAAGAGCTTTGATGATATCAATGACGAAGATGAACAGCAGTGGCTGGAAAGCTACAATCTTCTGACCTACAAGCCGGTTATTTTTGCTGCAAATGTGGCAGAAGATGATCTTGCAGATGATGGTGCGAGTAATGCAGGAGTACAGGCGGTCCGTGAGTATGCAAAAAAAGAGGACTGCGAAGTATTCGTTGTATGTGCGGAAATTGAGCAGGAGATCGCGGAACTTGATGATGATGAAAAGAGTATGTTCCTGGAAGAACTGGGACTTAAGGAATCTGGTCTTGAAAAGCTGATCAAGGCAAGCTACAGCCTTCTTGGACTGATCAGTTACCTGACAGCAGGAGAACCGGAAGTCCGTGCATGGACGATCAAAAAAGGAACGAAAGCACCACAGGCAGCAGGAAAGATCCATTCTGATTTTGAAAGAGGATTCATCCGCGCTGAGATCGTATCCTATGATGACTTGATGGCATGTGGCACTTATAACGCTGCAAAAGAAAAAGGCCTGGTGAGACTGGAAGGTAAGGAGTATGTTGTACAGGACGGAGATATTATCCTGTTCAGATTCAACGTATAATATTTGTTAAAAAAGTAAGTGATAATGTATGACGAGAGACGGACAGATGTCCGTCTCTTTTGTAATGCAAGATAGTCAAAACTTACTATAGTTTACATAAAACAACCTTCTAAAATGCAGGGTTTGTACGTCAAAAGGAACAATCAGAACATTAAAATGACTGGACTTTTCATATATGAACAGCTATAATAATATCGAACGAAAGTGTAGAAAAATTTTAACACAAGTAAAAGTTTTGACACAATCTAAGGAGGAACAAAGAAAATGGCAAGATCAATGAAGACCATGGATGGTAACCATGCAGCTGCTCATGCTTCTTATGCTTATACAGAAGTTGCTGCTATTTACCCGATCACACCTTCATCTGTAATGGCTGAAGCCACAGACGAATGGGCAACACAAGGAAGAAAGAATATTTTTGGTCAGACTGTTCAGGTAACAGAAATGCAGTCTGAAGCAGGTGCAGCAGGTACTGTACACGGCTCACTGTCAGCAGGTGCGCTTACTACTACTTACACAGCTTCCCAGGGCTTACTTCTTATGATTCCTAACTTATATAAAATTGCTGGTGAACAGCTTCCGGGTGTATTCAACGTATCTGCCCGTGCAGTAGCTTCACACGCTCTTAATATTTTTGGTGATCATTCAGATGTTTACGCCTGTCGTCAGACTGGATGCGCAATGCTCTGTGAATCCAGCGTACAGGAAGTTATGGACCTGACACCGGTTGCACACTGTGCAGCACTGAAAGGTAAAATTCCATTCATTAACTTCTTCGATGGTTTCCGTACATCACACGAAATCCAGAAGATCGAAACATGGGATTACGAAGATCTGGAAGATCTCGTAGATAAGGATGCAATCAAGGAATTCCGTGCACATGCACTGAACCCGAACCATCCATGTGAAAGAGGATCAGCTCAGAACCCGGATACATTCTTCCAGGCTCGTGAAGCATGTAACCCATACTACGATGCTATGCCGGCAATCGTACAGGAATACATGGACAAAGTTAACGCTAAGATCGGAACAAACTACAAACTGTTCAACTACCATGGTGCAGAAGACGCTGAAAGCGTAATCATCGCTATGGGATCTGTTTGTGACACAATCGATGAAACAATCGATTACTTACTTGCTCAGGGCAAGAAGGTTGGCGTTGTTAAAGTTCGTCTTTACAGACCATTCTGTGCACAGGCACTTGTAGATGCAATTCCGGATACTGTTAAGTACATCAACGTTCTTGACAGAACAAAAGAACCAGGATCTCTTGGAGAACCTCTGTACCTTGACGTTGTTGCAGCTCTTAAAGGAACAAAATTCGATGCTGTTAAGATCAACTCAGGACGTTACGGACTTGGTTCTAAAGATACAACACCGGCTCAGGTTGTTGCTGTATTCGAGAACGAAGCAAAAGCTAAATTCACAATCGGTATCGTTGATGATGTAACAGGACTTTCTCTTGAAGTAGGTGCTCCACTGGTTACAACACCGGAAGGAACAATCAACTGTAAGTTCTGGGGACTTGGAGCTGACGGAACAGTCGGAGCTAACAAGAACTCTATCAAGATCATCGGTGATAACACAGATATGTATGCACAGGCTTACTTTGATTATGATTCAAAGAAATCCGGTGGTGTTACAATGTCTCACCTCCGTTTTGGTAAGAAACCGATCAAATCTACTTACCTGATTCATAAAGCAAACTTTGTTGCATGCCACAACCCGTCATACATCAACAAATACAACATGGTTCAGGAACTTGTAGATGGTGGTACATTCCTTCTTAACTGCCCATGGACAGTAGAAGAACTGGACAAACATCTTCCGGGACAGGTAAAAGCATTCATCGCTAACCATGACATCAAATTCTACACAATCGATGGTATCAAGATCGGTAAAGAAATCGGACTTGGCGGACGTATCAATACAGTTCTTCAGTCTGCATTCTTCAAACTGGCTAACATCATTCCGGAAGAAGAAGCTATCGACCTTATGAAGAAAGCTGCAAAAGCTACATACGGTAAGAAGGGTGATAAGATCGTACAGATGAACTACGATGCTATCGATGCCGGAGCTAAACAGGTTAACGCTGTTGAAGTACCGGAAAGCTGGAAGAACTGCGAAGACGAAGGTCTGTTCACACCAGAAGTTAAGGGTGGAAGAGAAGATGCAGTAGCATTCGTTAAGAATATCCAGGCTAAAGTTAACGCTCAGGAAGGTAACACACTGCCTGTATCTGCATTCAAAGATTATGTAGATGGATCTACACCGTCAGGAACAGCTGCTTACGAAAAACGTGGTATCGCAGTAGATATCCCGATCTGGCAGTCAGAGACATGTATCCAGTGTAACCGTTGTGCATATGTATGTCCGCACGCTGCAATCCGTCCGGTAGCTCTTACAGAAGAAGAACTTGCAAAAGCACCAGAAGGACTGAAAGCAATCGACATGATCGGTATGCCGGGAATGAAGTTCACAATGACTGTATCAGCTTATGACTGTACAGGATGTGGCTCTTGTGCAAATGTCTGCCCAGGTAAGAAGGGTGAAAAAGCTCTTGTTATGGGTAACATGGAAGAAAACGCTGGAGAACAGGTATACTTCGACTTTGGTACAGAAATCGAAGTAAAACCAGAAGTTGTTGCTAAATTTAAAGAAAATACAGTAAAAGGATCTCAGTTCAAACAGCCACTGCTTGAGTTCTCAGGAGCTTGTGCTGGATGTGGAGAGACTCCATACGCTAAACTTATCACACAGTTATTTGGTGACAGAATGTACATCGCTAACGCAACAGGATGTTCATCTATCTGGGGTAACTCATCACCGTCTACACCTTACACAGTAAACTCTAAGGGACAGGGACCGGCTTGGTCTAACTCACTGTTCGAAGATGCTGCTGAGTTTGGTTACGGTATGTTACTTGCTCAGAAAGCAATTAGAGAAGGTCTGAAAGCTAAAGTTGAAGAAGTTGCTGCATCAGATAAAGCCAGCGAAGAAGCAAAAGCTGCTTGCAACGAATGGCTTGAAACATACGGATGTGGAGCTACTAACGGAACAGCTACAGACAAACTTGTTGCTGCATTAGAAGGATGCGACTGCCCGACATGCAAAGATATCGTTGAAAAGAAAGACTTCCTCGCTAAGAAATCTCAGTGGATCTTCGGTGGTGACGGATGGGCTTACGATATCGGATTCGGTGGTGTTGACCACGTACTTGCAAGTGGAAAAGACATCAACGTAATGGTATTCGATACAGAAGTTTACTCTAACACAGGTGGACAGTCTTCTAAGTCTACTAAGACTGGTGCTATCGCTCAGTTCGCAGCAGGCGGAAAAGAAACTAAGAAGAAAGACCTTGCTTCTATCGCAATGAGCTACGGTTACGTATACGTTGCACAGATCGCTATGGGTGCTGACTTCAACCAGACTGTAAAAGCTATCGCAGAAGCTGAAGCATATCCGGGACCATCCCTGATCATCGCTTACGCTCCATGTATCAACCATGGTATCAAGAAAGGTATGAGCAAAGCTCAGACAGAAGAACAGCTTGCAGTTGAATGTGGATACTGGAACAACTTCCGTTTCAATCCAGAAGCAGAAGGATCTAAGTTCACTCTTGACAGCAAAGCACCAGACCTTGCTGGATACGAAGAATTCCTTAACGGAGAAGTTCGTTACAACGCTCTTGCAAGATTCAATCCTGAAAAGGCTAAAGTTCTGTTTGCTAAGAACGAAGAAGAAGCAAAAGCTAGATATGCATATCTGCAGAAACTCGTTACACTGTACGGTTCTGAAGAATAAGATTGACTTGAATGAGGAGTCAGGGACGAAAGTCTCTGGCTCCTTTTGTCGTGGCACATTCAAAAGTCTGGGAGTGGTATGTGGTGGAAAGGGACTGGCAATTTATGTATAAATAGTAATTATCTCTTGCAAAAATGAAAATTTTATAGTATGGTTGATAAAGAAAATGATGAATATTCAGCTTGATAGAGGCGCGGGATTTATCAGTACCGTCTGAGTGATATGGCAGGGAAGCCATCAGATGGGAAAGGAGAAACCGCCGAAGGAGCCGGAACCCCAACCCCGGTTTCTGGGACGATGCAGAAGATGCAGCGTACTGTCACACACGTGGAGCGCTATCGGAAGAACATTTAAGGAAGACTAAACATGCCATGAATGCGTTTTGCCGGTGCAAGCGTTATTCATGGCATTTTTATGTTTTAAAACAGGAGGTTTTTTAATTGAGAGAAAAAATGAGAAAGTTAAGCAGTCTGCTCGCAGCTGTAATGATCTGCGTAATGGCAAGTCCCCTTGTCACTTTTGCAGCGGACGCAGAGGAGTATGTACCGAAGATGTACGCCAGTATCTGGTCACTGGTTCCACCGGTGGTTGCGATTGCGCTGGCACTGATCACAAAAGAAGTGTACAGCTCTTTATTTGTAGGTATTTTAGTAGGTGGAATGTTCTATTCTGGATTTTCATTCGAGGGAACCATCACCCATATTTTCCAGGAAGGGATCGTAAGTGTGCTTTCTGACAGCTATAATGTGGGAATCCTGATCTTCCTGGTTATCTTAGGAACCATGGTCTGCCTGATGAATAAGGCAGGAGGATCTGCCGCATTTGGTGAATGGGCAAGTTCCCATATCAAGAGCCGTGTCGGTGCACAGCTTGCAACAATCATTCTTGGTGTGCTGATCTTTATCGATGACTATTTTAACTGTCTGACAGTCGGAAGTGTGATGCGTCCGGTAACGGATGCGCAGAATGTTTCCAGAGCAAAGCTTGCGTATCTGATCGATGCGACAGCAGCTCCGGTATGTATCGTTGCCCCGATTTCATCCTGGGCAGCAGCTGTTACCGGATTCGTAGAAGGGGAAGATGGATTTTCGATTTTTATTCGTGCGATTCCATATAACTTCTATGCAATCCTTACCATCCTGATGATGGTTGCAATGGTTGTGATGAAGGTTGAGTATGGTCCGATGAAGGTTCATGAAGATAATGCGAAAAAAGGTGATATTTACACCACACCGGACAGACCGTATGCAAATGCGGAGGAAGAGACAGTGGATAACTGTAAAGGAAAAGTAATGGATCTTCTGATCCCGATCATTTCACTGATCATCTGCTGTGTGATCGGAATGATCTACACTGGTGGGTTCTTTGACGGAGTCGGTTTTGTAGAAGCATTTTCAGGAAGTGATGCTTCCCAGGGACTGGTGTACGGAAGCTTCTTTGCTTTTGTGATCACAATCGTGCTGTATCTGGTAAGACGTGTGCTGAAATTCGATGAGTGTATGGCATGTCTCCCGGATGGATTTAAGGCGATGGTTCCGGCAATCCTGATTCTTGTTTTTGCATGGACGCTGAAATCTATGACAGACAGTCTTGGAGCTGCAGAATATGTAGCAGGTATTGTGGCAGGAAGTGCGGAAGGCATGGTCAATCTTCTTCCGGCAATCATCTTCCTTGTGGGATGCTTCCTTGCATTTGCAACCGGTACAAGCTGGGGAACATTCGGAATCCTGATCCCGATCGTGGTACATGCATTTGAAGGAAAGAATGAGACGATGATGATCATTGCCATCTCCGCATGTATGGCCGGAGCAGTTTGTGGTGACCACTGTTCACCGATTTCGGATACAACGATCATGGCATCTGCCGGTGCACAGTGCAATCATATTAATCATGTCAATACACAGCTCCCATATGCGGCAAGCTGCGCGGTGATCTCGTTTATCACTTATATTGTTGCCGGATTTGTACAGAGTGCATGGATCGCACTTCCGGCAGGAATTGTTATGATGCTTGCATTTTTGACCTTTATGAAGTTTTCACAGAAGAAGCAGACAGCAGCGGATTTTTCGCAGAAGAAAAATGCATAATACAGAAAATGAGGAATGGCTTTTCGGAGCTGTTCCTTTTTTATTTTCTGTCATAAAAATTCGGTAGACAAGTGACAAAGCAAATTCATTTTTACTGACAGAAAATTTATATATAGGATGAGCCTGGGATCGGGATTTAAGGAAAACATTTCCCACCAAGACCTTGTATCAAATCGAAGAAATGTGTACAATGTTATTTATGAGACTAACTACAGAACTTGGAGGAAATCATATATGGATTTAACAAAGCTTTCAGCATATGAGATCATCGAGCACAGGGATCTTCCGGATCTGAAATCAGAAGGCGCGCTTCTGAAGCATAAGAAGAGTGGTGCGAGAGTGCTTCTGATCTCCAATGATGATGAGAATAAAGTATTTAACATCGGATTCCGTACTCCGACTACGAACAGCACCGGAGTGCCGCATATCATGGAACATACCGTTCTGTGCGGTTCGGAGAAGTTCCCGACCAAGGATCCGTTTGTGGAACTGGTAAAAGGATCGCTGAATACCTTTTTAAATGCGATGACTTATCCGGACAAGACCGTGTATCCGGTTGCAAGCTGTAATGAAAAGGATTTTCAGAATCTGATGGACGTGTATATGGACGCAGTTCTGCATCCGAATATTTACAAACATGAAGAGATCTTCCGTCAGGAAGGCTGGAACTATCATCTGGAAGAAGCAGATGGAGAGCTTTCTTACAACGGAGTTGTCTATAACGAGATGAAGGGAGCCTTTTCTTCACCGGATGGTGTTCTGGACCGTATGATCCTGAATTCCCTGTTCCCGGATACCACCTATGCCAATGAATCCGGCGGAGATCCGGATGTGATCCCGGAACTGACCTATGAGGAATACCTGAATTTCCACAGAACCTACTATCATCCGTCCAACAGCTATATTTACCTTTATGGCAATATGGATATGGAGGAAAAATTAAACTGGCTGGATCAGGAATATCTGTCTGCCTATGACAAAAAAGAGGTGGATTCCGAGATCCATCTGCAGAAACCGTTTGAAAAGATGCATGATATCACAAAGCCGTATTCCATTGCAAGCAACGAATCGACAGAGGATAATACCTATCTTTCTTACAATAAAGTCATCGGAACTTCTCTGGATGAAAAGCTGTACCTGGCATTCCAGATCCTGGACTATGCGCTGCTTTCTGCACCGGGAGCACCGATCACAAAGGCACTTCTGGAAGCCGGAATCGGAAAAGATATCAGCGGTTCCTACGACAGCAGCACCTATCAGCCAATCTTCTCCATTGTGGCAAAGAATGCCAATGAAGAGCAGAAGGCGGAATTTGTGAAGGTGATCGAAGATACATTAAAGGGTATCGTGGAAAATGGAATGGACAAAAAGGCACTGGAAGCCGGAATCAATTATCATGAATTCCGTTACCGTGAAGCAGACTTCGGAGGCTATCCGAAGGGGCTGATGTACGGACTGCAGATCTTCGACAGCTGGCTTTATGATGAGACAAAGCCATTTATTCATGTAGAGGCACTGGATACTTTTGTGTTCTTAAAAGAGCAGATCAGTACCGGATATTTTGAAAAACTGATCCAGGCTTATCTTCTGGACAATCAGCATGGCGCACTGGTTACGATCGTACCGGAGCCGGGACGTACAGCCAGACTGGATGAGGAGTTAAAAGCAAAACTGCAGGCATACAAAGAAAGCCTGAGCAGAGAAGAAATTGACAAACTGGTTGCGGATACGAAACATTTACAGGAGTATCAGGAAGAACCGTCAAGTCAGGAAGATCTGGAGAAGATCCCGATGCTGACAAGAGAAGACATTTCCCGTGAGATCGCACCGATTTACAATGAAGAGATGAAGATCGCAGAGATCCCGACCGTTTTCCATGAGATTGAGACCAATGGAATCGGTTATCTGGATCTGCTGTTTGATCTTTCCGATGTACCGGAGAAGGATCTGCCGATGGTGGGACTTCTGCAGGCAGTTCTCGGAATCATTGATACGGAGCATTATGAATACGGAGAGCTCTTCAATGAGATCAACAGATACACCGGAGGAATCGGGACTTCATTGGAGCTTTATCCGGATGTGACAAAGGTCAGAGAAAAAGAATTCAAGGCAACCTTTGAGATCAAGGCAAAAGCACTTTACGGACAGATTCCGTTTGCCATCCGTATGATGAAAGAAATCCTGACTGCATCGAAGCTGGATGATGAAAAGCGTCTGAAAGAGATTCTTTCGATGACAAAGACAAGACTGCAGGATCGTTTCCTCTCCGCAGGACATTCGGCAGCAGCACTCCGGGCAATGTCTTATAAATCGCCGCTTTCAAAATTTAAAGATACGACAAATGGAATCGGATATTATCAGAACATCCGTGAGATGGAAGAACATTTCGAGGATAAGAAGGAAGAGATTATAAATAGCTTAAAAGCTTTATCTAAACTGATTTTCAGAAAAGGCAATATGATGATCAGTTACACAGCCACAAGAGAAGGACTTGCCGTTTTAGAAGAGGAGATCGGAAGCTTAAAAGAAGCACTTTATCCGGAGAGAACACCAGAAAGCAGATGCGTACTGCACTGTGAGAAGAAGAACGAAGGATTCAAGACTTCTTCCAAAGTACAGTTTGCGGCAAAGGCAGGCAACTTTATTGATGCCGGAGAAGAATATAACGGAGCACTGCAGATCCTGAAGGTGATCATGAGCTACGAATATCTCTGGATCAATATCCGTGTGAAAGGCGGAGCTTATGGCTGCATGAGCAACTTTAACCGTCTTGGCGAGGGATATTTTGTATCCTACCGTGACCCGAACCTTGGAAGAACGCTTGAGATCTATGATGGAGTTCCGGAATATCTGGAGAACTTCACAGTCAGCGAGCGTGATATGACCAAATACATCATCGGAACGATCAGCAATATCGACCAGCCGATGACTCCGGCAACCAAGGGAGACCGTTCCATGAATTTGTATATGAATCATGTGAGCGCAGAGATGATCAAAAAAGAAAGAGAGCAGATCCTTACAGCAAACCAGGAGGATATCCGTGCACTTGCAGGTGTGGCACGTGCGGTGCTTGCAAATGATCAGATCTGCGTGATTGGAAATGAAGCAAAGATAGAAGAAGAGAAAGAACTGTTTATGACAGTTGAGAATTTATTTTAAAAGGAGAATGCATGAGAGCAGATTTTAAATCAGGATTTGTAACTTTGATCGGAAGACCGAACGTGGGGAAATCCACCCTTATGAACTATCTGATTGGTCAGAAGATTGCTATTACATCGAATAAACCGCAGACCACCAGAAACCGGATCCAGACGGTGCTTACGACCGATGAAGGACAGATCGTATTTGTTGATACACCGGGAATCCACAAGGCGAAGAACAAGCTTGGAACCTACATGGTAAATGTGGCAGAGCGCACTTTAAATGAAGTGGATGTGGTGCTGTGGCTGGTTGAGCCGAGTACCTTTATCGGAGCCGGAGAGCAGCACATTGTGCAGCAGCTCGGAAAGGTGACAACTCCGGTCGTGCTGGTCATCAACAAAGCAGATACTGTGAAGAAGGAAGACATCCTTCCGTGTATCGCAAAATACAACGAAGTATACCAGTTTGCAGATATCGTTCCGGTATCTGCAAGAACCGGTGAAAATACGGACGAGCTTTTAAAGGTCATTATGAAATATCTTCCGTATGGACCGCAGTTTTATGATGAAGATACCATTACCGACCAGCCGGAAAGGCAGATCGTGGCAGAGCTGATCCGTGAGAAAGCACTGCACTGCCTGAATGAGGAAATTCCGCACGGAATCGCGGTATCGATCGAGAAGATGAAGGCGCGTAAAAAAGTAATGGACATTGAAGCAACGATCATCTGTGAGCGAGACTCCCACAAGGGAATCATCATCGGTAAACAGGGATCCATGCTGAAAAAAATCGGCAGTACGGCGAGATATGAGATCGAGCAGATGCTCGGATGTAAGGTAAATCTCCAGCTTTGGGTAAAAGTAAAGAAAGACTGGAGAGACAGCGATTTCCTGATCAAGAACTTCGGATACCGGGAAGACGAGTAAAAAATGTCAAGGTGTTTCTCTGAAAAACAGCTGGCAGATATTACGCAGTATAGCATCTGAGAATATGGGAGAACCTAATCTTAAAAGGCGTAAGAAAAAGATGAGGTGACCGAAGGATGAATCAGGAATACTGGGATCAGTTTGCAAGGACAGGACGGGTGGAGGATTATCTCTCCTACCGGGAAAAGGAAGTCTGCAAAGCGAAAACGGAGAAATACGGGGACAAATGCAGTGAATCAGTTAACAGCAATGACAGGGATGATTCTGTCGGCAGCACCGATCGGTGAATATGACAAAAGAGTCGTGATCCTGACAAAAGAAAAAGGGAAAATATCAGCGTTTGCAAAAGGAGCAAGACGACCGAACAGTCCGCTTGCAGGGGCATGTACGCCTTGTAATTTCGGGAAATTCATGCTGTATGAAGGAAGAAATTCCAACACTCTCCAGTCGGCAGAGATTGAGAATTATTTTGCAGAGCTCCGCACGGATGTGGAAGCGGCATACTATGCATTTTATTTTCTCGAATTTGCAGATTTTTATACAAGGGAAGCCAATGACGAGCGGGAAATGCTGAAGCTTCTTTATCAGACGATGCGCGTGCTGACGAAAAAGATCATTCCATTTGAGCTGGTACGCTACATATTTGAACTGAAGGCACTCAGTGTCAGCGGGGAAGGACCGCAGGTATTTCAGTGTGTCAGATGCGGGAACAGGGAACGTCCCTGTGTGTTCAGTGTGAAGGAGGGGGGGCTGGTCTGCAGTGAATGCGGTCAGAATGTCTATGACGGAATGCGGCTGAATACGTCTACCCTTTATGCCATGCAGTTCATTGTCGGGACACCGGTGGAAAAGCTCTATACCTTTACCTTAAGCGATGAAGTTTTAAAGGAACTGGGAAAGGTAATGGGGCGTTATCTGGATGTATACGTGGATCACAGATTCAAGTCACTTGAGATTCTGGAGCAGCTCACAGGGCTGAAATAACCGGAAAATTGTATATTAGATTAGAAAATAAAGACAAATTTGGCGAAAATTAGCAGGATAAGCTTGCAAAACCTATATGCAATAGGTATAATAGGTGAATCAGAGAGGAATAAATGTTATCGCGATAAGTAGCGTTGTTCTTCTAATGAAAAATAAAAAGAATGCGAGGATTAGTGTTATGGTAGAAAAGACAATGGACAAAATTGTAGCTTTGGCAAAATCAAGAGGCTTTGTATATCCGGGGTCTGAAATCTACGGTGGGCTTGCAAATACATGGGATTATGGTAACCTGGGTGTTGAACTTAAGAACAACGTAAAGAGAGCATGGTGGAAGAAATTTATTCAGGAGAATCCGTACAACGTAGGTGTTGACTGTGCGATCCTGATGAATCCGCAGACATGGATCGCTTCCGGACATCTGGGAGGATTCAGTGATCCGCTGATGGACTGTAAGGAATGTCACGAACGTTTCCGTGCAGATAAGATCATTGAAGATTATGCACATGAGCATGGAATTGATATTCCGGACAGCATTGACGGATGGTCACATGAAGAGATGGAAGGATTTGTAAAAGAACACGAAGTTCCGTGTCCGACCTGTGGAAAACACAATTTCACAGAGATCCGTGAATTTAACCTGATGTTCAAGACTTTCCAGGGTGTAACAGAAGATGCAAAGAACGTTGTTTACCTTCGTCCTGAGACTGCGCAGGGAATCTTCGTAAACTTTAAGAACGTACAGAGAACTTCAAGAAAGAAGCTTCCATTTGGTATTGGTCAGATCGGTAAATCATTCCGTAACGAGATTACACCGGGTAACTTTACATTCCGTACCCGTGAGTTTGAACAGATGGAACTTGAATTCTTCTGCAAACCGGATACAGACCTTGAATGGTTTGCTTACTGGAAGAAATTCTGTCTTGACTGGCTGTTCTCTCTTGGACTTAAGGATGAGGAAGTCCGTTACAGAGATCACGATAAAGAAGAGCTTTCTTTCTACAGCAAGGCTACAACAGACGTAGAATTCCTCTTCCCATTTGGATGGGGCGAGCTGTGGGGAATCGCAGACAGAACAGATTATGACCTGACACAGCATCAGAATGTATCAGGACAGGATTTGACTTACTTTGATGATGAGACCAATGAAAAATACATTCCATACGTTATCGAGCCATCACTTGGTGCTGACCGTGTGGTACTTGCGTTCCTTTGCGCAGCATATGATGAGGAAGAACTGGAAGACGGTTCTACACGTACTGTGATGCACTTCCATCCGGAGCTTGCACCGGTTAAGATCGGTGTGCTTCCGCTTTCCAAGAAGCTGAATGAAGGTGCTGAGAAGGTTTATGCTATGCTTAGCAAATATTACAACTGCGAATTCGATGACAGAGGAAATATCGGTAAGAGATATCGTCGTCAGGATGAGATTGGAACACCGTTCTGCGTAACTTATGACTTCGATTCTGAAGAAGACGGAGCAGTTACCGTTCGTGACCGTGATACGATGCAGCAGGAAAGAATTAAAATTGAAGATCTCAAAGCATACTTTGAGAAGAAATTTGAGTGGTAGAGATTTGAAAAGATCCGGATTTCCCAGGCTTGGGAAGTCCGGATCTTTTTGTGCGAAAAAGTTTGTTGGGGAGGTTGTGAGACAAATGGAAGTAGTCAAATTTTTTGGTGGATGGGAAAAAGTGGTATAACAGGTTGATGTGGTGAAGCAATGAAAGATAGATTTTCTGAATAAGTGATATTTATGTAGAGACTTGAAAAATTTGGAATAAAAATGGTAGATACTAGGG
>OWJB01000809.1_pt1 | contig 14283 bp, 10 predicted proteins | sample 1732861 | NCBI WGS metagenome assembly OWJB01 (sample SAMN05065762, study PRJEB22554) | human gut metagenome | biome: ENVO:2100002; feature: ENVO:00000062; material: ENVO:00002003 | host: Homo sapiens | place: USA
CAGGGAGCTGACGGTTCCCTTTAAATTCATCGAGAGAACGCGCACGGTATCGCCGAGACGCAGCTTTTTCGCGGAAACGGCTTTTTTCGGTGCAGCGGTTTTCTTAACTGCCAGTTTCTTGTCTACATCCTGGATCTTGCCGCGCAGCTTGGTCCGCTCGGCTTCCAGTTCTTTATTGACGCCGGAAGACTTGGCAAGCTTGTTGATGTTGCGGATCGTCTGATCGGCGGTGTCCTTCGCATCCTGAAGGATCTTCTGAGCTTCCTCGCGGGCTTTGGAAAGCATTTTTTCCTTCTGCTCGGAGAAACGTTCTTCCTTCTGCTGGAGGCGGTTCTTCAGCGTTTCAATTTCCTGTTTATAGGAGACGATCTCTTCGCGCTCTTTTTCAATGGTCACGCGGCTGTTTTCCAGATTGGCAAGCAGATCCTCGAAGGATTCGTCCTTCTGCTCCATCTGGTTTTTCGCCTCGTCGATGATATAATCCGGCAGCCCCAGCTTGCGGGAAATGGCAAATGCATTACTTTTTCCTGGAATACCGATGAGCAGGCGGTAGGTCGGGCGGAGAGTCTCGACGTTGAACTCGCAGCAGGCATTTTCAACGCCTGGCGCGGTCAGCGCAAAGACTTTTAATTCGCTGTAATGCGTGGTTGCGATCGTCCGGCAGGTCATGTTGTGCAGGAAATTTAAAACCGCAATCGCCAGCGCCGCGCCCTCGGTCGGGTCGGTACCGGAACAGAGCTCATCGAAGAGACAGAGCGAATTGGCGTCCGCCTCATTTAAAATCGAAACGATATTCGTCATATGGGCGGAGAATGTACTCAGATTCTGCTCGATGCTCTGCTCATCGCCAATGTCGGCAAATACATTGTCAAAAACAGCCAGCTCGGATCCCTCAAATGCCGGGATATGGAGTCCTGACTGCCCCATCAGGGTAAAGAGTCCGACGGTTTTTAAAGAAACGGTTTTACCACCCGTGTTTGGACCCGTCACAATCAGAAGGTCAAACGAATCGCCAACCCAGATGTCGATCGGAACGACCTGTTTTGGATTTAAGAGCGGATGGCGTCCGTCCTTGATATTGATATACCGTTTGTTGTTAAATTTCGGTTCCACGCAGTTATAGTGGCGGGAAAGAGCTGCCTTTGCGAAAATAAAATCGAGCTCTGCCAGAATCGAAAGATCCGAGAGGATCGCGTCGGTGTAAGGCATAAGCTGGCTGGAAAGAGCTGCCAGAACAAATTCAATTTCCCGTTTTTCCTGGATTTCCAGCTCGCGCAGTTCGTTGTTCAGCTTAACGATCGCGAGCGGCTCGATAAATACAGTCGAACCGGTCGAGGACTGGTCATGTACCATGCCTGGGACCTGGGATTTATACTCAGCCTTGACCGGCAGGCAGTAGCGCCCGTCGCGCATTGTGATGACGGCATCCTGTAAATAGGTTCGGCTGGAATTTAAAATAGAATTTAACTGGGTATGGACGCGTCCGCCCACGATCTTCATGGAGCGGCGCACTTTGGCAAGTCCCGGACTTGCGTCATCGCTGACCTCATCCTCGGATGGCAGGCAGCGCTTGATCTCATTGTTGACCGGCGTCAGCGGATCCAGGGCGCGGAAGCGCTCATCAAGGGAATCATCTGGAAATTCTTCGGATTTCTCATGGCGTCCGTAGCTCTGCGCGCGGGCAGCGACTGTCAGCAGGGAGCTGACAGCGAGAAGCTCCGGGATCCCCAGGGAACTTCCGATTTCCAGACGTTTCATGGAACCACGCACATCCTTCACGCCGCCGAAGGAGAGACTTCCCTTCATGCGGACGCGCGTCAGGGCATCGGTCGTCTCCGTCTGGCTCTGCCGGATCGTCCCCAGATCACAGGACGGCTGCAGTTCCCGGCACATCTGTTTTCCCATCTCCGTGGAGGCGTACTCCGTGAGCTGGTCGATGATCTTTGTATATTCGAGAGTTTTTAATGCTTTTTCATTCATGTTGTGGTAATCCTCTTATATATATAAATTGTGGTCAGGCATAAGTTCTCACTAGACTCGTGAAATATCTCGTCAAGTGTTCACATTATACCATAAGTACTAAATTCAACTTTCGCCTTTGGCTCGATTTCATTAAGTACTTAGGTATGACTCGCACTAAGCTCGAAAAGACCTCGCTAAGTGCTCATATTATATCACATTCCCCGCCGTCTAGCCAAGCATTCGCACTTTTTTCTTGCATAACCTTAAGAAGGAAAGTATAATTAGGATATGTTATGCAAAGGGGAAAGTGAAATGCCGGATTCAGAAGAACTTGAAAAAAAGGAAAAACGGGAATTCATGAGAGAAACGATAGTGAAGCCGCCGCTGACCAGAAAACAGATTGCGAAGCGGGTGGCTCTCTTTGTATGCGCGTCAGCCGTATTTGGAGGAGTCGCGGCGGTTTCGTTTGCGGCGGTAAAGCCGTTTGCGGATCGGTGTTTTCAGGAAAATGGGATGCAGGAGACATCCTCAGTCGAGTTTTCCAAGGACGATCCGGACTCTGTTTCGCCGTCGGACGGTGCAGATGCGGATATGACAGCGCAGCCGGAACAAATGGAGCAGGAGATTGATGAGGCGGTCAGCGAGGCGCTTTCCAGCTATCAGTTTTCCGCAGACAATTTCAATTCGATGACGTCGGTGCTGCGTGGAATCGGGGAACAGGGTGATAAGTCGATCGTGACGGTCAGCTCCGGCAAACAGGATACGGATATATTTGGAAACCCGGTGGAAAATACGGGTGATTATGCAGGTGCAGTCATCGCGGAGAGTGATGGAGAATTTTTGATCTTTACTTACGCCGATGCGGTGCGGGCGGCAGATTCGATCAATGTGAGATTTTCGGATGGAACGAAGATCGCTGGTACAGTGCGCCAGATTGACGAAGTGCTCGGAATGGCAGTTGTGGCGGTGCCGTCCGGCAATCTGCCGGAAGAAGAGCGGAAAAAGGTGCAGGTGCTTTCACTTGCTAATTCATATACGGTCAAGGCAGGCGATGTCCTCGTAGGTATCGGCGGTCCGTCCGGACAGGTGCATTCGCTTTCGTTCGGAACGGTATCCTACGTGGCGCGCAATGTGCAGATTACAGATGGACTGACGCGGATCCTGTATGCGGATATCAGCAGCAATTCGCAGACGGGTACCTTTTTGATCAATACAGCCGGAGAGATGGTCGGCTGGACATCGGAGTCCTGCCGCAGCGAGAGCTGTACGGATCGGACGGCGGCGTACACCATTTCCAGCTACAAGCCGATTCTGGAGCGGCTGACGAATGGCGTTTCGGCGGCATATCTGGGCATCCTGGGACAGGATGTGAGCCGTGCGATGCAGGGGAGCGGCATTCCGGCGGGCGTTTACGTGACGGAGGCAGTCTCCGGCAGCCCGGCATATGACGCTGGCATCCAGCCCGGCGATATTATTGTGAAATTTGGCACAAAGGAGATCGGAAGTTTCAAAGATCTCCAGGCGCAGATTGAAAATTCCGCGAGCGGCGTGTCTGTATCGGTAAATGTGATGCGGAAAGGGCGCGACGGATACACGGAAATTCCATTTTTGGTATCTCTGCGCGCCAGATAGAAATTCAGGAGGATATAGGCAGAATGAGATATATTGAACAGTTCCGGGAAGGAATGAGAGTCTCGGACGTATATTTATGTAAGACGAAACAGCACGCGGTGACGAAAAATGGAAAAGAGTACGCTTCCGTGCTGCTTCAGGATAAAACAGGCACGGTAGACTGCAAAATCTGGGATTTAAGTTCCCCGGGCATCAATGATTTTGAGCCGCTGCAGTACGTCTATGTGGACGGCGATGTGACGATTTTCCAGGGTTCCAACCAGTTAAATATCAAGCGCATACGCAAGGCGGACGAGGGCGAGTATCAGGAAAGTGATTACCTTCCGGTCAGCTCAAAGGATATCAAGATAATGTATCAGGAGCTGACGGCTCTGGTGCAGTCTTTCCAGAATCCGTACCTGAAAAAGCTGGCATCCAGCTATTTCCTGGAAGATAAGGCATTTGTGAAGAAATTCTGCTTCCATTCGGCGGCGAAGAGTGTGCATCATGGTTTTGTGGGCGGACTTTTGGAACATACGTTAAGTGTTATGAAACTCTGTGATTTCTACACGAAGTCATATCCGGCGCTGAACCGCGATCTGCTTCTGACGGCGGCGCTGTTCCACGATATCGGAAAAGTGCAGGAATTATCCGCATTTCCGGAAAATGATTATACGGACGACGGTCAGCTCTTAGGTCATATCGTGATCGGCACGATGATGGTTGCAGACCGTATTAAGGAGATTCCGGGATTCCCGGCAAAGACAGCGGCGGAGTTAAAGCACTGCATCCTTGCGCACCACGGCGAATTAGAGTACGGTTCCCCGAAGAAACCGGCGCTTCTGGAGGCGCTGGCATTGAATTTCGCGGACAATACCGATGCGAAGATGGAGACGATGCTGGAAGTCTTAAAGAGCGGCGGGGAGAATCCGGGCTGGCTCGGATATAACCGTTTTCTGGAGACGAATGTGAGAAAGACGACGCCGACGGAATAATAATAAGATAACAGACATCTAAAATGAGTCTAAATATTTATAAGAAAAAGAAAACAGCGCTGCACAAGCAGATGCTGCCTTGCAGAAGCGGGGGAACGAAAAAATAGGAATCAGGACTCACCACCTAAAGAGGTGGGAGTCTTCTCGTTTCATAGGAAATTGCGTCCTATGAAACAAAAAACGCTCCGCGGGATGCGCACTCGCGCGAAGAAGAAACATGTCGCAAGCGACCGCGCTCGGCGCGAGAATGTGCCAAGGCACATTCTTTTTTAACTGAGATAAATAAGAAAAATGGAGAAGGATACCAGGAAGGTACAGCGGTTCAGCAGGGATCGCACTTTTCTGATATCCTTTTGTTTCATAAAGAAAAATATAGGGGTACAACAGAAAATATGAAAAAACGAGAAAATACAGGCAAAATCATTGGAAAGGTGTTCGGAGAAGCCAGGGCACTGGGCGTCACTGCTTTAGCGGCGGCAGTCATGCTTTCCGGATGCGGAAACGCTGGAAATCAGGCGCGGAAAGGCGGTTCCGGCGCAGAACAGACGGAAAATACCCAAACAAGCGTTATTATCGCGATGCCGCCGACTTCAGAGCCGGAGGCGGGCTTTGATCCGGCATATGGCTGGGGCGCGGGCGAGCATATGCATGAACCGCTGATCCAGAGTACCCTGACGGTGACAGAAGCAGATTTGAGTATCGGGTATGATCTGGCAACAGATGTGGAGACCTCCGAGGATGGAATGACATGGACGGTGACGATCCGCGACGATGCGAAATTCACGGATGGCGAGGCGCTGACCGCGGAGGATGTGGCATTCACTTATAACACATTGAAAGAGACGAGTTCCGTCAACGATTTTTCAATGCTGAAACAGGCGGAGGCGATCGATGATGAGACGGTTGTGTTTGAGATGGAACGCCCGTTTGCTATCTGGTCATACACGATGGCGGTGACGGGAATTGTGCCGGAGCATGCATATGGAACGGATTACGGCACACATCCGATCGGTTCCGGGCGATATATCCTGAAACAGTGGGACAAGGGGCAGCAGGTGATTCTGGAAGCCAACCCGGATTATTATGGGGATGCGCCGAAGATGCGGCAGGTCACGATTCTCTTTATGGAAGAGGATGCGGCATTTGCGGCGGTGCGCGCCGGGCAGGTGGATGTGGCGTACACGGCGGCGTCCTATGCAGACCAGTCGGTTCCAGAATTCAGTCTTTTGGACTGTGAGACGGTGGACAACCGTGGATTTAACCTCCCGGCAGTGCCGGAGACGGTACGGGAGGATGGCGTAAAAATCGGCAATGATTTTACCGCGGATGTGCAGGTGCGCCGGGCGATCAATCTGGCGATTGACCGGCAGGAAATGATCGATCATGTGTTAAATGGTTACGGCAGCCCGGCATATAGTGTCTGTGACAAGATGCCGTGGTACAACGATGAAATGGAGAACATTTCCTATGATGTGGAGAAGGCGGAAGAGATGCTGGATACGGCGGGATGGAAGAAAAATGCCGACGGCATCCGCGAAAAGGATGGAGTGAAAGCCATTCTGGAATTTCTCTATCCGACCGGGGATTCGGTGCGTCAGGCGCTGGCAGCCGATACGGCGCAGCAGTTAAAAGAGATTGGAATTGACGCATCGATCCGTGGCACCGGCTGGGATACTGCGTATGACGAGGCACAGTCGCAGCCGCTTCTCTGGGGCTGGGGTGCGCACACGCCGATGGAATTTTATAATATTTACCATACAAAGGCAGATACGGGGCTGGCAGAATATTCGCCGTATGCGAATGAGACCGTGGACGCTTATATGGATGAGGCCCTGGCAGCACCGGATCTGGAAAGTTCGTATGAATTGTGGAAAAAGGCGCAGTGGGACGGCGAGACGGGCGTTTCAGCCGAGGGTGATCTTCCGTGGATCTGGCTGGTGAATGTCGATCATCTGTACTGGGTGAGAGACGGGCTTCATGTCGCAGAGCAGAAGGTGCATCCGCATGGTCACGGCTGGTCCATCGTCAACAATGTCGATCGGTGGTACTATGAGTAGGATGAAATGGTTTGGGCGCAGTCTGCTGCACCTGATTCTGCTGCTTTTGGCAGTCAGTCTGGTATCGTTTCTGCTGGTGTCGATGTCTCCGGTCGATCCGCTGCAGACGAATGTCGGGCAGACGGCGCTCGGCTCGATGGCGCCGGAGCAGATCGAGAAGCTGCAGGCGTACTGGGGCGTTGGTGTGCCGGTCTGGAAGCGCTTCTTTAGCTGGATTTCGGGCATCTGTCATGGTGATTTTGGCATTTCCCTTCTGTACCGCAGACCGGTGCTGGAGGTGATCGCGGAAAAGGCGTCTGCGTCAGTGTGGCTCCTTCTGTCTGCGTGGCTGTTTTCGGGAATCGTGGGGATATTTTTAGGAATTGCAGCGGCGGCAAAACGGGGCAAGTGGGTGGATCGCCTGATTACGGGCTATTGCATCGTGATCGCGGGAACGCCGTCCTTCTGGCTGGCGCTGGTGATGCTGCTTCTCTTTACAGTGCAGCTTCCCATCTTCCCAATCGGGTTCAGTGTCCCGGTGGGAATGGCGGCGGACGAGGTCAGCCTGGCGGATCGCCTGTATCACGCATTTCTGCCGGCGTGTACGCTGGGACTGACAGGGATTTCTTCGATTGCGATGCACACGCGCGAAAAAGTGATTGAGATTCTGGAAAGTGATTACGTACTCTATGCGCGGGCGCGGGGCGAGAGCGGCTGGCGGCTGATTTTCCGGCATGGACTCCGCAACCTGCTTCTCCCGGTAATTACGCTGCAATTTGGCTCGATCAGCGAGATTTTCGGCGGTTCGGTGCTGGTGGAACAGGTCTTTTCCTATCCGGGACTCGGACAGGCGGCGGTCACGGCGGGGCTGGGAAGCGATATCCCGCTTCTGCTGGGAATTACACTCATCAGTGCCGTGCTTGTATTTGCAGGAAATGCAGCGGCGGATGGGCTGTACCGGATGGTCGATCCGAGACTTAGGAAAGGAGGCAGGGCATGAGAAAGAAAACACTCTGGCTGCTGGGAATTTCCCTCCTTTTCCTGATTCTGGTGACAGTGCTTGGAACCGTCTGGGAGGATGCCGCACAGCAGGTCGATTTTGCGAGAAAAAACCTGCCTCCGGGAACCGGCGGGCTGTTTGGAACCGACTGGATGGGGCGGGATATGCTGAAACGGACGGTTGCGGGGCTTTCTTTAAGCATCCGGCTGGGGCTTCTGACCGCGGCGATCAGCGCCGCAGTGGCATTGGCGCTTGCATTGCTGGCGTCGCTTGGCGGGGGAGTGATGGATTCATTGGTATGCGGGCTGATTAATCTGGTAATGGGAATCCCGCACATGCTTCTTCTGATCCTGATTTCCTACAGTCTGGGAAAGGGATTCCGGGGTGTGGCAGCCGGGATTGCCCTGACGCACTGGGCGTCGCTGGCGAGGCTTTTGCGGGCGGAAATCTTACAGATCAGGGAAAGTCCGTATGTGCGGATCTCCGAAAAACTGGGGAAAAAGCCCTGGTGGATTGCCTGGAACCACATCGTCCCGCAGGTATCGCGGCAATTTGTGACCGGGTTAATTCTTCTCTTTTCCCATGCGATTCTGCATGAGGCGGGCGTGACCTTTCTGGGCTTCGGTCTTTCCTCCGAGCAACCAGCGATCGGTGTTATTTTATCCGAGAGTATGTCGTACCTGATTACCGGAAAATGGTGGCTGGCGCTCTTTCCTGGCGCGGCACTGGTGCTGGTAACGCTGGGATTTCAGGCGATCGGGCAGAGCCTGGGGCGGCTGATGGATCCGGGGAGCGCGCATGAGTAGAGGATGCTGGGAATGAGGCAGAAAAACATATATTTTGATAAAATGATGCGATTAAGACAAAAACAATCAAAAACGATGCGGCTATCAGATTTGGAACAGACAGATGTTCTCAAAGAACGGAGATTGCGTGAAAATCGTGATTCCATGGAAAAGCCGATATTGAAAATTCAAAATCTAAACTTATATTTTACGCAGTACGCGCGTGGGCTTAGACGGCGCGAACTCCATCCGCTCCGCGACCTTTCCTGCAAACTTTTCAGTGGGGAGCTGACGGCGGTGGTCGGGGCGAGTGGTTCGGGAAAAAGCCTGCTGGCGCACGCGATTCTGGGAATCTTGCCGTACAACTGCCGGATGGAAGGAAAAATTTCCTATCAGGGAGAGGTTCTGGATGAGACGCGGCTTGCCGGGCTGCGGGGCAATGGGATTTCCCTGATTCCGCAGGGGGTTTCCTACCTCGATCCGTTGATGCGGGTCGGGGATCAGATCTGTGGCGGCAGAAAAGATGAAGCGACGCGGACAAAATGCCGCCAGCTTTTGAAGCGGTACGGGCTGGATGAATCAGTGGAAAAATGTTATCCATTTGAGCTGTCGGGCGGCATGGCGCGGCGCGTCCTGATGGCAGCGGCACTGATGCAGGAGCCGAGGCTGATTGTGGCGGATGAACCGACACCGGGGCTGGAGATGATGACCGCGCGCCATGTGATCCGTCATTTAAAAGAGATGGCACAGGACGGGGCAGCGGTGCTTCTGATTACTCATGATCTGGAACTGGCGATTGAGATGGCGGACCGGATTCTGGTGTTTTATGACGGGACGATTCTGGAGGAAGTAAAGCCGGAGAACTTCCGGGAGGGACGGAATCTGAAAGAGCCATACACGCAGGCGCTCTACCGGGCACTGCCGGAACATGAATTTTTTGGAGGAGAATGAGATGTCACTAAAGGCAGAAAACCTATCTTTTTCGTATGAAAATGGAGGGCGCCACGTGCTGACGCGTATTTCCCTGAAAATTGAGCCAGGAGAGCGCGTGGGTCTGGTGGCGCCGAGCGGATATGGAAAAACGACGCTGTGCCGCCTGCTGGCGGGATATGAGAGACCGGAGGCGGGAACGGTAGAGATTGACAGCATACCAATTGAGAATATCCGGGGCTGTATGCCGGTGCAGTTAATCTGGCAGCACCCGGAGCAGGCGCTCAACCCACGCTGGCGGATGCGCCAGGTTCTCAGTGAGGGCGGTCAGGTGGATGAGGAGAGCCGGGGACGTCTTGGCATCCGGGAAGAATGGCTGGATCGGTTTCCATCGGAGCTTTCCGGCGGCGAACTGCAGCGGTTTTGTATTGCCAGAGCGCTGGCGGCAAATCCGCGGTATCTGCTGGCGGATGAGATCACCGCGATGTTTGACGCAGTGACCCAGAGCCAGATCTGGCAGGCGCTTTTGCATGAGGCAAAGGAGCGGGAGCTGGGAATGGTGATTGTGAGCCATTCGGAATCTCTTTTGAAGCGGATTTGCACGCGGCAGATTGATTTAAAGGCATTGCAGGAAAAGATGGCAGCAGTTTAGCCAGTTCACATATTGACAAAGAAAATCGGGATTTGACAAGGAGAAATGAGGAAGAAATGGATGTTCGGAAGCTGTTGGAAGAGGTAAAACGGGGGGATACAAGTATTGAGGAAGCGGAGAATGCGTTCAAGAATCTTCCTTACAAAGATTTAGGGTATGCGAAGCTGGATCTGCACCGGAAATTGCGTTCGGGATTCCCGGAGACGGTGTTCTGCCAAGGAAAGCCGGATGCCTATCTGGCGGATATTTTCGAGACGCTGTACCGGGAAAATGGGGAAGTACTCGGAACGCGGGCGACGCCGGAGCAGTGGAATCTAGTGCGGGCGCGCATCCCGGAGATAGAATACGATCCGGTTTCAAAAATTTTGCAGGCGAGAAAATCATCGGAGACACCGCGGAAGCTGGAAGGGCTGGTGGCAGTCTGCACAGGCGGAACCGCGGATATCCCGGTTGCGGAGGAAGCTGCCAAAACGGCAGAATTTTTCGGCTGCCGCGTGGAGCGCTACTATGATATAGGGGTGGCGGGCATCCATCGCCTTTTATCCAAACGCGAGGCGATTGCGCGGGCAAACTGCGTGATTGCGGTGGCGGGAATGGAAGGCGCGCTTGGCACAGTTGTCGCCGGGCTGGTGGAAAATCCGGTCATTGCGGTTCCGACCTCGGTCGGTTATGGTGCAAGTTTTCATGGACTGTCGGCATTGATCACGATGATTAATTCCTGTGCGAACGGCATTTCGGTTGTAAATATAGATAACGGCTACGGCGCAGCATACCTGGCGGCGCAGATCAACCGCCTGGCGGTGCGGGAGCCGAAGAAGACGGCAGAGTGATAGTGGTTTGTGATAATTGCATAAAAACGAAAAACGGAAATGTATCAATAAAATGAGAAAAGTAGAGGGAGAAGTAAAAATGGATGAGAAAATCTTATATCTGGATTGTGCGTCTGGAATCAGTGGAGATATGACGGTTGGCGCACTGTTGGATCTTGGAGCAAGCCGGGAAAAACTGGTACGGGCACTGGACAGTCTGGGCGTATCCGGGTATCATCTGCATTTTGGGCGGACGAAGAAATGTGGAATCGATGCGTATGATTTCGATGTACATTTAGAGGAAGAAGAGCATCATCATGACCACGAACATAGCCATGATGAGCACAACCATAGCCATGATGAGCACGACCATAGCCATGATGAGTATGACCATGAGCATCATCACGATCATGAACACACTCACGACCATGAGCATCATCACGCTCATGAACACACCCACGAACATGAGCACAGCCATGATCACGCTCACACCCACGATCATATGCATCCTCACGTCCACCGCAACATCCATGACATTTTCGAGATCATCGATCGTCTGGATGCATCTGACCGTGTTAAAAACCTGGCGCGCCGGATGTTTGAGATTGTGGCGGGGGCAGAGTCGAAAGCACACGGAATCCCGGTCAGCGAGGTTCATTTCCATGAAGTCGGTGCAATTGACTCGATTGTGGATGTTATCAGTGCGGCATTCTGCCTGGAGGATCTGGGAATCCACCGCGTGGTGGTATCGCCGCTTTCCGAAGGTCATGGATTCGCGCGCTGCCAGCATGGTTTAATGCCGGTTCCGGTTCCGGCGACGGCAAATATCGCAGCGGCACAGGGCTTGGAACTGACGCTTCGGGATGTCGAAGGAGAGATGGTAACGCCGACCGGCGCGGCGATCGCGGCGGCATTCCGGACAGAAGCGGCGCTTCCGAAGAAGTACCAGATCGAAAAGATCGGTATCGGCGCCGGAAATAAGGATTTCGCGCACGCGAATATCCTGCGGGCGATGCTTCTGACGGACAAAACGGTGGAAGTAGAAACCGGAAAAGACGGTCACGACGAGAGCTCCATGTGGGTCATGGAGGCAAACCTGGACGACTGCACCGGCGAGGCGCTGGGATATGCGATGGAGGTGCTTCTGGAAGCGGGCGCCAGAGATGTGTGGTACACACCGGCATATATGAAGAAAAACCGTCCGGCGTATGTGCTTCATGTACTGACAACGGCAGAAAAACGGGAAGAATTAGAACAGCTTGTCTTCTCCTGTACGACCACGATCGGTGTGCGCCGTTATCCAGTAGAGAGGACGATACTGCCACGGGAAGTAAAGGAGATCCAGACCCGTTACGGGGCAGCAAAGGTAAAAATCTGCAAGCGCGGCGGCGTGGATACGTGCTATCCGGAGTATGAGAGCGTGCGCGCGATCTGCCGGGAGACAGGGAAGCGCTTCATGGAAGTATTCCACGGAGTAATGGAAGACGGAAGTATTAGTTTACAGTAGGCACTTTTGAGATTGAAAAACGGCACAGTGCATTCTCGTTAGATAATTAAGAGGAGAATCAAGAACCATGGAAAATAAACCAATGATATCAGAGACAGAAAAAAGAGAAGCTTTAAAACAGTTCATGGCAGAAAAAGCGAAAGCACCGGTCTGTGTCGCCTTTTCGGGCGGTGTGGACAGCAGCCTGATTCTCAAGCTGGCGTGTGATACGGCGAAGAAGACGGGAATGCCGGTTTATGCCGTGACATTTCACACCATGCTGCACCCAGCCTGTGATCTGGAGATCGCGGAGCGGGTGGCAAAGGAGCTGGGCGCGATCCATAAAATTATCCAGGTCAATGAGATGGAGCTGGAAGCCATCCGGACGAATCCGGTCAACCGCTGTTATATCTGCAAACACCACCTGTTCGCGACACTTCTGGATTTTGCAAAAGAAGAGGGGATTCCGTGCGTGATGGACGGAACCAATGAGAGCGACCTGCATGTGTACCGCCCGGGTATCCAGGCACTCCGTGAGCTGGGTGTCGTCAGTCCACTTGCACAGTGCGGACTGGAGAAAAAGGATGTCAAGGCATTTGCGGCTGACTTAGGAATTTCCGTTGCATCCCGTCCGTCCATGCCATGTATGGCGACCCGCCTTCCATATGGAACTTCCTTTGACATGGAAGTTTTGAAGCGGATTGAGAAAGGCGAAGATTATCTTCGAAGCGTGTTTGGCGGAAATGTGCGCCTGCGCCTGCATGGCGATATTGTCCGGATCGAGGTGGATGCGGATAAATTTGAAAAAGCGATTGCCGAGCGGGAGACGATCTGCAGGACATTAAAAGAAATGGGATTTCTGTACATTACACTCGATCTGGAAGGTTTCCGGTCGGGAAGTATGGATATAGTGGAGAAATTCAACGCGCTGGTCGGGAAATGAATGTAAAGGAGATGGAAATCCCATGCAAGAAGAATGTATTGTCTGTAAAGCACCTCTTATTTATCTGGAACAGGATGAATGGATGGAGTGCGAATTATGTCATAAAAAAGAATTGAGCAAGACCAGATGCCAGAACGGGCATTATGTTTGTAATGATTGTCATACGAAGGGACTGGACACCATTCTTTCCCTGTGTATAGACGAAACATCCAGAAATCCGATCGAGATTGTCCGGAAGATGATGGATGCATCGTTTTGCCATATGCATGGACCGGAGCATCATGTCATGGTGGGAGCGGCGCTGCTTACTGCATATAAAAATGCGGGAGGTGCTATTAATCTGCGGGAATCTGTGATGGAAATGCTGAACCGTGGGAAAGCCGTTCCAGGAGGAACCTGCGGATTCTGGGGTGCCTGCGGAGCGGGAATCAGCGCAGGTATGTTTGTATCTATCTTGTCTGGGGCGACGCCACTGACGGAGGAATCCTGGGGCCTTTCGAATCAGATGACATCAAAAGCACTGGAAGCGATTTCGCGCACCGGCGGTCCGAGGTGTTGTAAAAGAGATTCTTATCTGGCGATTCTGGCGGCGGTTGATTTTGTAAAAACGCATTTTGGAATCGAAATGGAATGCACAGAAGTCCAGTGTACGCATTATGCTCAGAACAATCAGTGTATTGGCAAGCGCTGTCCATTTTGGCGATTTGATGATAGTATTTGACTATAAATGGATAAACGGAGATAATAAAGCTGCGATATAATTAGATTGTGCGAGATGGGATTGCAGTTTGCATAATGTGTGAACTGTGATGAGAGAGCAATTTCTCGTGTAATAGGAAATTCCCTGGAATGCCCTATTACACAAAAAGGCACATCCTTTTTTACGTGGAAAAATCGGAATTGACCGAGCTCTTTGAGCGAGGGATACTTCTTGTCCGAAGGGCAAGAAGGTGGGCGTAAAAAAGATTAGAACAATCGGGATTTATCAGAAAATGAGGAATAGTTGAAATGGAGGCGCTATAATAACATGAAGATTGAAGGGAACCAGAAAGAACTGGATGCAATGGTAGAATT
>OWJB01000812.1_pt1 | contig 14248 bp, 22 predicted proteins | sample 1732861 | NCBI WGS metagenome assembly OWJB01 (sample SAMN05065762, study PRJEB22554) | human gut metagenome | biome: ENVO:2100002; feature: ENVO:00000062; material: ENVO:00002003 | host: Homo sapiens | place: USA
GCGTCTCGTGGGGGCTCGGAGATGTGTATAAGAGACAGTTATTAAGGTTACCCTTTTTTTACAATTTTAAAAATTTTTTAAAACCCCTTGACTGTTTATAGTTTGTCACCTCTATGTTTAGCTTTTCGTTTTTCTTGACGCAAAGCATACTGGCGTTCTTTTTCAGCTTCCCGTTGTTCTTTACTTTTAACTTTTCGTTCCATTTTGTTTTGTTCATGTTGAAGTTTCAACGCCTGTTGTGCTTTGGTTCCCATTCCTTTATTTTGTAACTGATTGTTGATTTCTCGTTGCATACGTTTAGGATTGATTTTTCGTTCTTCTGTTATTTCTGATTTGATAGGGGGACTGAATTTAAGGCTATTCCAATTTTTTAGTAAAAAATCATAAACTTCATAGTCTTTAGGTTCACTACCAAAAGTGATTTTACAAACTTCATAATATCCCTCGTCAAATCGTTCATATACGCCAATCCAAAATGGAGCTTCAAACATGACCGTCAAGCTACTTTTTACAGACATAACATCATTCCTTACTCATTTGAGCTTCAAAATTGTTAAGCCATTCTAAAAGTGAATTATAGAGAAGTTTCTGCTGTTCAAAAATCGTTCTCCCTACAAGTGGGATAGTAGCATATTGAATTGCATAATCTTCATTAGCTTTAGCAGAGATTTTTATACTTTCTCTTAATTGAGCAATAAGTTTAATCGCTTCATTTGAACTAACTTTATTCAAATTTGCAATTACCACATTAAAATCAAATAAGAGAGGAACATCTTGAGAAGCATAGGCAAACATTTACTTTTCAAAATATTCTTTCCCTTTCTCTGTAATAGAGTAAATCGCTTTATCAGCAAATTTATCTCCTTTTACAATATCACTTTCTAAATAGCCTTTTTCTTTTAATTGCAGAACTTTTCTATAAATTGACGGCACACTTATTTTCGTCCACTTTGATAAGTTATGATATTCTACATCTTTCTGTATGTCATAAGCACTTTGCGGTTTTTCTAACACGATACCAAGCACCACTAAATCTATTGATGACATATTATTTCTCCTTTCCTTTTACTATTATCAATAGTACTATTGTTGATAGTAAAAATCAAGAGAAATATGGTCTGTGTTTCCTTTATAATAAATATCCAAGATTACCGGATTGAATAGCGGCAATATTTTTTGCTATTTTTTCTTTAGACCAATCCCACCATTTTAATTTGAGCAATATATCAATCGTTTCCTCATTAAATCTTTTTCGTATAGGTTTTGCAGGTACACCGCCCACGATTGTATAAGGTGGAACATCTTTCGTTACAACTGCTCGCGCTCCGATAATAGCACCGTCGCCAATCGTAACGCCCGCTAAAATGACTGCTTCATAACCAATCCAAACATCATTTCCGACAACAATATCTCCTTTATTATCCCATGCCTTTGTAATGTCTTTTACGTCTAATCCCCATTCTTCAAAAAAAATAGGAAATGGGTATGTTGATAAGGACGATAATGTATGATTTGCACTATTGAAAATAAACTTTGCTCCACACGCGATTGAACAAAATTTCCCAATTATCAATTTGTCTTGATTGATAGGGTATTGATATAAAACATTATTTTTTTCAAAGTCTTTTGGTTCTTTCACAAAATCATTATACATAGTATAATCGCCCACTATGATATTAGGGTTGGTGATAACACTTTTAAGATATACCGTTTCTTTATCTTTGGAACGTGGATAAATTTTCTGTAACATAATGGTTCCTCCTTTATCGCTCTAACGGAAAAGTGAATGTTTGAATACATTCAAAATGGTTATTTTCTACATAATATACGGTTTGCTCTTTGGTAGAATACACGAAAGAAACTCTCGTTGCCCATGCGCCCTCTTGACGTACATCATAAAGTAAATGAATTGCGTCTGAAATTGAAAAATCGAAGCTATATTTTTCTAATTTTTTCAAAGCACGTTCATATCTATCGTCCCCCGGAACAATAAAATCTTTTGTACTTTCCGGCTTCATCAAAGAATAGTTCGTTATTAAGGAATATTGTTCGTGTTCTTCTTTATAGCCTATTCCCGGTTCAATGATTAAAACACGTCCATGACTGTCTGATAACATTGCCTGCATAAGGAATATCACAGGAGCTGACCTCTCCGTTTCTATTCTTCACAATAGTATTTACAGCCAGTCTCTCATACTTATACAGTTTTCCATCAACCGGAAGCATATAAAATTCTTTTACTTCACCAGCAGCCCTGCCAATGCACCAACATAACAGCATATTAAACTTCCATTTATATTTTCTGCTAATATGTACCAGATTTGTCACATCAATTTTCTTGAAAAAAGTTACCATTGGATTTGGTGAATTCATCCATAATTCAAATGCCTCTGCTCTTGTTGTTTCTTGAGGATTTATTTCCTGTGGTTTCATGCTTATTACCTCCATCTAAGTAATTTTATATGCCTTGATAATACAATAATAAATATGCCAATACTGTACATAAAAAAGGAAATACCGTGCCTGGGAACCCCTTAAATCCATCTCTTTTTGCAAGTACTTTTACGGTGATTGACTGTATGATTGTTCCAACACATACCATAAATGCTACAAATACATAAGACATTCCAAACGAACTTAATGCATGCGTTCCTGAAATCCACATAGCATAGTACAAATAATCTCCAAACCCACAAGTCGGTATAAGCACATCATTCTTGTCCAATCCATATACAAACAACTTTGCTGCTACAGTTTTATTTGACATAGCTTTTGCATTAACAGTTCTTTTCCCAATTTTTGTAAAACTAATAATATCCATCGTAGTCACAACAACTCCGATAGATATCGTACTCTCAAGATCAAGCTGTTTTCCAAGCCATATTCCAGCAAACATAACAGCCAAGGCTCCAAAAATCCCATTGACAAACAGCTTTTCTCTCTTATATGGGATGAAAAACAGATTGAATATTATGTAAATTATTCCGCTAACTCCTACAGTAATCAATAATAAATTTGGCAAATATAGATTTGCGATTACTGTACATGCAGAATACAAGAATATGTATAACAATGACCAAAATATTGTTTTGTTAATGCCATCTCTGTTCATCACTAATTTTCTCCAATTCAATTATGTTGCCAGATTATCGTTCATTTTCTTTTCCTCTGTAAACAAATCTGGGACCTTCTTCTCCAATTACTCCATTCTTCACAAAACCAGCTTTCATTAAAACATTCTGCGATGCCACATTTTTTAGATCTGTCTCTGCTTCTACAGCACAGACTCCTTCCATCGATAAAGCCCATTCCGTAATTACTTTTACAGTTTCTACCATATATCCGTGATGTCTAAATTCTTCCCTTAATCCATATCCGATTTCCACTACGCCATCTTTTCCAAGACCCTTGAAGCAGAAATCGCCGACAATCGTTCCCGGAGCATTTTTTAATTCCATATTCCAGACTGCATACCATATTCTGTTGTCAGGATGAGAAAGACTCCCTTCAAGCATCTCCGTGTAAGCCTGTTTCATCTCAGGATCAGACTCTTTTTCAATAACCAACCGCATTTCTTCATCACTTAAAGGATAAAGATACATTCTTTCAGTCTCTACTCTCATGAAAACACTCCTAAAACATCTGTATAATTCTTGCAATCTCCATAACTACAATCTTTAGCATCACTCCACCGGACATCACATAAAACCATATCTCACGCATATGCTGTGACTTTGCAATTGGTGTTGCTATTGCTGCAATAATTATGATTGCAGCTCCGACACATCCAACGATGTTTGGAACGCTCACAAGTGAAAATATTCCCGGATCACAGCTTCCATCTATCGTATACTGAATTGTTTTATCCAATCCGTCCCTTGCCGCTGCAAAGCAGCATATAACAAGACCATATGCCAAAACAAACAGGCTCCTTCTGCCCCAGAAATTAATGTTGCTTCTGTTACTGATTGAGTATCCAACAAACCCAACCAGCGATACAATCATAAGTGTAGTAACTGTTGTTACCATATTTCCAAAATAGAGTTTCATCTGTTTTACCTCCTGCTAATTCAAATTTTTATACCACTCAGTAACTGCATTCAAATTCTGTAAAGATACTCGTTTTCCACCATTTACCATCATATCTAACATATCATCCTCTTCGGGCGTACGGTCGGTTTTATTTGCCAATCCCTTTCCGACAGTTTTAACCATGACATTCATCATGAAACGATACGCCCCATGAAGTTTCTTCACATCAAAGTTCCCCTGTAACGTAAATAAAGGAATCCTCTGTGGAATAGCATTTTTATCCCTGACCTCTTTTAGCTGTGTGCCTGTCTGTCCCATGCCGATACCACAGACTGCACGCACTTTATACAATTTTGCTGCCTCTTTATATCCTTTGATTCCTCCTGCCATAATCCAGCCGAGATAAATGATTTCACTGCCGGAAAGCACCTTGTTTTTTGCCTGCTGTAAACTATGTACCGGAAGATTCAATTCCTTTCCCAGTAATTGTGCATACTCCGCTGTGCTTCCGGTATTTGATGTATATATGATTGCTTTCATTCTTATCTGACCTCCCATAATATAAATGACGCAGTGCAAAACTGTAATATTACAATCTGCACTGCGTCTTAGCGTCTGGCTTCCTTTACTATAAATTTTTCTGCATCAATCAGGCTTTCTTCTTTACACTTCGGACAAAACAAAGGAAAATTTGTAAGTACCGTATCCTTCCTTAATTTCAATCTTGTCTTATTTCCACATTTGGGGCAAAGAATCCATTCCTGATATTCTGATTCATCGTTCAAATCACTTCACCCTTTCAACTTATCTGCATTTCCAGTAGAAAATGATCCATATGCTCTTCCAGTAACTTTATCACATAACTTTTGTCTTCTACTCCATCATATATGCTATAAAGCAAAAAAATAGGTCCATAAAAATCAAGTGCTGTCTGTCTGGCTTTTCCTGCATCTCCCAGCATTCCTGAAAACAAAGCTTCCATATAAGCTAATGGTCCGCTTGCAAGGTAATTCTGATATAGCTGTGCCATCTGTGGCTCTCTGTACTGTTCCAATGTCAGCATCTTACGAAAACAGCTTGAAAATTCTTCCTCTGTCCAATGAAGAAACTGCGCCTTTGTGAACTGCTTAATCTTATCAAATGCCGTTTCTTTATACTCAGCTGTAACCTTTTTCAGATCACCCTCTGGCATTTCATACTGCTTTACTCTCTCAATATCCAATTCATTCATTTTTTCAATAATACTGTCCAATATCTCCTGCTTGCTTTTATAATGCTTATACAATGCAGCCTTGGTTACTCCAAGTTTTGAAGCAATATCATTCATGGATGTTCCCATATATCCACTCTGTGCAAATAACTTCAAAGCTTCTTCCAATATTTTTTCCTTTGTGTTCTTTTCTTTGCTTTCCACATCTATCTCCTAATTTAAATCTGTTATCAAGTTACCCTTTGGTCACTTTAATTATAGTTACCTATCGGTCACTTGTCAACAGTTATGATTAGAAAATACAAAAGAACATTGCTAACTTAATCATCGTTTCTCGATAACCTGATTTATTAATCCATAGACTGTTTGTTATGCACGCTGTTTTCTATGTAGACCTCGCTTTTCAGTATCCTTGACTGTGATACGCCGTAGCGTATACGCTTTTCTTTCAGTTCCTGTATAAAATCATTGTTCATAAATCACTTATCCTTTCTGTTTTGTTGCACGAAAAAAGGACAGTCAATGTAAAATCAACTGTCCTCGGATATGCAGTATTCAGTTTTGTATTGTGACGCAGGCACATTTTAAATCACACTTTGAAAATGCCGTTACAGCGCATAAACAAAGGATTTTTATGCCTTGCAGAATATAGTTTCCAGTTTCTTGTGCCCCCTTGTTAGGTAACGGGGGCTTTATGGCTCGCTGACGCTCGCCCAACCATCAGAGTGAACCAGCCGTTTGCCAGCAAAGCTGGCATGGCTTGATGTCTTACGACAGCCACCACGTCTGGATCACTCCGATGGTGGTTGTTTGAGTCCTTAAAAGTACGTTCTAAAAAGGACAGAAACCTTTGTCTCTGTCCTCATTCTACCTTATCTGCATTTTCTACGCTTGAAGAACAATAACGTTATTACTCCTGCAAGGGAAATGACCGTTACCATACTCCACAGCAAAATATTTGTACTATCGCCTGTCTTAACTGCTGTATCTGGCTTTGTAGAAGTAGTAGGCTGTTCTTTGTTGGAAATCATAGAAATGACTGCTATTTCTTTATAATCACAACGTTCACAAACACGTTCTTTTTTGCCTGTTTCTGTGGTTGTTGCTTCCTTGATGACTTTCCATTCTCCCCACGTATGACCTGTCGCATCTACCTCATTTCCTTTGTAGCTATGACTACAATTCCTGCAAGTATATGTCGTATATCCTTTCTCTGTGCAATTTGGTGGTGTAACGACTGCAACATAATCATGTTCGTTTACAGTAAACTGTAGCTCCGTTGTTGCTATTTGAGCATTAGCTGCTGTTACAGTAAGCGTTGCCCGATATATACCTGTTGCTAAACTGTCTTTTGGTGCTACTGCTACTTTTAGAGTGTCGTTTGGCTGGATGGTTGTAGTACCATCACCACTCAACTCGAACTTATCCTTATCTGTACCCGTGATAGATATATCTACATTCTCTAAATCAACATTTCCGTTATTTGTAATCGTAAATTCCTTTGCGTTAATTGGTTGATATCCTACGCAAGTTCCTGTAAATGTTCCGTCACCACTTAAAAGCATGCTGTAAACTGCCTTTGTTGCAGGTGGCAGTGTGATATTCACATCACTTGCTGGCGTACCTAAAATGGTAAAACCGTTTTTAGTGATATTTGTTACTGTCAATCCGTTCAAGCCCTGGATACCATCCTCATAACCATCCGGAAGAAAATATCCGTCAACAGCTTCTACTATAATATCTGTAATTGCCTTGTTTGGACCAACTTCCTGCACACCATTATTCGATGTGATATTCAATCCCGCACCCGCAACAATATTCACAGCAGTTTCTTGTTCTTTCTCTGCCAAAGCCGCATATGTGATTCTATTTGCTGTATCTGTTGTTTCCAGCCATATCTTGCAATTCGCAAAATTATCTAAATTCATACCACTTGCAGAAACTTCTGTTTCATTCGTAATTTGTTTCGCATACGCACCATTGCTGTTTTGCGTAACCAGATATGTACCATTTGGAACATCTGTTAAGATAACCTTGCTATCATCATAAGAAATTACGGCTGAACCTAGGTTCTTGCTATACTTACCAGCGTCATAGCGTAATGTAAACGCTCCATCTCCATCCGTATCCTGCAGTGTTAAATTACCTGTAGATGTTGCTGTCGGAACAGCCGATGCAAAAAGAATCATCGATGAATTCAGTTCAAAAGCAGGCCTTATTTTTTCTACATTGCTTGTTTGCGCTCCATTAAAAGAAGGATTCTTCTTAGAAGGCCACGCGGTCAAAACATTACTTCCATCATTCGGATCATCATTCCTAACAAGTGGTGAACGAATCCAAAATAATTCAAGAACAGATTCTCCCCAATAACTTGGATCGATACGAAGACCATCATTCAAATCATTTGCGCTGTTCTTTCCCACAGTAATGTGTTTATCATCTTTTTGGTCTCCATAAGCAAAATACAGCTTATCCGTTGTGGAATAGACGCTGTTGTTTTTCGTATCATCCGTATAAATCGTTGTTTCGTTTATCAGTGCCTGTTCTGAACCTGTAAAAAAAGAAGTTTCCATCTCTTTTAAGGTAACATTCCTTATATAACTCGCTCCGTAGTGATTCGGGAAAACTTCTGTCGGTTCTCCATTAGGATAGGTACAGTTCCACTTATCATCATATGTTTTATTGGCCATATAATTTGATTCAAATTGTACTCCATCTCCCATAGAACTTACAGAAGGTCCCCAATATATGGCGAAACCTTTTACATATTCCTGCGATTTATCATGATTTTACAGGTTAGGAGGGCATCAGCAGAAACTTATTTTATATATGCCCCTTTATAGCAGTTTCCATACCTGTCAAACACATAATCCCCATTTGTAAGCACATAATCTTCTCCTGATAAGACTGCATGACAATAATCCTGGATGGATGTCAAACGTCGCTTAAAAGCCACTCCGCCCCCGAACATATTGGTACTGTGTATGTCAGAACCGGCGGTCATGGGAAGATGGTGTCTGTTGGCATATGCAATGGCTTTTTCGTCGAATCTTTTCTCATTATGGCTGGTACTTTTGTGGCAGGAATGGGTAGCGTTGATCCCTTCTACGCCGTCTACAGAATCGGGATAAAGACGGATTTCCGGGATGTACCAATCTTCGCGAAATGGGTGTGCGTGGATGACCATTCCTCCTGCAGAATGTACCAGTTGGAATTGTTTTTCGATGGCAGCATTTTTTATCTCCGGGTGGTGGATCAACCAGTCAATATCAACTCCATAAATGAGAAATTCTGTTCCGTTATATCCTGCTTCATAACCAAAATAGACGTCGAAATCATGTGCATCGCCATAAGATTTTGCGTCCAGATAGCCTTTGGAAAACTCCCGAAGCCATTCTTTCCACGGCAGATGGGAGTCAATGCAATTGTTTCCGCCCCAGTTGTGATCCGTAACGATAATTCCTGTGTAGCCAGCCTCATGGGCGGCTCTTGCCATTTCATAACCGCAGTTCTGCGCACAGGCACTGCTTTGGCTGGTGTGTAAATGGGTTTCATATAAGTATGGATAATCATTTATTTGTATCATAATTGTGGAATTCCTTTCATTTAATTTGGCAAAATATGGTTCTGGAACAATAATGTAATTATGCAGTTTTTATGTAAGCAATGAATAACCACCCGTGTACGACTCCTAGGAAACCTCAGATAGGAAGGTCCCCTCGATTTTCCGGCAGTATTTTTTCTGTATCTGTTATTCCTGAACAGTTTCCCTTTATGAATTCACTCCACGGCATCAGCTGTTTTATGCCTGCGGGCTCATTTTTGTAGTCCGGCATATACAGCAAGAGTGTGTAGAGGTATTGATAAATGTTCAGGTTGTTTGCCTTGGCTGTTTCAATCAGGCTCATGACGATTGCGCTTGCATTTGCACCATCAACCGTATCATGAAACAGAAAGTTCTTCCTGGCTGTTGCGTAAGACTTTGCCCTCCGTTCCGCTGCGTTGTTTGAAATCTCACATCTTCCATCAAGAAGATAGTTCATCAGTGTTTCTTTGTGGTTGAAGGCATAGTTTACTGCTTTTTCAAGTTTGCTTCCGCCTGTCGGATTCAGGGTTCCCAGCCATGACCAGAATTCATTCCATATTTCCGGTTCCTTTTCCTGGCGTTTCTGCTTCCGTTCCTCTGCAGGAAGTTCCTTATAGCAGCGTTCCAGGAAAAACAGACGGTTGCAGAAAGCTACTCCTTTTTCTGCCGGAAGAAGGCAGTTGTCATCTGACATTCCGGAAGAAGGCTCTTTCAGTTCCTCTTCTGAATTGATATCCAGAAGCTTCAGCTTTTTCCGGCGTCCTGCCGGGACAGCTTCATAAAACTTCCTGCGGCAATGTGCCAGGCAGCATACCAGGATCACATCTTCGATCCTTCCGTATGCGGAGTAACCGTCACAGTGCAGCAGCCCTTTGAATCCGGACAGGAATTCGATCGGGTTTTCCCCGCCTCTGCCGGGCCGGTAATCGTAAAGCACGATCCCCGGAAGCCCATCGCTTCCACTCAGATAGATCCACATATAAGATTTTGAGGTGGCTTCCTTCCCTTCTTCATGAAGAACCTGGCATGGTACCTCATCCGCATGGATCACTTCCCGGCCTAAAAGTTCCTGGTGAAGTGCCTCATATATGGGGGCAAAGTATTCCAGCGCACAGTAGTTATACCAGTGTGCTGCTGTTTCCCGTGGAAGAGGGACTCCTTTCTGGAACCAGTCTTTTTCCTGGCGATAGAAGGGAAGATACAGACAGCTTTTTTGGTACATGACCATTGCCACCATATCCGGTGATGCCGGACTATGGGGAAGTAAGGCAGTTGGTGTTTTGGCTGCCCGGATCATTGTATCGTCCTCCTCGCGGCAGGCCGGACAGACCAGGGTCTCTTGAAGATACCTGACACGTTCTACCTTCGCAGGGGTGATCCTCAGTTCCTCACGGACAGTTTTGTACCCAAGATGTTCCATAGGCGCATCGCAGTCCGGGCAGAAACGTTCCGATTCCGGTACGTCACATTTGATATCCCGGATGGGGAGCAAGGCATACAGATCATCACGTACGGATTTCTTTTTTCTGGTACGTGTATGTTCTTTGACCACGACAGTTTCTTCTGGCTCTGTATCCTGTCCAGACAGATCCACGGATATTTCCTTCTTTACTTTTTCGCTGGAAGTACCAAAAAACTTTCTCTTAAACTCATCCAGGGTTTCATTCAGGTTTGCAATGGTACTTTTAAGATCTGTCACCATGTTGCGGAGTTCCTCAACAGTGGAACGCAGGTCAGAGATCGTCTGGTCCTTTTCTTTCAGGCGTTCTTCCTGCTCCGCATTTGTTTTCATAAGCAGCTGGATCATATCCTCAGGATTTACAGGCATTGGCTTTATCCGTCCTTTTCTTTCTTATCTTTATTATAAAGGAAAAGAAAGATGGGCGCAAACCAGCGGGATTTTCGCTTCGTCATTATGACGGGGGATAACTTTCCTGAAAAAGGGCAAAAAGCTGTAAATATCATGCCACTTTGCTTTTTTTCAGGAAAGTTATCCACAGATAAAAAATCAGAGCCGTCCCTGGGGTGGGAACATCCACAAGTCCAAAAACCGCAGGAAGCGGACGGTGGATAAATGCCTATTGTCTTTGACCTGGAACAGAAATGAAAATTTATAAAATCTCTGTTTTGCACAAAGGTTAAAAATCTTTCTTCCGCCCACCAACCCTGATTGCCTTTGGCTGGTCGATGGAAAGGCCTTCCATAAGCCACCGGAATTCCTGCCTGGAAAGAAGCCTTGCTTCGGAAGCAGTCCTCGGCCACTGGAAACGTCCGGTTCCATCCAGCCTTTTCTGCATCAGGACGAATCCTGTTTTGTCAAAGTAAAGGGCTTTGATTTTACGGCTATCCCTTCCGCAGAACAGATAGACAGCATTGGCGTATGGATCCAGCTGATAGGTGTCGCGGATGATCGCCATCAAACCATCGAAACTCTTTCTCATGTCGGTCCTGCCGGTGATCAGGAAAATTTTTGATACACCGGAGATGTCACCTAACATAATGCCCGCAGCACAGAGACCGTATTTGCGATCGTTTCCCTGGCTGCCCTGTTTGAGATATCAAGCTGGATTCCATTCATCCGGATTGTGATGACTGTATCAGGATGAATCCCCTCCCCACCTGCTGTTTGGGTTGGCGGGATACAGAATTCCTGCTCTGCAAAAGAAACCGGAACAACTTCCTGTTTTTGGGGAAGCGTAGCCTCCCGTTCTGTAATTTCACATGCCTTGGCCCGCAGGCGGCGTATATGATAATAAAACTTACTTGTGTGAATATGATGTTCTTCACACCAGGTTTTATCAGGAAGGCCACTGGTACGGCACTCATGAATAATATTTAGCCATTCCTCATCAGATCGGCGCGGATGTCTTTTCAAAGTAAATCACTCCTAATTCTAAAAATATTTGGAGTGTTTTTTTACACTGGACCCTAATGATGTGAAGTAAAATGGTCCGAATAGTAAAGTAACATAGAAGATGTATAGAAGTTCCACTCCATGAGAGAATTATCTCATGAAAAAAGGAAACTGTCTAAACGGTGGGTTATTCATCGCTTACTTAATAGCTATTATATCATTATCTAGTATTCAAGTATAGCTGAAAACGCCTGTTTTTCAATAAATTAATCATTTAGAACAGCTTTGAAGATGTAATTTTTGCTAAGATTGCCAGATTATATTTTTTGCAAAAAATGTACCTTTTAATAGTTCAGAACAGACTATTTCTGCTGTAATAAGCGATATTCCCTTAATTTCCTATAAAACATAGCTCCACTCATTTTGCACACTTCCAAGACTTCCGATAAAGGAAACCTTTTCTTTTCCCATTTATAGACAAGTCCCCAAAATTCTCTGGAAGTACAATTTCTGGTCTGTCAAATTTTACGCCCTTTGCTTTCGCCACTGCTATGCCCTGTGCCTGTCTTTTTCTGATGTTCTCACGCTCATTCTGCGCAACAAATGATAGTATCTGTAACACAAGGTCAGCAATGAATGTGCCCATTAAATTCATTTATTGCCTCCCACGGATTGTCTGCATGGTAATCCAGTCCTACCACATCATATCCTGCAAATAATGTTTTATAATGGTCCGCTTCCATAGCATTTCCACCTTTTCCATGAATATATAGAACTAATTGTCTCATGAATCTTACCTCTCTATCTTCCTTTCATGTATAAACCTGCTTTCAACACCAAAAGCAGAAATGCCAGTGCTGTTGCATATGTCTCCCCTGTCAAAGCCAGAAACAGTACTGCTGCGATACCAAGCAATATGGAAAATACAATTACCATCTTGTATACTTTTTCAATTTTTAACTGCGTAACTATGATCTCTACAACTCCAATTAACATTAATAAAAAGAACAATACCCAATAAACCATCCTGTTAAAGGCTGATGTTTCTGCATAGCCGAACAGATTTACGGATGCAATATATTCTTTCATTGATTTTGGATACAGAGGCAGCACAATCAGCAGAAAATGAAACAAGTCAATAGCCCCGATCAGAATGCTGCACAGATTCTGCATATTGGATTTATTTTCTTTCTCCGCAATTGAAAGTAATTTTTCCCCAGACAACAGTTCATCAATTGTCACAGCGAAAAACGACGAAATTTCTTTTAGCGAATCAATACTCGGATACCCTCTGCCCGATTCCCACTTCGAAATAGCTGTCCTTGAAACAAACAGAGCTTCTGCCAATTCTTCCTGTGTTAAGCCTCTGCTGCTTCTTAACTCTTTCAGTTTTTCATTAAATTCCATGGCAGAACCTCCATTCATTCTCACTCGTAATTACTTATCATCACAAAATAACAGAACCATTGCTTTGTACAAGCAATACAGCCCCGCACTCAAAATCATAGCACCAACGATATCCGTAAACCAATGCACTCCTGCAACCAGTCTTCCAAACACCATAAATGTAGAAAAAATGATTGACATTACACACACAAATCTTCTAAGCAACAGATTTGTGCTTCTGCGATTTACCTGATATACCAAAGTAGGCATAACGCTTAGTACAAGCAGCGTTGTAGATGATGGATAAGATGCCTCAAGCATCCCATCAATCAGAATTGGTCTGTAATTAATCGGAATCATCTCAAAAATCAGATATCCCAAAATCACTGCTACATAATAAATTCCAAGGAAAATCAGATCTCTGTCAACCTTAAAAAGACTTTTCCTTTTTATCAGTTGTACGAAACCAACTCCACCAAATGTCATACATACAAATATCGGTACAAGACCTAACCAGTCGGTAATCGTATAGATTGCCATGTGTACTCCGGTAACTCTGTGAAACCAGCAGTTAAAGGTTGCGAATCCAATCTCCGTGTCCTTCTGTCCTACCGACTGCACATCCACACATTGTATTAAACATGTCCAGATTACAAACATTACAAGTAACGCAGTTCCTAAAATTAATAGCTTCTTTCCGTTTTTCTTCATTTTATTTTACCTTCCTTTTCTTTTTTACCTGTTGGCTGATTGGAAGGTAACATATACTACGAAAAATAGTAAGAATCGTGCTGTCACATGAGCGACACCTATCGTGTCATCAGGTGAAACACGCGACTTTCACCCGCCGAAAATAATATTTTCTATCGTCCGCCTTCACCCTCTGGCAGCAATGTAACCAAATAATAAATTATTCCAAATACAGTTATGCTTCCCATCATAATGCCGATCATCTGATTTACCCTTACCACATTTCCATGAAATACCGGATTGCAATCAAGAGTGTCTCTTATCACTTCAACCATTTCATCCGGATAATGTTTTCTCTCCATCTCTCTGAAAACTCCGTGAAGCATATGATTCTTAATCAATGAAGTGGCATAGGTACTCGGAAGATAAGACAGCGCCTTCTGAAGACCTGAACCAAAATTTGAAATCGGCATATAAGCACCACATATAA
>OWJB01000816.1_pt1 | contig 14224 bp, 13 predicted proteins | sample 1732861 | NCBI WGS metagenome assembly OWJB01 (sample SAMN05065762, study PRJEB22554) | human gut metagenome | biome: ENVO:2100002; feature: ENVO:00000062; material: ENVO:00002003 | host: Homo sapiens | place: USA
TTTTCATGCGTAAAATGTAAATTATTTCGCTGTCTACTTGACGGGGTGCACACCATTAAGTCCACTGATTGTTTGCGTCTACGATCTCGCAAAGACTGATGTTTTCATTGCGGTATCGCGCCTTGGGATTTTTCTCCGGCAGCTTCAGCTGGATGGCCAGCATGGGGCAGGAATGGATACAGGCCATGCAGGCGATACAGCCCGCCCTGTCCCAGACGCTCTTCTGCCCCTCCAGGTGAAAACATTTTTTCGGACAGACCTTCGTACAGATTCCACAGCCGATACACTCATCCGTGATCTTATAGAGATCGTGGAACAGATCCGGCGCATGGGAAAGCCTGGCAAGAAACTCCTGGTGGGCAGCCCGGTCCTGCCCAGTGACAGGGGCGATCCACTGTTTTTTCTGGGCGAGATCGGCCTTGATCCTGCCAAGCTGCTCGTCCACCTTTTTGTCCAGGCGCTTCTGCTCCTCCATGTCGAAGCCCGGCAGGAAATTATCCGCCATCAGAACCACATTGATGTAGGCCGGATGGATGCCCAGACATTCCACATATTCCTTTGCCAGTTCTGCCGCTCCCCCGTGGCGGTTGCCGTAGGTCAGCAGGATGTAAAAATAATCTGTTTCAAACCGGGACGCCTTCAGAAACTCCTTCATCAGCTCCGGCATCTCATATCCGAATACCGGACAGACGATGCCGATGCTGCCCGCCCGGTACACCTTGTCCTCATCGTGGATCGCCTGGGCGATGCTGACAGGCTGGGCTTCTATTTCTTTAGCCACAGAAAGGCTGTTGCCAGTGGCAGTAAAATAGAACAACATAACTGCTCGTTCCTCCATCTGTTCAGAAGCCTTTCCTCTTGCGGTCAGCCTCTGGATTTGCTATACTGAATATACAGTGATTTAGAAACAAATGATCTTTTTCCTTTCGCTTTCTTTTGTTTCTACTCATAGAATAAGCGAAAATTTGAGAAAAGTACAATGCCCAAGGCGAATAGCAGTATAAATTTTGCTGATACTGAGAGGGAACAAGTATGATAGAACTGTATGAATTAAGGCAATTTGCCGCCTTTGCCGAATGTGGGACGCTCTCGGAAGCGGCAGAAAAACTGCATCTGTCCCAGCCGGCCCTGAGCCGGAATATGAAAAAGTTAGAAGAAGATCTGGGCGTTCCTCTGTTTGTCCGCCGGAAAAACAAGCTGGAGCTCAACGAAAATGGGCAGTATGTGTTGACGCTTGCAAAGGAACTGCTCTCGGATGCCCAGGAGTTTACAAAAAAAGTCCAAAGCTTTGACCGAAAGAACCGCACGATCTCTCTGGGGCTATGTGCGCCCGCCCCTGGCTGGCTCATCACGCCGGTGCTGGGCAGTCTGTACCCGGAGAAAACGCTTCAGACAGAGATCGTGGAGGAAAGCCAGCTTCTGTCCGGCCTGGAAGACGGGACCTATCAACTGATCGCCCTCTCCCACAAGCCGGAAGGGGAGCAATACTTTGCGAAAGAATGCGGCAGGGAATCGCTGATGTTCGCCCTGCCCAAAGGGCACCGCTATGCCCGAAGGAAAAGTCTCTCCTTTGCGGAAATGAATGGGGAAAACATGATCCTGATGAACAACATCGGTTTTTGGAATTATGTTCATGCTGAGACGATGCCGGCTTCCCGTTTCTTGATCCAAAGCGACCGCTTCAGCTTCAACGAGTTGGTGCGATCTTCATCCCTGCCCTCTTTCACCACGGACCTGGCAAAAAAGTACCTGGAGACGGCGGACCTCCGAGATCTGCGCATAGAAGTACCCGTTTCCGACCCGGAGGCCAGCGTGACCTACTATCTGGTCTGCCTGAAAAAAGCGCAGAAAGAATACAGGGCTCTATTGGCTGCGTTTTAGTTCAAAAAAGGCACGGATCGCCAATCTTTTCCTCTCTATTTGATAAGGAAAAGCCATCTAAGTTTTCTGAAATACCGAAAAAAGAATAAGCCAGTGACGGAACTATCAAATTTCGCTCACTGGCTTATTTTATTCCCGCAGGAAAGAGGTTGAACAATACAGTGGGGAAGAGATTGCTACACCCCCCCTGAGAAACCGTCCAAGGCGTTTGCATAGTTCATAAAAATGATCACCCGCGCAGAGTGCCCTGAATAGCACGACTGTCTTATTGTTTACAGCCCTGCAAATTTTGAGCTGCTTCCAGCAGAAACAACTTATGTCATTGATCCTCCAAGGTTAAAATACAGACAGTTAGAAATCAGAAAAATGCCTCTCCTCTGCGCAGCGAAAGTGCCACCGGAAAAGAGGAGAGACATTTTTGACCACATTTTCTGCCACAGTGCGGTGCGGAGCACATGGAAACAGTGGCGTTATAGAGTGGCGGAAAGCAAATGAAATGGAGCGGAAATGACATGAAATAAACAGAAATTGTGCGAAAAATACTTCCACACCTCTTTGTATAGGCGATGTAGATTTTGTGCTGCTTATGGGCTTCTGTTACACTTATGGCTCTGTCTCATAGGGCCAGGTGTTGATGCCACCGAATTCATAGATGTTTGTGTAGCCCAAGTCAGCCAGAGTAGAGGACGCAGTCTTACTGCGGTTTCCACTGCGGCAGTAGACCAGGACAGTGGAGTCCTTTTCTGGGATGACCGCAGCGGCAGTATCCTCATCGATGGTTCCCACCGGCAGCAGGACAGCCCCGGGGATGTGACCGCTGTCGTATTCGTCCTGCTCCCGCACATCCAGGATGATGACCTCCTGGGTGTCCATCATCTCCTTAGCCTCTTCCTGGGTGATCTGCTGGTAGGCGCCGTCGGCGGAATTTCCACCGCATCCCGTCAGCAGCAGAATCGAAAGAAGCAGGGGTATCATTCGTTTCATTTGAGTTCCTCCAAAAGTCCGGCGGCAAAGGCTCTGTGCCCCTGCTCCGTAAAATGTACGCCGTCATAGGCCAGTGAGATATTCCACTTTCCGGCGTCGGCAAAGCGAATGCCAAGCCGCTCTGCCAGGGGCTGACAAAGCCGGGCAAAGGCACGGGAGTTTTCTATGAGCTGCTGGTTTGCCACCCATGCGCCCAAGGTCATTGGCGGCGGTGCGATCAGCAAGATCTTGCTTCGATCCAGGGAAACACCGTTGAGGAACCGTTCCAGTCTCTCGGCAGTCTGCTCCGGGCTGCGGCCCTGGAGCAGATCGTTGGTCCCCAGTATCACAATCAGCAGGTCGGTGTCAGCCGAGAAAGCAGGGGCGGCAGAAGGAATCTCCCGGCCGTTCTGCCCCATGTTGGAGACAGTCCATCCGGTCTCCACGGTCAAAATGTCCACCCACCGGCAGTCCGCGTCATAGCGCCCACCGAAATAGCCCCGTGGGTCATAGCCGTAGGTATTGGAATCGCCGAAGCAAATGACGTTCATTACCCTCTTTTCCTTTCTCTGTTGATATTACCGAACCGCCGGTAATATTCTGCCAGCTTCTCATCACAGATCCGCTCGATTTCCTGCTTTTCCTCCCGGGTCAGTTTCTTCCAGACAGACTCATCCACCTGGATCACGCCCAGAGTCTTGGTATGGTGGAGCATCTGCATATCCTCGAACCGTTTGAAGGGGTTGGACAGGATATTCCGCTGGGCCTGAGCGTCGGTATAGCCGCCCTTGGCGTAGATGCTGTTGGCCTTTTCCACCACCAACCCTGCCGCCCGGCGGGCCTCGTAGAATTCCCGGAAGTAGGCGACGATGTCGCTAATCTTCACCCGGCCCTTGCCATCAGCAAACAGCAGCACCGCTTTGAGCAGTACCGGCTTGTAGGAGTAGCTCATATCCATCTGCCGCACCATATCCAGGAAAAGATCCTTCCGGTTGGAGGCGTCGATGAGCGTCCAGCCGTACTGCTCCGCATACTTCTGGAGGTTCTCTTCTTTGAAGTATTTAAAGGTCCGGTGCTCGCTCATGGGCACCACCAGGTCGGGCATCAGCAGGCCGTCCCGCACATACCGCTCGATGGTCTCCGTCTGAACATCCACCCGGCGGACAAACTCCATCTGGGAGATCATCTCTGCGGCTTCTTCCTGCCAGTTGAAGATGTCCACCAGTTCGTAGTCCAGAGCGTCCACCGGCCAGTCGATGAGGGCATCCGGGCGCTCGCCCCGGTCGTAGAGGCCCTGTTCGGCGGCTTTCTGCCCCTTGGTACCCAGCACCAGAGCGCCGGGCTTGTACTCCTTCAACCGGAACAGACGGTGCATGGAGTAGGGCATATTGTACTGACTGGCGTTGTCCACGAAGTCGAATACCATCAGGCACTCCTTGCCGGGGGACAGCCGCATGCCGCGGCCCAGTTGCTGGGTATAGAGCACCTTGGACATGGTGGGCCGGGCCATGAACAGCACTTCCGTGGCCGGGCAGTCCCAGCCCTCGTTGAGCAGGTCGCAGGCACACAGCACCTTGGTCTCGCCCTTCTCAAACCGGGCCAGCACCTCCCGCCGGTCGCTGGCCTTACTCTCGCCGGATACCGCCTCAGCGGCCACACCAGCGTCGTGGAGCCGACCGGCGATCTCCTGAGCGTGCTTGACAGAGGCGCAGAAGATGACGGTCCGCTTGTCCTTCACATACTGGAGCCAAGTGTCTACAATGAGCTGGTTTCGCTCCGGCACATAGATTTTGCTCTCCAGATCCCGAATGTTGTACTGGACGCTGTTGAAACGAACCTTAGTCAGATCGATGTTGGTGTGGATGCGGATGCACCGCACCGGAACCAGCTCGCCAATCTCCACGGCGGTCTGGATGTCCAGCTTGTGGGCGGTGTTCTTGAAGATGTCCAGGATGTTCTTGTCATCGGCCCGCTCCGGTGTGGCCGTCAGGCCCAGTGTAAATTCCGGCGTGAAGTAGGACAGGACCTTCTGGTATGTATCGGCGGAAGCGTGGTGGGCCTCGTCCACGATGATGTAACCGAAGTCATCCGGCTTGAACCGTTCCAGATTCAGCGCCACACTCTGGATACTGCCGCAGACCACAAAGGCGTTGCCCTGCTTCATGCTCTCCACATAGCGGCCCACTGTAGTCCGGGGCCACAGCTCCCGGAAGGTCTTGGTTGCTTGATCCACCAGCTCCACCGTATGGGCCAGGAACAGTGTGCGCTTGCCGAACCGCTTGGCGTCCATGACGGCGGTCACTGTTTTGCCGGTGCCGGTGGCATGGTAGAGCAGGGCGATGGTCTCGAAGTTGCAGCGCATTTCCTCCAGAGCCGCCAAAGCCTGTTTCTGGTGCTCCTTCAGCTCCAGCTTAGAGCCGTCCAAGGACTTGCCCCGCTGTGTGGGGAGGTAGTCCTGGATCTCCTTGAAGCTGGGGCGCTGGTCCAGGAATACCCGTAGTTCGTCCTTTACGGTCTCCGGCTGCTGCTGCATCTGCCGTACCGCCCAGCGGTACACATCCCAGCCCAGGTAGATCATGCTGTTCTGCTTGAGCAGGTCGTCGAAAAACTTGTTCTGGGAGACCAGCTTGGGGTTGTGGGAGGCCTCGTCATCGATCTCAATGGCCACCTTCCGCCCGCCGTTTTCAATCAGGAAGTCGGCAAACCGGCTGTTCTGGTAAATGTCGGAGAAGGGATACTGGGAGTATAGATAGCCTGCTTTCTCAGCACCAAAGGTATCGGAGAACAGTTCGATAAACAGATCCTCAGCACTGCTGCCGGAGGCGGAGCGGTAGGTTGGCATGGAGATCACCTCGGTTTCCTGTTAAGATATGTATCTGTAATCTTCCCGAGATCCGCTAATCGGGATTCAATGGCACCTTTGCTTCTGCCATGCTCCTTGGCGATTGCAGAAGTCGTCATTCCTGAGTCAAATTCATCCAGTAATTTTTCTTCTTCAATTTCTGTCCATGGTTTTCCGGCATTTCGGGGCAGACTTTTTTTCTTGGGCGAAGGAATCACATTCAAAACTTCATGAAAAGCTCGGATCATCTCAGGCTGATTACATACATGGTTTTGCGGCAGGAGTTCTCCAGTAAAGGGATCAATGCCGTCAGCCAAAGCGGATAATAACTCTTTTGCCCGTGTAATGTCCATTCAGCAATCCTCCTGTACTTCCTTCAAAAAGATCTTTTTCTCAAATCCGCCCCGTTTGGCAGCCTTGTCCGCCCGCACCTGCTCCAATTCTTCCAGCGTCCAGCCGCGGGCCTTCACGACAGCCTGCAGAACCTCCAGAAGATCGGCCAGTTCCTCGAGAGATTTACTCTCCTGGTACTCGGCAAGTTCTTCGTTCAGCTTCTGGTCCAGAAGGTGTATGTAGTTCTCATCGGTAAGTGTTTCACAGACGCAGGTTTTCCCATCGGCTTCGATAATCTCAGGGATGCGATCGTGCACCAGTTTGTGGTAGGTTTGCAATGAAATCACCTCAACTGAATAGAGTTTAACGCTTATATGGGGTCATTAGGAAGGGGTTGCATGTACCTACATTTTTCTGTATCTCTATAGTAATTTGTGCATCCATAAAAACGCTGTTATTTTTGGGGTTGACTTTTACAATCAAATACCCATCTTTCATCATGAAAAGGATGAGCTTAAAAATGTATTTATCCTTTCCCGTTGCTACAATTTTCTTATAAACTTCCTCCAAGTTCCGCGGCTTTAACACAAAGCCTTGTCGTGGAATATTACTCGCTCTAACATGTCGGAAATAATTTTATACGAAGAGAAATTTACTTCGGGCGGTTTTGCAGAAAATTATTTGACAATGTCAAAGGCATGAAATGTACAGATTTTGGCCGGAATACCGAGCCCCTGATTAATCCGCTCTCTTAGTTCGCCAATTGCCTTATTAGTATATGAAATGACGATGATTTCTTCTGGACTGACATGCTTTTTTTCTACCAGGTATTTTACTTTAGCCGCCATTGTTGTGGTTTCGCCCGCACCAGCACCAGCTACCAACAAACAATGATCATCATCGGTAATCACAGCTCGCCGCTGTTCATCATCCAACTGTATCTCAGGGTCAATTTCTTTCAAAATATTATCAAAATAATCTTTCTCACGTCTCAAAGTCTGCTCTACATAAGCAGAGTTATGTGAGGATATATCTGTTTTTAAAGTGTGCATTCGACGCAAAAAAGATTGCAACGCCAAGATATTGATTTGTAAGTTCCCTGCATGATTTTCAACATATTGATATACCAGCCTGCTTTTCAATGTTTCATAATAATACTGGTAGGAGTATGTTGGCGCAATTACACCCAGTTGTCAAGCCCATAGCGGACGATCTTTCGGGCATCCGCCTTGTCTGTTTTCACTTTGCGCAGGGTGTTGTTCCCATAGTCTTTAATGAGCTTCGGATTGACCGCGCTGACAAAGATGCCCTCCTCATGGAGAAAGCGGGCCACTGGTTCATAGTACCGTCCGGTGTGCTCCAAGACCACCCATGTCTCACCGTCCAGGCTTTTCAAGTAGTTTGCCAGCTCCTTGAGTTCACTGCCGGTATGACCAACAGAAAACGGCTTTGCAACCACTTCCCCAAAAGGACGGAGAAGGGATACCATGCTCTTTCCTTTGGAAACATCAATCCCTGCCACATTGTCCATGTAAATCGCTCCTCATCGTGGATTTGTCTTTGGCGACCAGCCATTCCATCATTGCCGGTACAATCTATTTGATGACACGGGCGCACCAATGTGGCCAACAACTTGCATAAATCGAACGCTGCGAATGAGAGGCTGGCTGACGGACTTTTTGACGGACGCAATGGTTCTTGGAGGAAAACATCAGGCCAAGACTCTCTCATTCTAACAGCTTTGGCAACGATGCGGAAAAGACACGGCTGGCTGCCGTGCCTTAACCCGTAAATGTATTGTAATAGCGGAGGAAACCTGAATGTGAATTTGAAGTGACCGAGAGCACCGCCGCCCACTACTCTAACAGTGGCACGAAAATAATTATGTGTCCCTTCAAATAAACAACCTAATAAATTAAGAGCGATTTTGCGGCATATACTTCACAAAATCGCTCTTTCCCCATATACAGCATTAATCCCCATAGGTTCACATTGTGTACCTATGGGGATTAACACTTGCGGTACAATGGATTTCTGGTTTTCAAGGCCCGGAAATACGGTCTCAAGGCCGCCCGCCGCCCTCTCCAGTTCAGCAAGAGATAATCTGTTGTTCTAACCGTATCAAAATGGTTCAAAAAGGACCTGTCACAGAATTGAGAAATTCTGTGACAGGTCCTTTTGGGTATGCTTTTCCCCTTCTCCGTCCAAACTGAGGGCGGAGGTGTTTGATTTGAAGCAGTATTTCCGCCTGCCTCAGGACGTGGTGGGGCACGATGCCCAGCTGCTCTCCTACTGGGACACCCTCCCACCCCGCGTACAGCTCCGCCTGCTGGAGAGTACGATCTCCGTGTCCACTCTGGGGGAGCTGAAGCTGTTGGAGGAGGGGTTCCGCCGGGAACCGCCAGCCCCCACATAAGGAAAGGCCCGCCGCGGACGCGGCGGGCCCTCTGTTGTGGTCATGCCGTTATGTCGATACCTTGCTCATGTGGGCGGAGGCCGATTTCAGCATCAGCCGCTTGGTGCCCACGTTGTCAAAGGCGATCTCCACCAGGGCGTCGCCCCCCATCTTCTGAATGGAGAGGATCATCCCCTGGCCAAAGGCCTTATGCCGCACCATGTCTCCCTTCTGGAAGCTGGCTGCCGGGGCCGCTGGGGCGGTAGGGCGGGCAGCCGTTCTTCTCCGGTCCTCCCCCGACATGGCCTGGACAAATCCGCCGTAGGAGGGCTGGCTCCCGGCGTACTGGGGCCGCTGGTCATACGGGCTGCGGCTTCCCTGGGCCGCCCGCGTCCCATAGCCGCCATAGCTGGAGGTCCGGCTGGGCATACCTCCCCAGCCGTCGTCCAGAAAGCTGCGGCCGGACCGCTCCAGATGCTCCGGCGGGATCTCGTCCAGAAAGCGGGAGGGCCGGTTGGAGCTGGTGCGCCCGAACAGCATCCGCTGACCGGCGCAGGTGAGGTACAGCCGCTCCTTGGCCCGGGTCATGGCCACATAGCACAGCCGCCGTTCTTCCTCCATCTCATCCTGCTCGCCGATGGCCCGGATGCCGGGGAAGATGCCCTCCTCGGCCCCCACCACAAAGACCACAGGGAACTCCAGCCCCTTGGCGGAGTGCATGGTCATCATCACCACGCAGTCCTGATCCGGGTCGTGGTTGTCCAGGTCGGTATACAGGGCGATCTCGTCCAGGAAGCCCGCCAGCGATGGCTCCTCCCCTGCGTTTTCCAGATAGCCGTGGATGGAGGTGAGCAGCTCCCGCACGTTCTCCAGCCGGGTGCGGTCCTCCACCGTATTCTTGGTCTCCAGCATGGCGGCGTAGCCGGTCCGCAGGATCAACTCCTCATAGAACTGGTCCAGAGGCAGCTGGGTGAGCAGGACGGACAGCTCCCCCATCAGATTGGTGAAGGCCGCCAGCTTGGCCGCCGACCGCTCCAGCTCCGGATACATCCGGGCGTTGTCGATCACAGCGTACAGGGAGCTGCCGTCCCGCCGGGCGATGGCCTGGGCGGTCTCCACTGTCCTGGCCCCGATCCCCCGCGGCGGGTTGTTGATGATCCGGGTGAGGCGCAGATCGTCCTCCGGATTGTTGAGGACGGCCAGATAGGCGATCATATCCTTGACCTCCGCCCGGTCGAAGAAGCGGGTGCCCCCGATGATCCGGTAGGGGATACCGTTTCGCTTGAAGGCCTGCTCCAGCTGGTTGGACTGGGCGTTCATCCGGTAGAGGACTGCGTGGTCCTTCCAGGGCCGGCCCTGGCTGTAATCCTCCATCACCTGCTCGGCCACATACCGCGCCTCGTCGTTCTCATTCATGGCGGTGTACAGGTGGAGCTTCTCCCCCTCCCCTGCCCGGGTCCACAGTTCCTTCCCCTTGCGCCCCTGGTTATTGCGGATCACGGCGTTGGACGCCTCCAGGATGTGCCGGGTGGAGCGGTAATTCTCCTCCAGGCGGATGGTGCGGCAGCCGGGATACTGCTTCTCGAAGGAGAGGATATTCTCAATGGTGGCCCCCCGGAAGCGATAGATGGACTGGTCATCGTCGCCCACCACGCAGAAGTTTTCGTACCCTCCCGCCAGGGTGGAGGCCAGCAGATATTGCAGGTTATTGGTGTCCTGATACTCGTCAATGAGTACATATCGGAATTTTTTCTGGTAATACTCCCGTACGTCATCAAACTGCTGGAGCAGGCGCACAGTGTGGAGGATGATGTCGTCAAAATCCAGCGCGTTGGCCTCCCAAAGGCGGCGCTGGTACTCCACATAGACCTTGGCGATCTTGGTCAGGCGGTAGTCCCCCGCCTTCTCGCACTCGGCCAGATACTGGTCGGCCAGCTTCATGGCGTCCTTGGCCCGGGAGAGATAGCCCAGCACCGTCCGGGGCGGGAACTGCTTCTCGTCCAGATCCAGGTCCTTCAAACAGTCCTTGATGACCCGCAGGGAGTCGTCCGTGTCGTAGATGGTGAAGGAGGAGGCGAAGCCCAGCCGCTCAATATCCCGGCGCAGGATGCGCACACAGGCGGAGTGGAAGGTGGAGGCCCATATATCCTCCGCCCCCGGCCCCAACAGTGCGGCCAGACGGTCCTTCAGTTCCCCGGCTGCCTTGTTGGTAAAGGTGATGGCCAGGATGGACCAGGGGACCGCCGGATCCAGGCGGCACAGCCGCTCCTGCCGTTCCCTGTCCCCCTGCCCCGTGGCGGCGTATCCCTCCAAAAAGGTCAGGTCGTCCCCGGTCACCCACTGGGGGACCTCCGGACTGTCAGAGCCCCTTCCGTATTTCATCAGGTTGGCGATGCGGTGGATGAGCACGGTGGTCTTACCGCTCCCCGCCCCGGCCAGCAGCAGCAGCGGCCCCTCGGTGGCCAGCACCGCACGCTGCTGCTCCGGGTTCAGCCGGGCAAACTCCCGGGCGATGGCCGCCCGGCGCGCCTTGCAAAATCGAAGTTCCTGTTCATGGTCCAGCATGGTATCTCTCATTCCTTCATCCAGTGTGGTATCGTCTCATTGTACCCGAAAAGTGGCCTCCGGTCAACCGCGCCCCCTCACGGGCGGCACATGGTCAGTCCGATGCGCCCCCGCTTTTCCTCCACATCCACCACCCAGACGGTGATCACATCCCCCACGGCCAGCAGCTCGGAGGGGTGCTTCACCCGGCGGGGCAGGCGGCTGATGTGGACCAGACCGTCCTGGTGGACGCCGATGTCCACAAAGACGCCGAAATCGATGACGTTGCGAACGGTGCCCTGGAGCTCCATTCCCGGCTTCAGGTCCTTCAGTTCCATCACGTCGGTGCGGAGGATGGGGGCGGGCAGTTCATCCCGGGGGTCCCGTCCGGGCTTCATCAGCTCCCGGATGATGTCCGCCAGGGTGGGTGTTCCCGCGCCGCAGGTCTCCGCCAGCCGGTCCAGTCCGATGGCCTCCGCCCGGGTCTTCAGCTCCTCCAGCCCGCCCGTCTCCACGTCCTCCCTGGTATATCCGCAGGCGGCCAGCAGCTTCTCCGCCGCGCCGTAGCTCTCCGGGTGGACGCCGGTGTGGTCCAGAATGGAGGGGCTCTCCGGCACCCGGAGGAAGCCGGCGCACTGCTCGTACGCCTTGGGGCCCAACTTGGGCACCTTCAGCAGCTGCTTCCGGGCGGTGAAGGCCCCGTGCTCCTCCCGGTACTTCACCAGATTCCGGGCGGTGGCGGCGGTGAGGCCGGACACCCGCTGGAGCAGAGAGGGCGACGCGGTATTCGCGTCCACCCCCACGGCGTTGACGCAGTCCTCCACCACGCCGTCCAGTGCCTCCCCCAGGCGGGCCTGGGGCATATCGTGCTGATACTGGCCCACGCCGATGGCCTTGGGGTCGATCTTCACCAGCTCGGCCAGGGGATCCTGGAGCCGCCGGGCGATGGACACGGCGCTTCTCAGGTTCACATCGTACTCTGGAAACTCCTCGGCGGCCAGCTTGCTGGCGGAGTACACCGACGCCCCCGCCTCGCTGACGATCATATAGCTCAGCCCGCCCCCCAGGCGGCGGATGAGCTCCACGGCCGCCTGCTCCGTCTCCCGGCTGGCCGTTCCATTGCCGATGGCGATGTGCTCCACCTCGTGCTTCCGCACCAGCTGGGACAGCCGGGTAATGGCCTCCTCCCTCTGCCGCGGACCGTGGGTGGGGTAGACCACCGCGGTGTCCAGCACCTTTCCGGTGCCGTCCACCACCGCCACCTTACAGCCCATGCGGTAGCCGGGGTCCAGTCCCATGGTCACCCTGCCCTTCACCGGGGGCTGCATCAGCAGGGGCTTCAGATTCAGGGCGAAGGTGCGGATGGCCCCCTCGTCGGCCTGCTCGGTGAGCTGTGCCCGGACCTCCCGCTCCAGCGAGGGCTGAAGCAGCCGCTCCCAGGCGTCGTCCGCCGCCCCCCGGACAAATTCCATGGCGGCGGTCCCCGGGACGGTCCTGCGCCGGACCACCACCCTGGCAGTCTCCGAATCCAGCTCCACCGATACCTTCAGCAGCTTCTCCCGCTCCCCCCGGTTGATGGCCAGCGTCTGATAGCCCTGGACCCGGCTCACCGGGCACTTGAAGTCGTAGTACAGGCGGTAGACGCTGTCCTCCGGCTCCTTGTCCGCCGCTTTGGAGGCCAGTACGCCCCGGCGGAGGTACAGCTGGCGCAGCTCCTTCCGCAGGTCGGCCCGGTCGGAGATCTCCTCAGCCAGGATGTCGCTGGCCCCCTGGAGTGCGGCCTCCACCGTCTCCACCCCCTTTTCCGGGTCCACATAGTCCTGTGCGGCCCGCTCCAGATCCACCGCAGGCCCCCTGGCCGCGGCCAGGGCGGCCAGAGGCTCCAGTCCCTTCTCCCGGGCCATGGAGGCGCGGGTGCGCCGCTTCTGCTTATAGGGGCGGTACAGGTCCTCCACCTCCGCCAGCGTGGCGGCGGCGTCCAGTGCGGCGGACAGGTCCTCGGTGAGCTTGCCCTGCCCCTCGACGGCGGCGCGGACCTCCTCTTTCCGGGCGGCCAGGCCCCGGAGATATTGCAGGCGGTCGGCCAGCCGGCGCAGCAGCTGGTCGTCCATAGAGCCGTGCAGCTCCTTCCGGTATCGGGCCATGAAGGGGATGGTGGCCCCCTCGTCGATCAGCCGGACCACATTTTCCACGTGCTCCGGGGCGGCGTCCAGCTCCCGGGCCAGCGTTTGTATCAGATCATTCATGGGCGATGCTCCTTTGTTTTACTCTTCCCTAGTTTAGCGGAGCGCGGCAAAAAAGTCCAGTGCATCCGCCGCAAAATCCTCCCCGGGAAGCACCAGTCCATTTCTTCAGCAAATTTTAAGAAATTGTTCGCAAATTTTACATTTCTCTGTGGTATGGTATGAAAGAACGATAAGCGGCCCTCCCGGATCTCCCCGGTCCCAGGCCGCAGCAACACAAAGAGAGGTTTCGATCACGGATGAAGCGATGGTTCAAATGGCTGTTTCTGCTCCTCACCGTCCTGCTGTGCATTGGCGGGGGGCTGTTTCTGTGGCAGAGCGGATTTTTTGCCGCCGCCGGTTCTCAGGAGTCCCTGCGGGCGTATATCGAGGATTTTTCTCCCTACTCCCACCTCTGCTTCTTCTTGATCCAGTTCCTGTCCGTCATCCTGGCCCCCATCCCCAGCAACATCTCCGCCCTGGCCGGAGGGGTGCTCTTCGGCACCTGGGTCTCCTTCCTGCTCACCTTTTCCGCAGTCACCGCCGGCTCGCTGCTGGTGTTCTCTCTGGCCCGCGGCCTGGGCCGAGACGCAGTCACCCGCCTGGTGGGCCGAAAGGTCTCTGAAAAATATCTGGATGTGATCCACGCCAAGACTGACATTTTCCTGGTGCTGGCCTTTCTGTTTCCCTTCTTTCCCGATGACGTTTTGTGCATTCTGGCCGGACTGACCCAGATCTCCTTCCGCCGGTTCGCCGGCATCATCCTCTGTACCAGACCCTGGGGCCTCCTCTTTGCCAGCGCTCTGGGCGGTGCCTCTTTCTCCATCCCCGCCTGGGGCATGGCCCTGATCGGCGCCGCCGGTCTCCTCCTCTTCCTGCTGGGGATGAAGTACGGCGACCGGACGGAGGCCGCCATCCTGCGCCGCCTGCGGCGTAACAGCCACTCTTGAGCCCTGTGTATCGGGTCCCTGCCGGACCCGATATTTTTTATTCTTTTTTCATTTTCCCTCTTTACAAAAGCCTTGTGCTGTCTCTTATACACAT
>OWJB01000820.1_pt1 | contig 14208 bp, 12 predicted proteins | sample 1732861 | NCBI WGS metagenome assembly OWJB01 (sample SAMN05065762, study PRJEB22554) | human gut metagenome | biome: ENVO:2100002; feature: ENVO:00000062; material: ENVO:00002003 | host: Homo sapiens | place: USA
GTTGAAGAGTGGGTTATCGCGGGACGCTGCGATCGGGCGAATGCTCAAAAGAGGCTTCGCCAGCTTTTCAACGACAAGTCGATCATCGTCACTGAAACGAGCGTTGAAAGCGATTATTACTCCGTACCGTTCGACGATTTCATCTCCATGGCCCTGAACAGAAAAAACAACTAGGAAAGGAAACGCAATGACCGAGAACATCACCGCAATCGCAACCGCTGAGGACGCCGCTATCGACTTCGCGCCGGTGCAGGGCTATATCAACACTTGCGACCTCGACACTCTGGATGGCAAGATGCGCAGCGCCAACGCCATCAACAGCGCCGTGAGCCTGAACGATCACGTCGGCGAGGTTCTGCGCGTCGTGGACGTCATCACCATGCCCGGCATCCGCAAGGGCCGCAACGGCCAGGCCGATACGCCGTGCCAGAACACCTACCTTATCGACGTGGACGGCGTCACCTATTTTTCTCAGTCCGACGGCGTGAAGCGTTCCATCAATACCACCATGAGCATTTTCAAGACCTGCGACGCGGGCAAGGGTTATCTGCCGCTCGCTTGCAAGGCCGACGTGCTGCCGAACGGCAACACCATCAAGACGCTTGTCATCGTTGATGACGTCGATGATGCACAGTAGAATAGCGCTATCGTCCTAAACGCGAAGCGCCCCGCCGGAAGGGTTACGGCAGGGCGCTTCGCGTGTAAGAAGAAGAAAAAATAGCGCTTCAAACACTAGCAAGGAGAGTGTATCATGCCCAAGCTCGCCAGTAAAGCCAAAAGCGCCCCGAAGGAATCGAGGCGCAGCGCCGCGAAACAGCAGTCGGATCAGTTGCGCAACATCCGACGCAGGTACGAGCGCGCCGCTGCGCGTTACGAACGTCAAGCTGAAAGTGCAGGAAGCGAGCGAGAGCAACGCGAGCTTCTGAAAGCCGCGAGCAACCTGCGCGAGCAGGCGCAGCAGTATTACGTTAAAAACCTCACCATCTCAGATCGTGGCTCCGACAAATACAAAGCCGATATCGCACGCGGCGTGCGAAGCGGCTATCAGCCCAGTTTGGAGCAGCTTGCCGGAGCCGCGCAAACCGCCGACGAGAACCGCGAGCGCCTCATTAAAAACGTGCTCAACTCAAGCACTGGGGATGCGTTCTACGCCGCTACGGTGCAGCTATGGCGCGGCACCGATTACGCGAGCCGTAATGAAACCATCGTCGAGGAGTTCCAGAAGCGCAGGCCCGATCTCGAGGTCGGCGATGTCCTGGACGTGCTCGACTACTTCACGCAGGCATCGGGCATCGACTACCTATCGCCTGAGCCGGACGAGGAAGCGGGCATTGATGAGCGCTACCGCGTGAAGGCCCGCATCGGCGCGGCCATCATCCAAGAGCAGCTATTGCAATGATGCAGCGAGATGAACGCCCTTGGCGTATCGTTGCAGCGCTGGATACCGAAACTACCAACGTCGATGACGGCTTCGGCAACGTATCAGCTTTCACCGCGCTTTACCAGGTCGGTCATCTTCGCATGCCGATCGAGGACGTTACGCCGGACAACGTGCGCGACGCATGCTTCATAGGGCTATTCAGAGACGACGATAGCGCATGGCGCGAGGTTCTGCGCATCGCAGGAGAGCATGCTCACGAGTGCGTGCCCGTCGTGTGCGTCCATAATCTCGGTTTCGACATGCACGCACTCGCGGGGAAGCTGCTTGCGTTCCAGGATCGCGGGAGCGTGCGCGTGCTCGCCAAGACGCCGCAAAAGCCGATCAGCATAGCGCTCAAGTCCGACGATCGGACGGTGCTTGTCATATGGGATACGCTGATGTTCTCCGGCATGGGCCTGGCGAAGATGGGCGAGGCATGCGCTTTTGAAAAGGGCGTGGGCGAGTGGGACTATGGATTGATACGCGCCCCGCAGACCGCGCTCACCGATGACGAAGAGGACTATGCCAAGCGCGATATATGGGCGCTCTTCTGCTGGTTGTCGTGGTATCTGAAAACCAATCCAGTGATACAGTCAGACGATCTGGGGCGGTTCGCGTGCACGAAAACGGGCGCGGTGCGCGTCAAGCGCCGTCGGCTGCTGGAGGGCTTGCGCGGCGTCGGGTCGAAAAAGACCGTCGGCGAGCATTGGCACGCCCAAAACGAGCGCGAGAAGCTCGACGATGACGATATGCTCTTCACCGTGCAGGCATGCACGCGCGGCGGGTTCACGTTCTGCGCGTCTGCTCATGCGGGGGCGGTGTTTCATAAGGTGCACGCGTTCGACGCCAAAAGCCAGCATCCCGCGCAGATGGTATCGCACCTCTATCCGGTCGGATTCGCCGCAGCGCCGCGCGAGGTTCTGAACGCCGACGCCCGCGCCGTGCTCGCCGTAACGCCCGAACGCGTTTTGGACAAGTGGTCATGCCCGTTTCCCGTCGCGTTCTGCGCACGATTCGACTTTTTGAACCTGCGCCCCAAACGCGGGAGCCTATACGAATGCCATGGGATACACCCGCTCGCCTATGCCCGCATAAAGCATGCGAAGCACCGAGAGGGACGCGACGACGAGGCCGACGCGCAGCGAGAGGCGCAAGGATACGCCGATCAAGCGCCGGACGGATGCGAACATGCCTTCGGCAAGGTGATCAGCGCGCCGATCGTTACGCTGTACCTCACCGAACTGGGGTTGTGGGAGGTAGGGCAAGCTTACGAGTGGGACGCGATGCACGCGGTGGACGGTTACGAAACGGCGCGTTTCGTGCGCCCGTCGGATATGAGCATCCTTTCAGTTTTGGAATTCTACAAGAGGAAAGACGCTATAAAGCATATCCGACAACTATGGTATTCGGGCGCGATGGACGACGCGGCGGACGCGTGCGAGCGCGTTCTGCCTGACTATATCGCGGCGGACATGCGCGAGGGCATCGACATCTCTGACGATCTGGAAAGCTACTATATGGGCAGCAAAGCCGACTTGAACGGCCTCTTCGGCATCGAGGCCACCAACGAGGCGAAACGCGATATGGTGCTGGATGACAACGGCATAGAATACACAGGATGCGAGGGTGCGGCGAATTTGCCGAAGTCTGCTAAAGCATGGTATCAGTTCGGACAGCGCATCGTCGGATGGAGCCGTATCGCGCAGCACCTCGTGATGCAAGGGCTGGAGCCGCACTGCACGGCGATCATCAACGGGGACACCGACAGCATCAAATGCGCCGGACTCGACCGGAAAGCGGCGCGGGCGTTCCTGGATCGTTTCGGGCGCGCCGTAGACGAGGGGAAGCATGAGACGATGGCGCGCGTGCGCCGAGCGTTTCCCGATCGTTTCGATGATCTGGAGGGGATCGGGCATTACGAGTTGGAGGCGGTGTATCAGCAGTTCTACAGCGCGTGGAATAAGAGCTATTGCGTGCGGGACGAGGCGGGGCGCTACCATATCACTCTTGCGGGCGTGCCGTCCGGCAAACGCGCGCCTGGGGAACATGACAGCCTGGAGGACTTCGCGGAGGCTCTACACGATCGTATGGGCGATTTTCAGGCGGTGTGCGGCTGCATCCTCGGATACAACACGACGATTTCGGCGGATATAACCAAGCTGCGGCAGCGCTCCATTCCGCATTTCGCGAGCAGATGGCAAGGCGCGGTGCGGGACTGGCGCGGCGATACGTATAAGGTCGATGCGCCCGCAGCGGTGGGATTGGCGCCGCTCGCAAAGACGATAGGCGGGACAGGCAACCCCGACAATCTGAGAAACGCACTGTATACTGGAGAAAATAATCCGCATTTGATGACGGAAAGCCATCTATTGTATTGGGGAAAGGACGGTGCGGCATGTGTGCAGCGGGATATGCGAGGCCGAGACCTCGAAAGCTGATCAGGCGCAAGCATGACTGGGACGAAGAGGTATTCAAGCCGATCGACTGGAAGAAAGAGCACAGCTTCACCGACGTGCGCTTGTTCATGGAGCTTGGCGGACGAAGCACGGGAAAGACGTTCGGGCTCCGCCTGGAGAATATAGAAGAGTACTGGAAATACGGGCGGCGGTTCTGCGAGATCGTGCGCAACAAAACCGAGCTTGCACCGTTCCAGCAGGGCTATTTCGAGAAGATCGATCGCCAGCGGGAATTTCCGGAGCTAATGTACAAGGTGGAGGCCAACCGCGCTTATATAGCGAAGATCCCGCAAGAGGACGAAGAGCCGCAATGGGAGCTTGCCGGGTATTTCGTCGCGCTGTCCTCCGAGCAGGACACCAAGAAAATGAGTTTCGACGGCGTCGTCAACTTCACGTACGACGAGGCCGTAATCGATCGCGTGAACAACCCGCGCAAGAAGTATCTTCCCGACGAGTACAGCTCTATCATGGGCGTGATGAACACGGTGCTGCGCGAGGTTCCCGGCGAGCCGAAGCGGGCGCGGCTGCATCTTCTGGGCAACACATGCGACCTCACCTGCGGGCTTTTCCGCTCCATCGGCGTGAAAAAAGTGCCGCGCATGGGGCGCACGTTCTACGGAAAAGCCCGAAGCGCCATGATCATGCGCTGGCCCAACAAGTACGCCGATAATTTCCGCGAGCAAACCACGGTCGGGCAGCTTATGGGCTTGTCAGAGGATGCCGCGCGCGATTCGGGCGTTTTCTTCGATAACGAGTTCTCAGGCGAGTTCTCGCCGGAGGTGGCGCCGAAGCCGAGCAGGGCGCGGCATATGTATACTATCGTGTTCGGCGAGGTGTTCGGCATCTGGTACGACCTCAAAGCGGGCTTCGTGTACGTATCATCGAAAGCGCCCGACGACGGCAAGCCCGTTTTCGCGATGCTCAGGCGCGATGCGACGATCGATTACACCATTCTGCGCCGTTCTAGCGAGGTGATCAAAACGCTTGCAAGCATGGAGCGAAGCAAGCTTCTGCGCTATGAAAGCCCGGTGCTCGCGGCTCGTTTCGGCGAGTTTTTGACGTATATAGGCGTGCGCTAGTATAATCCGCATCAGTCCCGCATAGACCGATCAGCCGACGCGGGAGCGGCATCCGAAGCGCGAGGGCGCTACCGCAGCCCGCGACCGCTGGGGACAGCTGGGCGGCTGGCGCATGCGAGGGCAACCGAAGCGGGGCGCGCATCAGCGCCCCGCATGTTACGAGGAAAGGACGAAGACCATGACCATGGACGAGCAGAACAACGCCGCTGCAGGGACGCCGCAACCGTCGGACCCGCAACCTTATCTTTCCAATCAGCCCGCCGTCTATCCGATGGCGCAGCAAAGCTATATGCCGATTCCGCCCGTCCCCGCTCCGCAGCCAGGCCAATCCGACGCCGTGGCGCAGCAGGGACAGCAGACACCCGCCGATAACGGCGAGGGCGAGCAGGGCGGTCAGGTTCCGGAGCCTGGGACGGCAGGGGCGTCTGCTTCGCAGCCTACGGGAGAGGGCAGTGCGGATACCGCTTTGCTGCAGCAGATCGCCGCATTGCAGCAGCAAAACGCCGCGTATCAGCAGCAGCTCGCCGCGATGGTGGCACGCGGTCAGGTGTACGGCTCCGCGCCGCAGCAGCCTACCGCGCCCGCTCAGTACGCGCCGTATCCGCAGCAGGCGGCACCCGGCGAGGGTTACACCCGCTTGGCTGATCTGGATTTTCGACCTGATAAGAACGAGTAAAGGAGGGTGGAAGCATGGCACAGACCAACTCCACTATTCTTACGCACGCGTATCTGGAGGGCACGACCGACTTCCAGCAGCGCGTGAGCAATCCGACGCAAGCGGGATACGCCCGCTCCGTCGCCGATCTTGAAGCGCCCATGAACGGTGACGTTTGGAACCAGTTCGCTAACACGCTGAACAACACCATCGGCCAATCGCTCATCTCGTCCGAGCGTTGGTACAACCCTTACGAGCGCATGCGCCTTGCAAACCTGCGTTACGGAAACAGTATCCGCACGATCATGGTCAACTGGCTCAAGCAGCACGCCTACAGCGACACGTCCAAAGACCTGCTCGACGTGAACAAGCCCGAGTTCGTTCAGTGGTTCTATTCCGTCAACTACGAGGAAAAGATCCCGTGGGACATGAACCGCCCCGAGCTTCTGCGCGCCATGCACGAAGGTCCCGACAGCATGGGCATCAACGATCTTTACTACGCGACGACGGTTTCCGCGCTCAACAGCGACAGTTACAGCATTTACAACACGTGCAATCAGTGCTTCTATTCCGCCGATGAGAACTGGGACGGCGGTTTGTTCCGCATCAAGGTCGATGCGGGCGCGTCCAAGAAGGACCTGGCGATGAACCTGCTCGAAGCCATCCGCGGCATGATCTACAAGCTGGCGTTTCCGTCGCAGCTTTACAACCATGTCGATGTTCCCGTGTTCGCCAACACCGGGACGGGCGGCAGCGAATACAACGAGCTTATGATGTTCACCGACGCTGAGACGATGGCTGCCATCACGGTTCGCGCGTATGCGGAGCTTTTCAACGTCGCCGAAGCGGAGATGCGCACCCGCAACATGGTGCTTCCGGAAATGCCGCTTGTAGGCGGCGGTGTGCTCGGCGCGCTGACCACCGATGCTTTCATCCATTGGCATGACACCGTCTACGGAATCTTCTCGTTCTTCAATCCCGACACGCTCAACGACAAGTTCATCCTGCATCATCAGGCCGTCGTCGCACCTAACCCCGGCGTCCCCGTCGTGGTGTTCGATCAAAACGGCATGACGATCACGCCTGTCGTCAAGATGACCGCTGCGAGCATCGCGCTTAACCCCGAGGCTGCAACCGTGGCACCGGGCGGCACCGTCGATCTCAATCCTGAGCTCAAGGGCACCGTCGATGAGAACGACGGCGGTATCGGCATCCTTCCCGACAGCGCGACGTATTCCGTCACCGTCGATAAAGGCACGCTCAACAGCCGTACTTACGTCGATCGTTTCGGAACGCTGCACGTGCAGAAAACCGGGCTCGCGGATGGCGCGAAGCTGACCGTGACCGCCGAGGCGGCCTATATCAATCCGTCGAAGCAGGAAAACCGTCTGATCACGACGGCTCAGATCACCGTCGAAGCGCCCGACAACCCGGCTGGCACGTATACGGTCGATTACGTCCTGGCGGGCGATACCGCATACGGCATCCCGGCCGATGCTACCGCGCCTGATGCGATGATCGCCGATGCAGGCGTCACCGTCCATCTTGCCGCGCCGCTCAAGACCGCATGGACGACGAGCGACGGCACCGCCGACGGCGCGGCGGGAACGTGGACGTTCACCGGCTGGAGCAAGGCCACCACGTATACGCCGATCGTCACCCAGGTTGCGAGCATCGCGGCTGACACGTCGATCTACGGCAAGTGGGCTTTTGCCGCAAGCTAGGATAGATCGCGCATAGCGTGATAGAATGGGGCGGGAAACCGCCCCGTTCGTTTTTTTCGTCTTTTCCTGCTGCAAGGGGCGGTTTTCCCCAAATTGTCAAAAGGCGGTGGATAAGATGGCGCGTTTTCCCCATATAGAGCAATCGGGAACGTTTCCCGGCGTTTCGAACGTCGACGTCTGGAAATACGATAACGAAACGGACTATTCCCGGTTCGATACCGAGCAGATGCAGATAACCGTATGCGCCGTGCCGTGGGATTTGGGCGAGGCGCACGTCGGGCAGCGCGTCATAGAGGGCGTCGGCAACGTCGTGGATTTCGGCAGCGAAAGCGCCCGCGATGCGTGGTTCGACGCGCTGGAAGAGGGCGCGGAGTGCCGACGCTTTCAGACGAAATACCGCCGCTTTCATTCCACCGACACTATCCAAGTTCCCATACCGGCAACGTCGCTGGGGGAATTCAACTATATCGAGGTCAAGTATTATCCCGAACCGGGCATAGGCGGGGAGTTGGATAACACCGCCGACGACCCGATCGATCGTTGGTATTATTTCATTCGGAAGATAAACCGACGCGCGAGCAACACGAGCGAATGCGAGATCATGCTCGACACCTGGCAGACGTGCCTCTACCGCATCGATATCCCGTACATGTTCCTGCAGCGCGGACATTGGGCGGTTGCGAATAGCGACGTTGACGCCTATCTTTCCAACCCCTCCGGAAATAGCGAATACCTGCTCACGCCGGATAGATCTTTCGGCGAGATAAGCCGCGTAGTGAAAACGAGCGCGGCGGTGCTCAATGACGACGTTATGGCATGTTTCGCGACGACGGGCGAGGTGAGCGCGTCGGCAGCATGGGGCAGCGTCGGCGGGGCTGATTGGCAGACCCCGGCGAGCTATAGCGCGCTTATCCAGGGAGCGACGGGGCCGACCGCGTTTTGCATCGAGCCGGAGAACCTGCGTTCGTTCCTCAACGCCGTCGAGCGCGCCTATCCTCAGTTCGCGCAGACGGTTCAAGGCGTTTTCTTCGCGCCGCGAAAGCTGCTCTCGCTCAGGTCTTCTTTCCAGTTCTTCGGCGTGACGGCGCACCTCCTCAACCCGCAACGCGCGACCATCGACATCCTGGAGCTGACGAAAGCCGCATTCGGCTATGCGGACGATTACGCCGATCTGGCGAAGCTGTACACCTACCCTTATGCTGCTATCGATCTGTACACCGAAGCCGGGGACACCGTGCGCGTGAACATAGAGGACACGACTGGCGATATATCGATCACCGCCGCGCTCCAGGTCACGTATCCCTGGATAACCGTAGACGCGCAGTACAACGGCCTGGGCGGCTCGGGCGGTGCCGGGTCGATCACGTTCTACAACGCCGAGCAGCACGCCATGCAATACGGGGGCATGTGGTATCAGAAGCTCATGCGCTGGGACATCCCCGTCTACGGAGTGGTGCAGTCGGCGGGAACAGCCAACTTCTCGACGTATTGGGATCGTCAGCAGACGTTGACGGCAGCAGCCAATGCGCAGGCCAGCGAGGAGGCGAGCGCCAATCTCGCCGTCGCCAATGCGGCGGTTCAGGCGAGCGCCAACAGCGCCATCAACGCACGAAGCAATGAGGCAGCCGTTACAGATACGAGCTACGGTAACGGGCTCAATCAGGCATTGCAGGCGTGGAACGCGGGTTACAGCCGCGCCACCACCGCAGCCGAGATCGAGGGCGAGCAGTTGCAAGCGGCGGTAGGAGCTGCGGCTGGCGTTATCGGCGGTGTTGCATCCGGTGCCATGTCGGGCGGCGTTATCGGGGCGGTTGGCGGGCTTATTAGCGGTGCCGTTTCGGGCGGGGCGTCGATGGCTAACACCGCCGTCGCCGCTAATCTGTCTTCGACGAAGACGGAGCTTACCATCGGAAACACTCAGGCGCAGGTGTCGGAAACCAATACCAACAACTCTAACAAAGTAGCCAACCAGACAAGCGCCAACACCGACACCACCACGACGACCAACAACGCTGCTACCGCGGTAGCAGCCAATAGCGCCGCGGTCGGCGTGGCGAACGCGGCGCGCGGATATTCTACGCAGGCGAGCGCGGTTGCCAATCAGCAAGCGCAAGCGAAGCTGGGCGCGCCCAACCTCTACGGATCGCCCGCCAACGGCCAGACCGCGACGACGCGCCCCATGGCAGCGTTCGCATCGGTTGTGACGCAATCGCCCGCCGCGATCGCTCAGGCGGGGGATGCGTTCCTGCGATACGGCTACCGACTGGAGCGGGCTATCGACTTTGCGGGTTTCAACGTGATGCCCAAATTCTCGTTCTGGCAGTGCTCGGATATGTGGCTCAGATCGTCCACAGTGCCGGATGCGTACCTCGATCAGATACGCATGCTATTATTCGGGGGCGTGACGGTGTGGAGAAACCCGGATGACATCGGAACCACCGCGATAACCGAAAACAAGGAGGGATGACATGGCAAGGACGGCAGAGGAGATTTTGGACAAGAAGATTCCGTTGACGGAGTGCACCGAAGAAGAGATCGATGCCGTAGTCGAGTATAGGGCCGCTATTCTGTCCCGGGACAGCGAGTACAGCGAGAAGATGGCGAGCCATGAAGCGATGATGACCGCCGCAGCGGCGCGATTCGGAGCCGTCGCCGACAAGTGCGAAGCGGAGCTTGCAACGCACGCCACCGACGCGGCAGCGCGGCTCGACGAGGCGTGCAAGTACGCCAGGGAGGTGAGGGCATGAGCAGGAGACGGGGCGGGCGCGGCAGCGGCAGGACGCGCAAGCAAGCGCAGATCGGGGCGCCCGTGCACGATTCGGCGCTCGGCGCGAATATCGTCGATCAGCAGGAGTACTTGAATTGGATTATCGATCTATGCTTGCTGCGCTATGAATGGACGGGCTTGCCGGATACCTGCAGCGAGCGTTTCCTGGAAACCTCGCTGGCGACCACCGGAAGCGCGACGCTCGCTTTCGAAATGGAAACGCCCGACCTAATTATGAGCCTGCAAGCCGGGGCCTATTCGCAATACAACGCCTACAACGACCCGGTTCTGTGGTGGGCAATGGGCATGGGAACGAGCGAACGGAAATTCTTCGAGGTGCAGCGCGGCGTGAACGGCGTGTTCATCTGGGATAGGTATTCGCGCCTATGTTTCTGGCCCAAGCTGACGCGGCTCGCTGCGAAGCTCACGCGCTATTCCCGGGCGGAGGACGTGAACCTGTTCCAGCAGATGACGCCCTACATCGTGACCGCGCCCGATGAGAAAGTGCTCGACGTTCAAACGGTGCTCGGCGCGATCGGCGTAGGACAGCCCGCGATCGTCGGCTACGAGGGCTTGGCCGACACGATCAGCAAGGGCATCAACGTGCTTCAGACGGGCGTCGAGTGGAAAGGCGAGCAATTCCAGCGCGGGGCGCTCGGCGTTTGGTCGGAGATCTTCCGGTTGATCGGCATCCCGCACGTCATGTTCGAGAAAACCGAACGCATGAACACCGACGAGACGCAGGCCGCATACGCGCCCGCCCGCATGATGCTGGATGACGGGCTGAAAGCACGCAAAGAGGCGTGCGAGGAATGGAATAGAGTGTTCGGAGGGAATATCGGCGTGCGCATCAATCCGTTTATCGAGGAAATGTACAAGGGAGGTGATGACGATGATGGAGGGATTCGAGATGCCGGAGATCAAACCAGAATGGCACGATAGCGCAACTGTCACGCTCGGCGAGCTGATCGATGGCGGTTGGTTCGATTGGGATTCCGAGCAGTTCTCGTGGTTCGCCTACGCGTACAGCCCGGAACAGTACGGGCGCGTCTGCACGGCGTTCATGGATCGTTTCTACTATCGCGAGATATCGATGCTGCCCCCTAAGAAATGGGCGATGCGGCTCATGTACCGGATCAGGTACGAGATATGCCCGTTGTGCAACGATCTGTACAAGGCGCTTGACGGAGTTAACGTGCTGGCTGATTCGGACGAGTACGGCAAGCGCCGCGATATCAGATCGGATTACCCGGAAACGCTGCTTTCAGGCAATAGCGACTATATCAGCACCGGAACGGATAACGAATACGAGACGGTGAGGCTCGGGCGCGTTGTCGATACCGTGCACGATCTGGCGGAGAAGTGGCGCAGCGTCGATCAAATTTTTCTGGACAAGTGCGCTATCATGTTTTCGGACGTGATCGCGCCCATCGTTAACGACTACTGAGGAGGTGGGTTTCATGGCGTGGAATTTCCCGGCACCTGCGCCGCTCGCGCCGGTCGAGTGCTGGCCCTATACGATGGTCATCCCCAAATTCTATTGGGATGCAGAAAGTCCGGAGCAGCGGGTTAAAGCTCTTTGCATGCTCTACGATAAGCTGATGGCTTACGTCGATGCGCTCAAAGACGCTGTGAACGTTGATTCTGAGGCGATTAAGGAACTCCAGGACGCTTTCCAGAAGTTCATGGAAAGCGGGTTCGATGATTACTATGCGGAGCAAGTGGCGAGGTGGATAGCCGAGAACCTGCAGAAGATCATCGACGCTATGACGGTATCGACCGTTTATTTCGGGCTGACGGACGACGGGTATTTCACGGCGTATTACCCGATTTCGTGGAAAACGGTGCAGTTCGATACCATAGCCGATTACAGCTCCGATTATTACGGTTGCTTGGTTCTGCTCTATTAAGGAGGTTTGACGATGCCCAATAGCAACGCTTTCACGCTGGAAGAGATCAATCAGATTCTCGACCAGCTCAACACCCACCCCGGCGCTCGCCTGCAATACGTCGGCTCGCGTTACGTGCCGGTTTTCGGACGCAAGGGCGAAGATTCGATTGAATGGGACAAAACCGGGACGTATGAGCCGCTGACCATTGTGCTCTATCAGGGGAACTCTTACACCTCGCGCCAGTTCGTGCCGGTTGGTGTTGAGATCACCAATCAAGAGTACTGGGCTAATACCGGTAATTACAATGCGCAGATAGAGCAGTATCGGCAGGAAATCTCGGCGAAGATCGAACAGTATCGGCAGGAAGTCTCGGCAATGCAGGGGCAGGTGACACAGAACAAGGACGCTATCGCGGGCTTGAAGCAGAAAGTCTCGGATTTCGATGACGAGATCGCCGCACGCAAGAAGGCGTACGTCACCTACAAGGACTTCGGGGCCAAGCTCGACGGCGTAACGGACGACAGCGCCGCTATCGTCGCCGCGCACAAGTACGCGAACACTAACGGCGTTCCCGTCGTGCAGCACGGCGGTAAGGTGAAGTGCAATTTCCAGACCGTAGTCAAGACCTCGTGCCTGCTAGATATGGAGTTCGTGCTGCTGGCGGACTCGCCTCAGCCCGTGTACTCGATCGAGGCCGACGACCCGCAGACCTTCACGTTCGCGGGGAGCGTTACGACCGATTCCGTCACTAGCCCCGATGCCAGGCTGAACGGCTGCTTCGCGGTGATACAGAACGAGAACAGCGGTTGGAACCTGGGGACTCAAAAAGGGACGGCGACGACGATCTACCATCGGGAAGTCAAGGCGTACGACAAAGCGGGAATGCTCATCACATCGCCGTTCTACATCCCGAACACCGGAACGTTCACGTGCTCTAACGTTCATTCCCTTTGGGAACGACCAGTGGAGTTCGCCGGGGCTACCGTCACGTACGACAATTCGGAGCAGGCCAACATTCCGAATTTCCTGCGCGTGCGTAGAAACAACACTGCAGTCAAGGATATCACGTTCAATCCGCTGTCCGTTCCGCCTGCGAACGCTGCTTCTCTTGAAAGCAACGGGTTAATTTTCGTCAACGCTTGCGCAAACGTTAAAGTAAGCAATATCTCGGGAAATAACAACTCGTCAGACAACGAAGCCACTACCGCATCTGCCTACAGCTATATCATCGGGTTCAACAGCACGTTCAACTGCCATGTTGACAACATGCTCGGAGTAGGAGGCTGGGGTGTTGTCGGGAGCGACTGGTGCGACTGCATGACTTACTCTAACTGCGTGTTGAACAGAGTTGACAACCATTTCGGAGCATTCGGAACTTACAATCTAACAAATAGCAAACTGACTGGAATCTGCACGTTCACGCTGCCGTACGGAAACGCGAACACTGTTATAAGCAACGTTGATATGTTCCCGCGTGCTAAAAAATACTCTTGCATCGACTTTAGAAAAGACGTGAACCTAGCATTTCAAGGGACTTTGTATATAAACAACTGCACATTAAACGAGCCAAATTCTAATCGAGGAAACCTCTTTATAAATGCTGTTAAAAGCGTTTCTTCTGATTCACAACCAGACGTAAAGCCAAGAATCGTAATAAACGGCCTGTATTACAACACAACTCGCCAATTCTGTTATTCGCCGGCAGATATGGCGCTCAATTACTCTATTAACGGATTCGAAGGCAACTTCAGCATGTGGGGAGACCCGAACGTCAAAATGTCAAATTCCATATGCTGGAACATGGACACGAACGGATTGTTGACGCCTAACACGGTCATCCACATCGATAACTGCACGCTCAACAAAAAAGAAACGACCCCTGCCACGGACTGGTTCTTCACTGGCGAGTTTATAATCGCGAATTGTAAAATCAACAACGCTTTCAAATGCAACACTACAGACGAACAAGATAAGCACCTAGTAACCGGATGCATTTTCAAAAACGGCGAGACCGTTAGCGGAAAGGGTACGGTCAGTTTCGTCGGATGCGTGATCGACACGGTTCCAAAATTGGAGCATTACAAATCGAAAAGCTGTTTCGGCATTGCGGATGTTGAAAAATAGATTGACAGGGGTTGCTTATGCAGCCCCTTTACTTTCCCTCAAACCATGCAAGATCGTACCTCGGTTTTGCGGGGTTTTTTGTTGCTTTGAG
>OWJB01000828.1_pt1 | contig 14190 bp, 9 predicted proteins | sample 1732861 | NCBI WGS metagenome assembly OWJB01 (sample SAMN05065762, study PRJEB22554) | human gut metagenome | biome: ENVO:2100002; feature: ENVO:00000062; material: ENVO:00002003 | host: Homo sapiens | place: USA
CCGAGCGGCAGTTTGAATGCAGCCGCTACATAACCCCCGAAGCGGTGAACAAAGTTATAGACAAACTGATGGCGGACCACAGGCTGGAGCCGCTGGCAGCGAAAGCAAAAAAAAGAGGTGAGAAAAAATGAGCCTTTATTACTACAAAGACATGTTTAAAGTAGATAACCTGGAAGACGCCAAAAACATCATCCTGACAGAAGAAGCGCAGGGCGGCTCCCACCGCCAGCGCTGGGAGCGGGAAACAGCATACATGCAGAGCCTGTTTGCCGAAGGTCTGGGCGACCTGAACGGCAAAACCGTGCTGGATTTTGGCTGCGGCATCGGGCGTCTTTCCAAAGCGCTGGTCGAAAAATATGACTGCCACGTTTTAGGTGTAGACATCTCGCCCGATATGCGTCGGATGGCCCAGGACTACGTGGGCAGCGACCGCTTCAGCGTCATCTCCTACGAAATGTTCTGCGCGCTGGCCGAAACAGGAAGCCTGCAGACAGACTGCGCCATAGCGGTCTACGTCCTGCAGCATGTCTACGACCCGGCCCACGACATCGGCCTGCTGGAAAAGGCAGTACGGGACAAGCTGCTGGTTTTGAACCTGAAACACCGTGCAGTACCTGTCATCGACAGCGAAAACGGCGCCAAAACATTTTATTTGGACGAGCAGCCGGAGCCCCGTGCCGACGTAGGCCTGTTATTAGCAGAACACTTTGAGCAGCAGAGGCAGCTGGAACTGGCAGCCGACAAAATATCGGTAGTAGATAAGCACTGGTGCCGAATCTATGGAAAGAAGGAAAGCAAATGAAAAAACATGGAATGAATAAAAAGCAGGCTGAAAAAATCCTGGCAACGGCAGTAATGGGCATGAACCTGGTCAACACTGTTGCCCCGCTGGCAGTACTGGCGACGGCAGAGCAAAAGCTGAGTGTTGTGCCGCAGCCGGTGCGCAGCGAGGCCGAGCCGCTGGACTACGCCATGCTGCCCCAGCTGGCAGACGTGGTGGACAGAGCAATATTTGCCCGGACCGAAGCGGCTGATTATGACGGTAACGCCAGCGTAACCGATATGGTGGATGGTGATACGCAGACTATAACTGCCAATCAGAGCGGCACAGTTAGTTTGAACAGTGGCGGCACTCAGATGGTCAGCAGTGGCGGTACAGGCACGATCAGCACAATGTCGGGCGGCTATCAGCAGATCTACAGCGGCGGCACAGGTATGATCATCACCATGGTAGACGATTATCAGCAGATCTACAGCGGCGGCACGGGCATGGTCAGCACCATGGAATACGGCTTTCAGGATGCCTCCGGCGGCACGGGTACGGTCGATACCATGGAATACGGCGGTCAGGGTATCGAAGGCGGCGGCACGGGCACGATTAACACTATGAAGGACGGTGATCAGATTATTACCAGCGGCGTGGGTACGATCAACACTATGTCGGGCGGCTATCAGAAGATTTTAAGCGGCGGTACGGGTACTGTAAGTACTATGTCTAACGGCTATCAGAATATCTCCGGCAGTGGCACGATCGATGTTATGATCAGCGGTGAGCAGAATATCAGCAGCGGCGCTGCGGGTACGATCAATACTATGTCGGGCGGTAATCAGAATGTTAATGGCGGTACAGGTACTGTAAGTACTATGAGCGGCGGCAGTCAGCGTATCTACAGCGGCGCAGGCACGGTCAGTACCATGATCAATGGTAGTCAGAGGGTTGATGGCGGCACAGGTACGATCATTAGTATGAACAGCGGCTATCAGGCTATAAGCGGCGGCAGTGGCACGATCGATAGCATGAATGACGGCAGACAATGGATCGTAGGCAGCGGCACAGGTACGATAAATGTTATGCAAGGCGGTGGCCAGCTCGTTGGCAACGGCACAGGCACGATCAGTACTATGAGCGGCGGCTCGCAGACCATCAATGGCGGTACAGGCACGGTCAGCACCATGAACGGCGGTGAGCAGAATATAAGTTACGGCGGCACCGGCACGATCAGTACCATGAACGGCCGTCAGATTATCTCCAGCGGCGGCACGGGTACGATCAGTACCATGAATAACGGCTATCAGAAGATCTCCAACGGCGGCACGGGTACGATCAGTACCATGAATAACGGCGGTCAGGATATCTCCAGCGGCAAGGGCACGATCAATACTATGATCAGAGGCAAGCAGGATATAGTCAGTGGTACAGGTACTGTCGATACTATGTCTGGCGGCGAGCAGTATATAAGCGGTGGCACGGGCACGATCAGTACCATGAATAACGGCTATCAGTGGCTTTTAAGTGGAACAGGTACGATTAATATCATGTCTGGTGGCACGCAGACTATCGACAGCGGCTGCACTGGCACGATCGATACTATAAAAAGCGGCAAGCAGGATATCTACAGTGGTATAGGCACGATTGATGTCATGTTTGGTGGCAGGCAGGATATCTCCGACGGCGGTACAGGTACGATAGATATTATGAATGGCGGCCTGCAGAATACCACCCTTGGCTGCAGTGGCACGATTTATACTATGAACGGCGGCACGCAGCAGATTTGGAACGGCGGCACGGCCACTATCGCTGCCATGTCTGGCGGCACGCAGTATATCTCCGGCGGAGCTACAGGCACGGTCAGCACCATGAACGGCGGCATTCAGGATGTTCAAGACGGTGGCACGGCTTTAGATACGGTTATTGCCGGCGGCACCCAGCTGGTCAGTGTGGGCGCTGTTATCAGCGGCGCGACCTTAAGCGCAGGCATACAGCAGGTGTACGACGGTACAAACCTGAACAACATCACCTTTGCCGGCGGTACGCAGGCCGTTATGAGCGGCGCCGCCGTCAGCGGCATGCAGGTAGCGGCAGGTCAGCAGCGGGTAGAAAACGGCGGCACGGCCATAAATACCGAGATCGGTACAGGCGGCAGTTTGCAATTAAGCAGCGGCGGCACAGTAAAAGATATGACCCTGACCAGCGGCACTTTGGAGCTGGAAAACATCAATGGCGGCAGCTTCACTGTCAGCGGCACGCTGACAGCAAATAATGCAACTGTCGATATGACCGACAGCAGCATAAAACGCGCCGTACCTACTGTGGCCTACGAAACTTTGACCATCGACAAGCTGAGCGGCAACGGCACCACCTTTATCATGGATACAGACCTGTCAGGCGAGGCCAACAGCGACAAAATAACGATCACAGATGCCGACGCAGGCACCCACTATGTGCAGATCAAAGACCTGAGCCAGCTGAACGGCATCGAAGTCACCGGCGCGCACCAGCAGCTTCTGATCACCGATGCCAGCGGCAAACTGACCTTTGAGGGCAAAGAGTTCAACGCCGGCGGCCTGTGGGACGTCGACCCGACGCTGGCTAAAGGCGACAGCCTTGGTTTGAGTGCCAACGACTGGTATTTGACCAAGCTGGAAAAAACAGCCAACAACGATACCCGGGTACTTTTGGATGCGGCCGACAACAGCTACGCCCTGTGGCGTAACACCAACGACAGTCTGCGCAGTCGGCTGGGCGCACTGGCGAGTGGCAGCGAGCAGTCCGACGGCATCTGGGCGCGCACCCAGGCCGGGCGTTTCAGCGGCGATAATTACGAAGGCCGCTATAACCTGTACCAGCTGGGCTTTGACCAGGCGGCCGACGCCAAAAGCGTGTACGGCGCCGCCGTGGACTACGGCGACGGCACAGGCAGCTATGATAATGGCAGCGGCAAAGACAAGCTCAAAAGCTTCAGCCTCTACGGCGTCTGGACGGGCGATAACGGAGCCTACACCAATGTCACGGCCCGCTACGGCATGGTATCGACGGATTTGGAATCCTACGGCGACTACCCCGACAAAGCCGAATACAAGCAGCACGCCTACAGCGTCAGTGTCGAATACGGCAAACGCTTTGACATGGAGCGCGGCTTCTTTATAGAACCGCAGGCACAATTCACCCTCGGCAGACTGGGCAGCATCGATTACACCACAGACAGAGGCGCCAACGGCTATATCGAAGGTATGAACAGCGCCATCGGCCGTATCGGTTTTGTCATGGGTCAGAAGATCACCGGTGACAGCGATATCTACCTGAAAGCCGATCTGCTGCACGAATTTGCAGGCGAGCGTGACCTGCGGCTGACGTCGGACGCCGGCGGCACCAACGATATACTGACCAAGCACAATGACTATGGTGACACCTGGTTCGAGCTGGGCCTGGGAGCCAACATCAAAGTCAGCAAAGCAGCCAGCATTTACGGCGAGATCGAACGCGGCTTCGGCGGTGACATCAATAAAAAATGGAGCGTCAACGGCGGTGTACGGTTCACGTTCTAAGTGAGTCATAAGCCAGGGGCTGTGCAGATCTGCTCCGACGAAGCAGGCAGAGAGTAATATTTGTAATCAACTGCAGGTGATACAGTGGTATAAGATCAATAAAAAGGCCGGACTGTTAAGTCCGGCCTTTTTATATAGATAAGGTCTGTTACCAGGTGAACCAGGTATAGATGCTGAATACTGTCAGCAGCATGACTTCTAAAATAAACATCGGTCTGAGGGTCTTGAAGAAGTCGGCTTTAAAATAATCAAGGGTGACGATAAAGCACATATGGGTCGGCGTCAGCATTTGTCCGGCTACGCCAAAGGCCATTGCCACGCCCGCCAGGTTCAGGTCGCCGGGAGACAGAGCTGCCACGATGGGCATAACGATCGCTACATGGCCCTGTGACAGACCTGTCAGGATGCCGATAATAAAGGAGATAGCGGCGATAATGACAGGTACGGGCAGCGGTGAGGCTTTAAAATCTTCTACGATAGTATGCAGAACGTTGGTGTCGGTCAGGATCTGGATAAAATAGAGGATGCATAAGACGTTCATCAGCATTTTCCAGTCGCAGGCGCCGGTAAAAACTTCTTTGATGTTCAGGACGCGGCTTGTCATCCGCAGGACCGGGATCATGGCGAAGGTGACCAGAGCCATAGCGGTGGAAGCGTTCAGGTCGCAGAAAACTACCAGCAGGAAGTTGATTACGACCGGAGCAAGCGACAGTATCAGGTTCATAATGTCCTGACGGCGTTCGGCGGGGTCGACATCAACATTGCTGTTAGAGGGCATATCCAGCGGCCGGATGAGTACCAGCCAGCCCAGGGCAAACGCCAGCAGGGTCAGCCAGCACAGATGGGCGATAAAGTCGCTGAAGGCGACGCCGGCGATGCTGCAGGCCATGATCATACCGGGTATGATGGGACTGGAAAATTCAAAGATATGCCGGAACCAGAAATTGATGGCGGCTTTATGTTCTTTGGTCAGGTCGGTATTGCGGCTGGCCGCTTCGACGATGGGCGCAGAAAAACGTGCGCCGCCCAGCGAAGGCAGCAGGCCGAGAAAAGCGGGCATAATGGCCAGTGTAAATTTTTCGCTGGCAAATAAGCGCTGCAGGGCGCGGATCATTCCGTCTAAAGCGCCGCTGGTACGCAGCTCGATCTCCAGGCACATGACGAAATAGAGCGCCAGGATCAGGTCGTATGTGCGCTGCATGGTAAGCGTAGTGGTGAGGGCGCTGACCAGATAATGGAACTGAGGCGCTACTAAAGCCCAGATCAGCAGGCCTCCTGCCAGGATCGCCGGCCCGATAGGGATATGGCGGCGCAGCAGGATGATGATCAGCAGCATTGCTAAAGCGATCACGAGAAAAATATTCATTTTAAAACCTTCTCACTCTCAAATAATATATCTATTATACAAAGAATGCAGAGAAATTTCCATATTCGTCTGAAAAAAGGTATAATAAAAGAAAATATACTTCTGGAGGTGTACTATGTATATCAGTCGCTTATGTTTGCAGAATTACCGCTGCTATGATAATTTTGAGATAGATTTCAACAAAGAACTGACTGTTATCGTAGCTGAAAACGGTAAGGGCAAAACAGCCATTCTAGATGCGGTCGCTGTAGCTTTAGGCCCTTATCTGGCGTGCTTTGACGGTGTTAAGGCCAACCAGATCAGTGATACGGATGTACGCCAGACCAAGGATACGGCAGGCAGGACTTTGGAGCATGTACTGCGGATGAAAAGCCAGTATCCCGTTGTGATCGGTGCAGAAGGCGTTGTTGACGGTAAAAAGATCATCTGGAAAAGAGAGCTGAAGGCGGCCGGGGGGCGGACGACGATCCTGAATGCGAAGGCTTTGAGCGAGTATGGGCGGGATATGGTCAAGGCTCTGCGTGAGGTCAATGACAGTAAAATAATTTTGCCGGTCATGGCTTATTATGGCACCAGCAGGATGTGGAAGGATAATAAGCTGTTTGAGCTGCGCAAGGATATCAGTCTGGAGCGCGGCAGCGGCTACATCGATTGTATGGAGCCTTCGTCATCATATAATACTTTTGGGCAGTGGTTCAAATATGCGGCGATGAGTGCGCTGGAATTTGACCGTTATCTGGCCGAGAGCGGTAAAAAGGATGAAAAAAATCCGTATACGGAAGTGCTGAAGGCTGTGCGTCAGGCGATCATTACCTGTATCGGCAGTATGGGATGGACGGATATAGATTACAGCTTTGCATTTCAAAATCTGATCATTATGCATGAAACGATGGGCGTATTGCCGCTGGAGGCTTTGAGTGACGGTACCCGCAGCGTGATCAGTATGGCGGCAGATCTTGCGTACCGGATGGTGCGGCTGAATCCGGACCTTGGGGCCAGGGCTGCTCTTGAGACGCCGGGCATCGTACTGATCGACGAAGTCGATATGCATTTGCATCCTTCATGGCAGCAGGCGGTAGTGTATGATGTGCGGAAGGCGTTTCCAAACGTACAGTTTATTGTGACTACCCACAGCCCGCAGGTGCTGAGTACGGTTCCGGCTGAGGCTATCCGTATCCTGCGCTGGGACAATAATCTGATCAATATCGATAAACCTGCCTTTTCTTTAGGCGCTGAGAGCTTTCAGCTGCTCAAGGATATTCAGAATGTCGACACGCGCCCGCAGGCATTGCCGATCGTGAAGGATCTGTACAGGTATCTGATGCTTGTGAGCGAGGACAAATGGGATACGGACGAGGCCAGGGAGCTGCGTAAACGTCTGGATGAATGGTCTAAAGGGTGTGAACCGGCTTTGGTACGTGCTGATACGGAAATCAGGATGAAGTCTTTCAGGAGGAAGAAAAAATGAAACGGGTGTATAAATCTCCGGCGACACCCGAACGCCTGCGCAGTTATGTGAAGGCCTTCCCGGACGAAACCTGGGAGCATTTCCGCCGGCGCAACCGCAGAGGCTACCGCGAAGTAAAGCAGCAGCTGCTGCGGGATCAGCACGGTTTATGCGCGTATTGTGAGATCAGTATCAAGCTGGCCGAGTTTGAGGACAATGTGGATGATTTCAGGGTAGAGCATTTCTTCCCCAAGGTAGCGACAGAGTTTGAAAAACACAATTATCACCTGGACTGGCATAATCTGCTTGGTGTTTGCCATGGCGGCAGCCAGCCCTATGTGTCGGACCCTGAATGGCGCTATTCCAGCAGGAAGAATGACCGCAGCTGTGATGTGCCTAAGGGGGGGAAACCGATTTCCGAGCGGATACTGAACCCGCTGAAGATACCGGCGTCAGTCAGGCTGTTTCGTTATCAGGAGCATACCGGTAAGATGATCGTTGACGAAAGTTCCTGCCCGAAAAAACTGCAGGCCAAGGCGCGCAATACGATCCGCGAGCTGAATCTGAACGCGCCGCGGCTGCAGCGGATGAGGCTGGCGCTGATCAGGATACTGGAGGATGAGATCAACAGTGCTTTGGCTGGCGGAGCGGTGCTGGAGGAGTTTTTGCCGCTGCTGGCGGAAAGTATCCTGCTGCCGGATGAAGATGGCAATTATCAGCCGTTTTTTTCAGTGGCGCGCTGGTATCTGGGTGAATTTGCAGAGGATATTTTAAGGGAAAATAATTATGCGATGTAACGCACTCCTGCTTAAAAATAACTTTTTAAGCAGGAGTTTTTTTGTGGAGGTAGAAAGTAATAATTATCATGTTTTCAGATAATTGCAGAAAGATATAGGGGAGCGGAGAAATATGGAATTAACTAAGAAAGCGTTTAAAGCATATGACGTGCGCGGCGTTGTGCCGACAGAGGTCAATGTGGAGATGGCTTATCGGGTAGGGCGCGTTTTTGCGGCGATGTTTGCAGCTGAAAAAGTTGTGGTCGGGCATGACATACGTTTAAGCGGACGCGAGCTGGTCGATGCTTTGACGGAAGGACTGCGGCACGGCGGCAGTGATGTGATCGATATCGGGCAGTGCGGTACGGAGATGATTTATTTCGCGACGGCACATCTGGACGCTGACGGCGGGATCATGGTAACGGCCAGTCACAATCCTGCCGAGTATAACGGGATGAAGCTCGTACGCCGGGGAGCCAGACCGATCTCGGCCGATACGGGTCTGCTGGAGATCGCTGATATGGTGGCAGACAGTAAGGATTTTCCTCATGTCAAGGTTCCGGGCAAGACGGAGGGTGCTGTAAGACGTTATGACATCATGCCGGAATATATTGAGCATTTGCTGGGATATATCGACATCAAGGCGCTGAAACCGCTGAAGATAGTGGCTAACCCGGGGAACGGCGGCGCCGGCCCGGTCTTGAACGAGCTGGCCAAATATCTGCCTTTTGAATTTATCAAGATCAATGAAACGCCTGACGGGACTTTCCCGAACGGGGTGCCTAATCCGCTTTTGGTTCCAAATCGCGAGGCTACGGCAAAGCTGGTGCGTGAATATCAGGCTGATCTGGGCGTGGCCTGGGACGGCGATTTTGACCGCTGCTTTTTGTTTGATGAAAAAGCCGAATTTATTGAAGGCTATTATATAGTCGGTTTGCTGGCAGAGGTATTTCTGCGCAAGCAGCCGGGCGCCAAGATCATGTATGACCCGCGTCTGACCTGGAACACGCAGGAGGTTGTGGATGCGGCCGGCGGTGTTGCTGTGCGCTGCAAGAGCGGGCATGCCTTTATGAAGGAATGTATGCGTGCCAATGAGGTGCTGTACGGCGGCGAAATGTCGGCACATCATTATTTTAAAGATTTTTCCTACTGTGACAGCGGTATGATACCCTGGCTGTTGGTGGCGGAGCTGTTATGTACTGGCGGTAAAACTTTGTCGGAGCTGGTCGAAGCACGGATGGAAAAATTTCCCTGCAGCGGCGAGATCAACCGCAAGGTTGAAGATTCAGCGGCCGTACTGGCGGCGATCGAGGCTGAATATGCGCCCGGCGGTCAGGTCGATAAGTTGGACGGGCTGAGCATTGATTATGCCGACTGGCGTTTTAATGTGCGTGTTTCCAATACAGAGCCGGTGATGCGTCTGAATGTTGAGTCCAGAGGTGATAAAAAGCTGCTGGCTGAAAAAACAGCGGAACTGCTGGAACTGATCGGCGGCGAAGAAGCCTGACAGAGACCGCGTCTGATCGGTGCTGGCGGCAATCAAGGTAAGTGTTTATCTAAAAATTTATTTCCTGTTCGAGTGGAGAAAGAGTGATACAGATGACTGCAATCAAACAAGTACGCAAGGCTGTTATTCCGGCGGCCGGATTAGGCACGCGTTTTTTGCCTGCTACTAAAGCTACACCGAAGGAGATGCTGCCGATCGTTGATAAACCGACGATCCAGTATATTATTGAAGAAGCGCTTGCTTCGGGAATAGAAGATATCCTGATCATTACCGGGCGCAGTAAACGTGCTATCGAGGATCATTTTGACCGCAGTATCGAGCTGGAATTGAACCTTGCGGCCGGCGGTAAAGCGCAGGAGCTGGAGATGGTCAAAAAGATCTCTGATATCCGGATCCACTATATCCGCCAGAAAGAGCCGCGCGGACTGGGGCATGCTATTTTATGCGCGAAGCAGTTTATCGGCGATGAGCCTTTTGCGGTGCTTTTGGGCGATGATGTAGTAGACGGTGAAGTACCGGCGCTGAAACAGCTGATGGATGTTTATGATAAAACCGGGGCCAGTGTTCTGGGCGTACAGGAGGTGCCGCAGGAGAAGGTATCGTCTTATGGTATCGTGGCGTCCGAGCCTACGGCCGAACCGCGCACCTTTACGGTCAGCGACATGGTCGAGAAGCCGGGCGTTGAGGAAGCGCCTTCGCGTCTGGCTGTTTTGGGGCGTTATATCATCAATCCCGAGGTGTTCCCGATCCTGGAAGCTACCAAGCCGGGACGCGGCAATGAGATCCAGCTGACGGACGCATTGAAGGAGCTGGCTAAACTGCAGAAGATGTATGCTTATAATTTTGAGGGACGTCGTTATGACGTCGGCGATAAACAGGGTTTTTTGGAGGCGACGGTGGAAATGGCGCTGAAGTGTCCTGATCTGAAGGATAAGTTTTTCGCATATTTACAGACTATTGTCAGTAAGGACTAAGGAGATTGAATGATGAATGTTCTGGTTACCGGCGGAGCCGGTTATATTGGTTCACATGTAGTTGAAGAATTGCAGAAAAACGGTTTCACACCGATCGTTTATGATAATCTTTCCACAGGCCATGCGGCGGCAGTGCCTGAAGAGGTGCAGCTGGTGGAGGGCGATATCCATGACGTTGCTTTTTTGAAGCATATCATGGCTCAGTTTGAGATCGACGCGGTCATTCATTTTGCTGCCAGCAGTCTGGTCGGCGAATCGATGGAAAATCCTTCCAAGTATTATTTTAATAATGTGGAGGGCTCGCTGCATCTTTTGGAAGCAATGAAAGGCGCCGGCGTAGATTATATCGTTTTTTCGTCGACGGCGGCAGTATACGGAGAGCCTGAGAGCGTGCCCATTAAAGAGGACAGCCGTCTGAATCCGACTAATGTTTACGGCCGCACGAAGCTGATGATCGAAAAAATGCTGGCTGATTATGATATGGCTTATGAGATGCGTTATGTGGCGCTGCGTTATTTTAACGCCGCAGGCGCTTCACCGAGCCGTGATATCGGTGAAGACCATGATCCTGAATCGCATTTGATCCCGCTGGTTTTAAAAACTGCGCAGGGTGTACGCAGGCAGGTTGCCATCTATGGTACTGATTATGCTACTGCCGACGGTACCTGTGTGCGTGATTATGTTCATGTCTGCGATCTGGCGACGGCACATGTTCTGGCACTCAAGCATCTGCTGGCTGGAGGCGCCAGCCGCGTGTATAATCTGGGCAGTGAAAATGGTTTCAGTGTGCGAGAGATCATCGATGCTGCTAAAAAGATTACGGGAATAGATTTTACGGTGACGGAAGAAAGCCGCCGCAGCGGCGACCCGGCTGTACTGATCGCTTCTTCGGAGAAGATCAGAGAAGAGTTGGGATGGGTGCCTGAGTGCAGTACTGTCAATGAAGTTATCAGTACGGCCTGGAAATGGCATAAGGGACACCCGCAGGGCTATGAAGGCTGAAAATGTAAGACCGGTTTGCCTGGGCAGCCGGTCTTTTTGCTTTCAAGCCGTTTTTTTGTTAAAATAAGAGTTCAGGAAGAAGAAAACAGAGGACGAAAAAATGCAGCTTGTAGTAGATAAAATTGCCAGGAGTTTTGGCATTAATGAAATATTTAAGGATATTAGCTTTATGATCGATAAAGGTGAAAAAATTGGTCTGGTAGGCGTAAATGGCAGCGGCAAAACAACGCTGCTGCGCTGTCTTTTGGCTCCGGAAACGGTTGACGGCGGCGTGGTGCGTTTTGAACCCGGCTTGAAGATCGGTTATGTGGAGCAGGGGTTTCAGAATATCGGCACCGGCAGTTTGTGGCAGTTTATGCTGCGCTCCTGCCCGGAGATAATGACGATGCGTGAAGAACTGGCGGCTTTGGAAGCCCGTTCTGCAAAGCTGGGACCGGGAGCGGAGCTGGACGGGGTTTTAGAGGAATATGCCCGTGTGACCAAGCGTTACGAGCATGTCGATGGATATAATTATGAAGCGTTTATTAAAAGAGTCTTGATTGGGCTGGGTTTTGAAGAAGCGGTCTGGGATAAGACGGCCGAGCACTTTTCCGGCGGACAGAAAACCAGGATGATGCTGGCGGCGGCCCTGGTGCGGCAGCCTGATTTTCTGATTTTGGATGAGCCTACCAATCATCTGGATATTGCCATGACTGAGTGGCTGGAGAAGTATCTGCAGGAATTTAAGGGCGGGTTATTGGTAGTCAGCCATGACCGCGCGTTTCTTGATAATATCGCTACGCGGATACTGGAAATGGAAGGCGGGCGTCTGACTTCCTTTAAAGGCAATTACAGCAAATACCTGGTACAGAAAGAGCTGCAGACTGCAACACTGGAAGCTGCTTATGCTTCGCAGCAGGATTATATCGCGCGGACAGAAGCCTATATCCGTCGTTTTAAGGCGGGGATCAAAAGTAAGATGGCGCGTGGACGCCAATCTCAGCTGGACCGTCTGGAGCGGATGGACGCGCCTGTGCAGCATGAGGAATTTGCCCTGTGCCTGCCGCCTGCGCCGGAGTCTGCTGAACGGGTGCTGATTTTGGATAACCTTTCTGTTGGTTATGGCGATAATGTACTGCTGCATGATATAGATTTGGTGCTGCGTAAGGGTGAAAAGGTTGGCTTGCTGGGCCCTAACGGCACCGGTAAAACGACATTGCTGAAAACTGTTTTAGGCGAGCTGCCGCCGCTGAAGGGAACAGCGCAGATCGGCAATCGTGTGAAGGTGGGGTATTTTTCGCAGAGCTATGAAAGGCTTGCTCCCAAACAGACGCTGCTGGATAATTTTTTGGTGGAATATGGCTTTACTGAGGAACGTACGCGTTCACTGCTTGGCGGGATGCTGTTTCACGGCGACGACGTTTTTAAAGAGATCGGCACTTTGTCAGGCGGCCAGAAGGCACGTCTGGTATTGCTGAAGCTGGTGCTGGACGGGGCAAACTGCCTGGTGCTGGACGAACCGACAAACCATCTTGATATTATGGCGCGGGAGACTGTGGAAGCGGCTTTGACTGCTTTTGACGGGACTGTGCTGGTGGTCAGCCATGACCGTTATTTTATCAACGAGATCGCTGACAGGATCTGGGAACTGGAAGATCATCGGGTCTGTGATTATAAAGGCAATTATGATTTTTATTTAGAAGAAAAGGCAAAAAGACGGCTGCTGCAGGCTGCTGCGCCGAGCAGCGCCCCGACACAAAGGAAGGCTGCGCCTGAGCCGATAAGCAGTAATGTAAAAAGTTCCGGCAGGCATAAGCGCGCCTACAGCCCGCAGGAAGCAGAAAAGCTGCTGGCAAAAGTTGAATTGAGTATTAGGGAACAGGAGGCTTTGCTGGGGGTGCTGGAAGCACGAATGGCCGATCCCGCCAGCCATACAGACCCGGAGGCCAGTGCTGCTTTGGCGGCGGAGCATGCTGCCCTGCAAGCGGAAATCGAGAAGCTGATGCTGCGCTGGGAAGAACTGATGACAGCGGCAGAAGCGTTACAGGAGTAAGCAGAAGATGTTAAATGTAATGACGGACGAAGAATATATGCAGTTGGCGCTGCAGGAAGCCCGGACGGCTGCCGCGATCGGCGAGATACCGATCGGCGCCGTACTTGTGGTTGAAGATGAAGTTGTAGCGAGGGCGCATAATATGCGCGAAACCTGGAACGATGCGACGGCGCACGCCGAGGTCATCGTGATCAGGGAGGCGTGTAAAAAGCTGGGACGCTGGCGGTTAGAGGGGGCTGCGCTTTATGTTACAGTCGAGCCCTGTCCGATGTGTTCGGGCGCTATCGTCAACAGTCGTATAGACAAGGTTGTTTACGGTTGTCCTGATGCTAAAGCCGGAGGGGCAGAGTCGATCTTTAATATCATCAGTAATCCCAATCTTAATCATACGGCACAGGTCGTCAGCGGTGTATGTGAAGCCGAATGTGCACAGGTGATGAAGGATTTTTTCAGACGCAGACGCGCGGAAAACAGGCTGGCAAAGGCTGGAATGGTTGAAGGCAGTGCTGAAAAATAAGAAAAACTCTTTGCAAAATACAGATTTATGATATAATAGATAAGGCTGGTTTACGCGGAGAGGTGTCCGAGTGGTCGAAGGTGTTTGACTCGAAATCAAATGTACGGAAACGTACCGTGGGTTCGAATCCCACCCTCTCCGCCAGAGGATAATGCGGTTCTTCATTTATTTGAAGAACCGTTTATTTTTTTTGTGTTGACAGACAGCAGTAACTGCCTCTTATACACATCTGACGCTGCCGAG
>OWJB01000833.1_pt1 | contig 14166 bp, 13 predicted proteins | sample 1732861 | NCBI WGS metagenome assembly OWJB01 (sample SAMN05065762, study PRJEB22554) | human gut metagenome | biome: ENVO:2100002; feature: ENVO:00000062; material: ENVO:00002003 | host: Homo sapiens | place: USA
TCTCCACACACCCGGTTGGCAAGGAACCCGAAGTACCTCACCATCTTAAAAAACTTCTCCGGGATGTGCTGTTTCAGCCTCGCGACCCGTTCTTCCGTTGTAATGCGCCAGCCGGGAAGCCGCTATTGGGTAAGCGTAAACTGACCGCCGTATGTAGCCATCAGACGAAAATTGGTAACTTAGACGCCCATCTGATATAGACGGACATCTAAGTATGGAATTACAGGACTGGCGAAAAGAACCTCGTTAAAAACTATTCGAATGAATTCAAACTTCGTATGGTGGAACTGTCATCACAACCTGGAGCTTGTGTTGCACAGATTGCACGTGAAAATGGCGTCAATGATAATGTTATTATCAAATGGCTCAGGCTCTGACAGAACGAAAGGCGTGTTTCGCGGCGTCTTCCGGTAACGACCTCTTCTGACACTGGCGTTGAATTATTACCTGTAGAAATAACGCCGGATGCGTAGTACTCACCAATAAATAAGCGTCAATACGGTGCTCCGTTGACGCTTACCTTCGTTTACTGGTTCATGCTGTCTTTTTTACCCATATCATCCTTTTTCATCTTGTCCATCTTGTCCATCTTGTCCATCTTGTCCATCTTGTCCATTTTGCCCATATTGCCTTTCCTCATATGATCCTTGTTCATGGCATCTTTGCACATGCTGTCTTTGCACATTTCAGCATGCGGCTTAGATATGGAGTCTTTCGCCATCGTGTCTGCCGCCTGGACGTTGACCATAAACAGAGCAGAAAGCACAGTTGCTGCAATAATCATCTTTTTCATGGTATTTCCTCTTTATTAAAGTTGTTGTATTAACAGCCACCAAACCAGTTGTACCCCTGATCTTCCCAATAACCGCCTGGGAAATGGTTGGTTATTTCAATGACCTGAACATGCTTTGGATTTTTGTATCCCAGCTTGGTAGGTATGCGTAACTTCATGGGATACCCATATTCCTTAGGGAGGATTTGGTTATTCCATGTCAGCGTCAGTAGGGTCTGTGGATGCAGTGCGGTCGCCATATCAATACTGGTGTAATAGTCATCCATACAGCGGAAACTGACATACTTCGCGCGCATATCGGCGCCAATCAGCGTCAGAAAATGACGGAATGGTACTCCGCCCCACTCTCCAATCGCGCTCCATCCTTCCACGCAGATATGGCGGGTTATCTGGCTCTCCTGCTGCATGCGATACAGTTCAGGTAAACTCCAACTTCTGGTGTCGCGCACCAGCCCACGGATCTCCAATTGGTAATCGCTACCCTCAACCTGCGGAATATCCTCATCCCCATAAAAAGCGTTAAAGGGGAATGGATGGGTTATATCAGCAGCGGTATATTCCGGTGCCAGATTGTGTTCGCTGAACAGGAACCCTTGAATCCGATCATTAAATCGGGACATCCGCGACAACACATTTTCCACATCCGCGTTATCGCTAATATCACAGCCGGTCAGCATCATAATGCCACCCAGCGTCAGTCCCTGACACAGTAAGCGGCGCCTGTCTTGGCTAAGTATCTTTTCTGCATCCTTCACCAGGTAATGGGCATCACTCTTGGAGAGAAAACGCTCTTTTTTCATGATCAGTTCCTTAGCAACCACGCAGCATAGCCAACAGTGTGCGCGGTACCAGTAGCGCCATCAGCAGGTGAATAACGATAAACAGCGTCATCGCACTCATGCACAAAAAGTGGATATAACGCGCCGCTTCATAACCACCTAGCAGCGTACTTAGCAACGAACACTGGACGGGTTTCCACAGGACTAGGCCTGAAAACACCAGCCCTACACCGTCAAGAAGAACAAGCAGATAGACGATTTTTTGCACCATATTATAGTCGCGCAGGTCCGCGTGCTGCAGTTTTCCTCGTAACGCCTGGGAAAGGGTTTCTTTCAGCAACGGCCACGAGAGCGGGAAGAATTTGCGCCGAAAGCGCTCGCTGGCGACACCCAGCAAAAAGTATACCGCACCGTTGATGACCAGTACCCACATCAGGGCGAAGTGCCACTGCAAGGCACCGCCAAGCCAGCCACCAAGAGTCAACGATGTCGGAAACTTAAAATGAAACAAGGGAGACGCGTTATAAATGCGCCAGCCGCTGAACAACATACCCGCAATGGCCACTGCATTGACCCAGTGGCAACAGCGCAGCCATAAAGGGTGTACCGGTTGTGAATGTGATAGTTGCATGGTGCGCTCTCTGTGGAAGATATGGACACATTATGGCAGTTTTCTGATCTCCACATCCTCACGAAAGTTTAAATAAAATGTGATAACTCGCTACGCCAGCCTAGGGTAAGCTTTTGGTAAAGAGATCGTGGGTTACTCGCTATGAATAACGCAAAAAAAATACTGTTGGTGGAAGATGATTACGACATCGCCACCCTGTTGCGGCTGAATCTGCAGGATGAGGGCTATCAGATTGTCCATGAGGCGGACGGCGCCAAATCCCTAGCATTACTCGAGAAGCAGGTCTGGGATGCGGTGCTCCTCGATCTGATGCTACCGAATGTTGATGGCCTAGAGATTTGCCGCCGTATCCGTCAAATGGCGGGCTACCTGCCGGTAATTATCATCAGCGCCCGCACCAGTGAAATTCACCGGATTCTGGGGCTGGAAATGGGCGCAGACGATTACCTGCCAAAGCCCTTTTCTGTTCAGGAGTTGATTGCGCGCGTCAAAGCGCTGTTTCGTCGCCAGGAAGCCATGGGGCAAAATATCCGTCTGGAAGGCGGCCTGATCCGCTGTCACGGTTTGCATATCGACCCACTGGCGCGCGAAGTTCGCTTGTGTGGCGAGTTGATCGATCTCACTCCCCGCGAGTTTGACCTGCTGTACTGGTTCGCCCGTCACCCGGGTGAAGTCTTTTCCCGTCTTTCGCTACTGGACAACGTCTGGGGGTACCAACATGAAGGGTACGAGCATACAGTGAACACGCACATCAACCGTCTGCGCACTAAAATTGAGCATGATGCTGCCGAGCCGGAGATTATCCTGACGGTCTGGGGTAAAGGGTACAAATTTGCTGTCGATAAAACGGAGCCGCACTCATGATTCGTCGTCTGACATTAAGCCAGCGGTTAACGCTGGTGTTTACCGCCATTCTTCTGTTTTGCGCCGCTGCGGCATGTGGCATCCAGATCTACAGCAGTAATCAGTACGGCAACGTGATGGTGCAACGTTTGTCTGCTGGTCTGGCACAACAAATCGTCATCAGCGAACCGCTGCTGGATAACACCGGGCAGGTCAATCGCCAGACGCTAAAAATCCTGTTTGATCGGCTCATGACCCTTAATCCCAGCGTGGAGCTCTATCTGATCTCGCCGGATGGGCAACTGCTCGCGGATGCTGCGCCCTCGGGGCACCTCAAACGTCGGCGTGTAAATATCGCGCCGCTGCAAAAATTCCTTGCCGGGAGCGCCTGGCCGGTATACGGCGATGACCCGCGAAGCACGGATAAACAAAAAGTGTTCAGCGTGGCCCCCATCCACCTGAATGGTGAGCTGCGCGGCTATTTGTACATCATTTTGCAGGGCGAAGAACTCAATGCCCTCGCGGATACGCTGTGGCAAAAAGCGCTCTGGAATGCGCTACTGTGGTCACTGCTACTGGTGGCCGTGTTTGGTCTGTTGGCCGGGATGTTGGTTTGGTATTGGGTAACGCGCCCAGTAAAACAATTGACGGCGAATGTCAGCAGGATTGAACAGGACAGTATGAGCGCGATCAAACAGCTGGCAATGCAGGAGTCTGACCCGCAGCCCGGCAATGAAGTCGCGGTCTTGCGTAATACCTTTATTGAGCTGGCACGTAAAGTCGCCAGCCAGTGGGATCAACTCTCCGATAACGATCGGCAACGTCGTGAGTTTATCGCCAATATTTCCCACGATCTGCGGACACCATTAACGTCGCTCCTTGGGTATCTGGAAACCCTGTCAATGAAAGCGGATACGCTCTCACCGGAAGACTGCCGTCACTCCCTGGCGATTGCCCTGCGCCAGGGACATAAAGTGAGGCATTTATCTCAGCAGCTTTTCGAACTGGCGCGCCTTGAGCATGGTGGTATCAAGCCCCACCTGGAGCGATTTGCCATCGGCGAACTCATCCAGGATGTGGCGCAGAAATTTGATCTCACCATCGAAACCCGGCAATTACAGCTACGGCTTGATATACCTCATACTCTGCCGCTGATCAATGCTGATGTATCAATGATCGAGCGCGTGGTCACCAATTTAGTGGATAACGCGGTACGCCACACTCCACAGGGCGGCACAATCAGGTTGAAAGTATGGCAAGAACATGACCTGTTGCAGGTCGAAGTGGCGGACAGCGGACCGGGGGTAGAAGAGAATATGCGGGCGCAATTGTTCCAGCGACCATCAGCGCTCAGCCAAAAAGCCTCACGCGAAACGCGGGGGGGACTGGGGCTACTAATTGTACGCCGAATGCTGGAATTGCATGGTGGCGGCATCCACCTGATGGATGCCACACCCGGTGCCTGTTTTCGCTTTTTTGTGCCTTTATAATATCGGGGGCAAATCGTGTCTGTTCTTGACGTATAGGAAATTGAAAAACCAGTCGATACCATTGTCCACGCCTTATGCCACGTGAGCCTTTCTGCTTTTCCGGGCTCCGTTTGGGAAACGGAATCTATGGTCACTCCCGTTTTTGCAACACCGATTTTGACGATAAGTGGGCTTGCTTGAATCTATCCGGCGTCTGAATGGGATTTCATTCCCGCGCCCTGATGAGTTCCGCGCCTGATGAACCTCCAGAAATTTCACGGCTTCAGTGAGCCTTTCCGTTTTACAGGTTCCTCAACAGGCCGGTGGGCCGTTCGTATCATCAATAATCAGTATCCGCAAAACCAGATGAGTGATTGTTTAAACAGGTGTATTTGCTGTTATGCTTCGTAAGTCTGCTGTCGTGTTGTCAGTGCCCAGGCTATTCTGGCCAGCTTGTTTGCCAGAGCGCAGGTCACTACAAAGTTACTTTTCCGGCACAGTAACTCCCGGACCCAGTCGGCCAACCTGCCTGACTGGTGTTCCAGTTTTTGTATAAATACTCTGGCGGGCACTGTTGCAAAGTTAGCGATGAGGCAGCCTTTTGTCTTATTCAAAGGCCTTACATTTCAAAAACTCTGCTTACCAGGCGCATTTCGCCCAGGGGATCACCATAATAAAATGCTGAGGCCTGGCCTTTGCGTAGTGCACGCATCACCTCAATACCTTTGATGGTGGCGTAAGCCGTCTTCATGGATTTAAATCCCAGCGTGGCGCCGATTATCCGTTTCAGTTTGCCATGATCGCATTCAATCACGTTGTTCCGGTACTTAATCTGTCGGTGTTCAACGTCAGACGGGCACCGGCCTTCGCGTTTGAGCAGAGCAAGCGCGCGACCATAGGCGGGCGCTTTATCCGTGTTGATGAATCGCGGGATCTGCCACTTCTTCACGTTGTTGAGGATTTTACCCAGAAACCGGTATGCAGCTTTGCTGTTACGACGGGAGGAGAGATAAAAATCGACAGTGCGGCCCCGGCTGTCGACGGCCCGGTACAGATACGCCCAGCGGCCATTGACCTTCACGTAGGTTTCATCCATGTGCCACGGGCAAAGATCGGAAGGGTTACGCCAGTACCAGCGCAGCCGTTTTTCCATTTCAGGCGCATAACGCTGAACCCAGCGGTAAATCGTGGAGTGATCGACATTCACTCCGCGTTCAGCCAGCATCTCCTGCAGCTCACGGTAACTGATGCCGTATTTGCAGTACCAGCGTACGGCCCACAGAATGATGTCACGCTGAAAATGCCGGCCTTTGAATGGGTTCATGTGCAGCTCCATCAGCAAAAAGGGATGATAAGTTTATCACCACCGACTATTTGCAACAGTGCCAGTCATCGGGCATTATCTGAACATAAAACACTATCAATAAGTTGGATTCATTACCGGCCTTTGAATAAGACAAAAGGCTGCCTCATCGCTAACTTTGCAACAGTGCCGCATTTTTTAACCCATTGTAAGGATGTGTAAAACGAGCGGAGAGCGTGTTTTCTGTTATTTTTGCTGCTTTTTTACCGACGCCAGTTATTATTTTTTACCGCTGCCTGACGTTGCAAACCTGAATTGATAATGGCATATCTGTTTTAATTGAATGAAAGTCTGTGATACGTTCAGGCGATTTTTTCGATTTCCATTTTGACAGGGATAACAATTCAATGCGCAAGGGTAAAATTATTGTTGCATCAATGATGGTGCTTTGTGTCCTTATTTTTGTTGCGGCGGCGGCATGGTTTATGCTGTTCCAGGGAGAAATGACGGAGCCGACAGAGGAGGAAAAACAGGCGGCAATTTTACACGCTGCGGGCCTGATGAAATCAGAGACCCAGGATAAAAAATCAGTCGAAACGCTCTATCATCGTTATATTATTCAACGCCATGTTAATTTAGATTCCGGCGAACTGGTGGCTGGCAGCAGCGCGGACACCGCGCGGCAGAAGTGTGAAAAACTTGCCCCTGAACGCGACCCAGCGCAGGTTCGTCAGCGCTGTACGGTGGCGGATGTGTTCTTTGTGAAAGATAAAAATAATGAAATTCAGCAGGTTATCATTCCAGTTACCGGTAAGGGCGCGAAATCCATGATGCATGCGTTTCTTGCTCTGGGGCTGGACGGTCGTACGGTGAGAAATCTGTATTATTATCAGCAACGGGAAACGCCGTTTCTGGGGGCTAGGGTGGAAGACGCCAACTGGCGCAAACAGTGGCCAGGGAAACGATTATTAGATAACAGCGGACATCCTGCATTGAAAATAGTACAGGATAAACCTGAACATGCCGATGAATATACCGTTGACGGTATTTCCGGTGCGACGTTGACATCAACCGGCGTTGAGAAAAGTATTAACTACTGGATGGGGCCGCAGGGATATGGTCAATTCTTACAGCGTCTTGCCAGCGATCGAAATAACCTTAATCTTTGAATATTGCTGTACGCAATAACGCGTTTTATTTCTGCCTGCCGATAATGAATAATATCACTGTCGGCAGGGGGATTTATTCCTCTGTTACCGCGCCTGCCTTGCCGTTAATTCCATGAGAAAAACAGGGAGATAACGTCCCTTTTATCAACGCATAATGTGTGTGTTCATCACGATTTGATGAAATAAGTTTACATAACTTGTCGTCTGCTGACATTTTTATGATCCAGGTCATGTACAACGCGACAAAAAGATATGATAATAATTATCATTTGTATTCTTTGGCGGTGTGCACGTGCGTAACTTCCGTAACTCTTTGTTGGTTACTCTCTTTGGCTTGTTTATAAGCATGAGTGTCTGGGCGTCGACGAATTATGCGCCTTTGATTGAAGATATCGAGCAACGTCTTGATAAAACAGCGGAACTTTATCAGCAACAGCATGCCGACGAGGCGCGCCGCACGGTACAAATGGCCTATTTTGAGGTGTTCGAGAACCTGGAAGGGCCGATCCGCATCAACATTTCCGCGCGCAAAAGTTACGAGATGGAGAGCGCATTCGGCGAGATCCGTCGAATGATTGGCGAGAAAAAACCGCTCGCTGACGTCCAGGCGCGCATTGACTGGCTGAAAGCCGCACTGCGCGAAGTGGAACCGGTGCTGGATGGCGGACATCGTCTGGTGGCCGAAGAGCAGCACAACGCGCTGTCCAGGGACGACATTGCCGTTCACTGGCAGGAGAGTTTCAGGACGATCGACGATCTGCTGGCGCAGGCGGTCACTGAATATCAGGCCGGGAATTACAGCGTTGCCAGTCAGCACGTTCAACAGGCGCACTATCAGGGCTTTAAAAACTCTGAGATGGAGATGTCCCTCAGACAAAACCGTTCTGCAAAAGATGCCGCCTCCATTAACCAACAATTCTCATCCCTGATTGCGCTGACCGCGCAACCTGACCATCTCAACGATGTCTCCTATCAGGTCACTACGCTGCTACAGGATATCGAGGATATCTTACCCGGCTTGCCAACCACCCGTGACGATCAGCAGGTTGCCGCAGCGCAAAGCGCAGACAACATTCCGGCGGCGGACGAGGGAAATAACCGCACCGACTGGGCTGAGGTGACGACGGGAATTAACCAGAGCATTCAGGACGCGATAGCGCGCTATCAGGGCGGCGATGCGAAGAATGCGATTCTGGATATCCAGGATACCTACTTCGACCGCTTCGAAGCCAGCGGCATGGAAAACAAAATCGGCTCTCGCGATTCGGCATTTAAAACCACGCTGGAGGCGTATTTTACCCGCCTGGTCAGTCTGATGAAGGCCGGTCAGCCGGTTGAGCGCCTGAATGCAGAGGCCAGCGCGCTGGCGCAGGATCTGCAAAAAGCCGTGACGATGCTGGGCGAAGGCGAAGAAACCCAGTGGAGTCTGCTGCTCTATAGTCTGATGATCATCGTGCGCGAGGGGCTGGAAGCGCTGCTGATTGTTGCGGCAATCGTGGCCTACATGGTGAAAAACAACCATCAGGATAAGCTGCCGCTTATTCGTCAGTCGGTAATTGTGGCGCTGATCGCCAGCGTCATCACCGCCGCTATCTTCCAGATGCTGTTTACTAACTCCGGCGCCAGCCGTGAACTGCTGGAAGGCATAACGATGCTGATTGCCGTCGTGATGCTGTTCTTTATGAGTTACTGGCTGCTGTCCAAAGTGGAAGCGCGCCACTGGAAAGCCTGGCTGGAAGGCAAACTGTCTCATTCCCTGTCGCGAGGCTCCCTGGTCGGACTATGGCTGACCAGCTTCCTGGCGGTGTACCGCGAAGGGGCGGAAACGGTGCTGTTCTATTACGCTCTGATTGGCGATGCAAACACGGTATCCGGCCATATGGCGATTGGCGCCGGTTTTGTGATTGGCTGCGTGGTGCTGCTGCTCGCCTGGCTGGTGATGCGTTACTCAGTGGTGCGCCTGCCGCTGAAACCCTTCTTTATGTTTACCGGCAGTTTCATGTATCTGATGGCCTTCGTCTTTGCGGGCAAAGGCGTTCTGGAACTGGTGGAAGGCAAACTGTTCCAGCCTACGTTGATTAACGGCTTCCCTGAAATCAGCTGGCTGGGGATTTATCCCTACGTGGAAACGTTGTTACCGCAGGTCGTATTGCTGCTCGCGGCGCTGGTGGCGCTGTGGGTGATGCGGCGCAAAAGCGCGGTTCCCGGGGAGACGATAAAAAATAACCCATAATCGTTGTATAGCCGTTGTTTTAGACGAGAGGATACGTTTGATGACCATGAAGAAAACCCTGATTGCCAGCGCAGTGATGGCCAGCATTTTCATTGCGCCAGCCGCGTTTGCTTTTAAAGAGTACCCGGCAGGCGAGCCTGTCACCATGAATGAAATGGAGCTGGCGGCCGTTTACCTGCAACCGATTGATATGGAACCGCGCGGCATGGGCTTACCGGCAGCAAAAGCCGATGTTCACCTTGAAGCGGATATCCACGCTGTAGAAGGCAATAAAAACGGCTTTGGCGCAGGGGAATGGATCCCGTACCTGACCATCAGCTACACCCTGGTCAACAACGACACGGGCGAAAAACAGGAAGGCACCTTCATGCCGATGGTTGCCAGCGATGGCCCGCACTATGGCGCGAACATCAAAATGATGGGCGTGGGCAACTATAAAGTGACCTACCACATTGAACCGCCGTCAAAAGCCGGGATGCATCGCCATACTGACAGCGAAACAGGCGTAGGCCGCTGGTGGAAACCGTTTGATGTGAGCTACGAGTTTAAATATGTCGGTCTGAACTAAAACCGACTAACCAACGCGCCAGGAGGATTCCCCCTTCTGGCGCGTTGGTCAGACCGATCATATGCCCGTCGCTTAATTCAACCCGCCGTACAGAGTCGAAGTTATGAGTTACTTTTTCGTCACGACGCTACAGGTCTTTTTCTGCATTGCGCTTCTTTCCGGTGTTCTCTGGAGTCGAAACGATCCTCCCTCTTTACGTCCGCTGACCTGGACGCTGCTGACCGGGCTGATTGCCGGCGTGCTGGCGGGACTGTTTATTCACGGCAGCCAACCGGTACAACTGCTGCTGGTTGGGGCGGAGGTCATGGTATCGCTGCTGTTTGTCCTCAGTTTCTGGTGGGCTTCAACGCGTATCCGCTATCTGTGGCAGGGGATTCTGATTTTCGGCGCTGCCCGCCATTGGGCGCTGGACCCTAATCTGGGCGGGCTGACCAGTACGCATGTGCTGAATACTGACCTGCTGTTAAACCTGACGGCCGTCGTTCTCGCTTTTGCGATCCTCTGTCTGGCGGGCGTACTCTGCGCGATGCTGCTGCGGCGTATTCGCGGCCTGTACTGGCCGTTAACGCTGATTCTGCTGGTGATGATCTGGCTGCCGCTGAGCGGCAACCTGCTGTTGTTGCTGATGAAATTACAGGTTGTTCCGCTGGGAAAATCACTGCTGAGCTTCGTGGCGAAAGTCACAAATAACACGGCGCTGTATAACTGGGCGGGAGCCGCGCTGCTGCTGGCCCTGGCGCTGTGCTGGCTTCCGGCGCTGTTGCGGGCTTTTCGACAGACGCGGGAAACCGAAGAACCGATTGCTCACCGTCTGGCGCTGGCGCAGCGTCGCAACGCTTTGCGGCTGTGGTTGGTCACAATCGGCTGCGCGGTGGTCGTTATCGCAGGCCAACTGTGGTGGGATAAAGTGGCCTCGCAGCCGCCGCAACTCTCTGAAGCCGTGCCCGTAACGCTGGGGAGCGATGGCATGGTGCGCCTGCCGGTTGAACAGCTTCGTGACGGTAAACTGCATCGTTTCGTCTGGGTGGCGGACGATGGCAAAGCGGTGCGCTTCTTCGTGATTAACCGCTATCCCGACAAGCTGCGTTTTGGCGTGGTGTTCGACGCCTGCCTGCTGTGCGGCGATCAGGGTTATGTCATGGAGGGCAATCAGGTTATCTGCGTCGCCTGCGGAGTGCATATTTTTATTCCGTCTATCGGCAAGGCCGGTGGCTGTAACCCGGTGCCGATTGAAAACTGGCACAATGATGAAAAAGAGCTGGTGATCCCCGGTAAAGAACTGGCGACAGGGGTGAACTACTTCTCGACGGTCATGACTATTAAAGTGACCGATCCGGTCGATGGTTCAACGTTGACCAATACCTCAGCCGATTACAAATACAGCTATGGCGGCAAGACCTGGTTCTTCTCGTCAGAGGCTAACTATGAACGCTTCCGTGAAACGCCGGAGCAGTTTGTTCCTGCCGACATGAGGGAGGAATAATCATGCTGTGGCGGATGTTACGACAATCCTGGGGGCGCAATTTACGCCGCAAAGTGCTGGCGATAATCACCGTTTTTCTGGCCTCCAGCCTGATCTCGGCGCTGCTGGCGGTGTCCATTGATATCGGCGACAAAATGTCCAGAGAGCTGAAGTCTTATGGTGCGAACATTTTGATTGAACCCGCCGGACAGGCTGCGCTGCCCGCGCTGTTTAGTGAGAGCAGTAATCCGCTTTCCGGTCAGGATTTTCTTGATGAAGCCGAGCTGCCGAACATCAAAGATATCTTCTGGCGAAACAACATTGTCGGGTTTGCGCCGATGCTCGGCGGCGAAGCCAGCGTGGAGGGAGAACCAGTGCGGATTCTGGGCACTTTCTTCAGTCAGCCAGTGGATATTCCTGATGAAGAGGGATATGAGACGGGGCAGAAAACGGTCAGCCCATACTGGCAGGTGACCGGCGACTGGCCGCAGGAACCCGCAGGCGCAGAGCCGCAGACCTTAGTCGGGCACGCGCTGGCGCGGCAAATGGGCTGGAAACCCGGTGATAAGCTGACATTACGTACCGAAGGCGAAGCAGTGCAGGTCACCGTCAGCGGTATCCTCTCCAGCGGCGGCGATGAAGATAACCAACTGGTGATGCCGCTAAGCACGGTACAGCACCTGCTGGGGCTCCCCGGAAAAGTGCAGGCGATTCGCGTCTCGGCGCTGACGGTGCCGGAAAACGAACTGTCCCGCCGCGCGCGGGAAAACCTGGACGCGCTCAATGCCGAAGAGTACGACCTCTGGTATTGCACGGCCTATGTGTCGTCGATCGCGCATCAGCTGGAAGAGGCGATTTCCGGTGCGGAAGTGCGCCCGGTATGGCAGGTCGCGGCGTCCGAAGGGGTGGTGATCGATAAAATTCAGTTGCTGATGGCGGTCGTTACCGTCGCGGCGCTGGTGGCTTCCGCAATGGGGATCGCCTCGCTGATGACCAGCACCATTATGGAACGCGCCAAAGAGATCGGTTTGATGAAAGCGCTGGGTGCGCGACAGTGGCAAATTATGCTGCTGTTCTACCTGGAAGCGGCGTCCAGCGGGCTGGCTGGCGGTGCGCTGGGATGTATTGCCGGGTGGGGGCTGGCGAAAGCGATTGGCGTCATGCTCTTCGACGCGCCGCTTAATTTTGCCTGGATTGTGGTGCCGTGCGTACTGGTGATTGCGGTACTGATTGCGTTGATCGGCACCTGGTTCCCGGCCCGGCGGATTGCCCGGCTGTATCCTGTGGAGGTGCTGTATGGCCGCTAAACGTACCATGCTCTGGCTGCTGGTGTGGCGGGCGCTGCGTCTGCGTTTTCAGCGGGTCAGCGTGGTGTTTGCCGCGCTGATGGTGGGGGCGACCATCGTGACGGCGCTTTTTGCCGTCTGGTTCGACATTAACACCAAAATGAGCGAAGAACTGCGCACCTTCGGCGCGAATTTTTACATCGGGCCGGGGCACGGTTCCAGTATGCCGCAGCAGGAGTTGCAGAGCATTCTCGATCAGGCGCCGCAGGGGCTGGTGCATGGCGCCAGTCCGTGGTTGTACGGCATGGCGCGTACCGAGCTGGAAAAAGTGGTGATGGTTGGCGTGTGGTTCGAGTCGCTGCAAAAACTGGTGCCGTACTGGCAGGTCACCGGTAGCTGGATTGGCGTTAGTTTTGACGACCGTAATGCGATGATCGGCGTCAAACTGGCGGAACGCCTCAACGTGCAGCCGGGCGACAGCATCACGCTGGTGGATCACAATCAGCGTAAGAATTTGCAGATTAAAGGCATTGTGGAGTCTGGCGATGCGACGGACAACATGCTGATCGTCAGCCTCGACGTGGCGCAGGCCTGGCTGCATCAGCCGGGCAAAATCAGCCACGGCTTGCTGAGCGTCAGTAACGATGTCGGCCAGGTGGAGAACTATGCCAGCCGGTTGCAGGCGCAGTATCCTGACCTGGAGATTCGTCCGGTGCGTAAGGTCTCTGCTTCCGAAGGGCAGGTGCTGGATAAAATTAAAGGTCTGATGGGACTGGTCTCGATCGTGATTCTGGCGCTCTCTTCGCTGTGCGTGAATACCACGCTGATGGCGATTGTCGGCGAGCGGGCGCGCGAGTTTGCGCTGCAAAAAGCGCTTGGTTCCAGCAACGGCGATATCGTGCGGCAAATTCTGCTGGAAACCAGCATCATCGCGCTGGCGGCGGTGGCGTGCGGCTGGGTGCTGGGATATTTGCTGGCGCAACTGTTGGGATTAACGGTGTTTAATGCCGCCATTTCACTGCGTCTGCCGGTGTTGCCCATTACTCTGGTGTTGTCTTTACTGGTCGCCATTCTGGCGGCGATTGTTCCGGTGCGACGCGCGGTAAGCGTCGAGCCTGCTAAAGTGCTGAAAGGAGAGTAGCGCCATGTCCGTTACGCATATCCCTCAGGTGGCGATCGAAACCCGCCACTTATACAAACGGTTCGGTGACGTTACCGCCCTGGATGACATTAATCTGCGCATTGCGCAGGGTGAATTTGTCGCCATTATGGGCGCTTCTGGTTCTGGTAAAACCACGCTGATGAATATTCTGACGTGCCTTGATACGGCGACGGAAGGGCAGGTGTTTCTTGATGGCACCGATGCCGCCGCGCTGGATGAAGAGGGGCGCCGTCGCTTTCGCGCCGAGAAAATCGGCCTGGTATTTCAGCAGTTCCATTTGATCCCGTTCTTAACTGCGCTGGAAAACATCATGCTCGCCCAGCATTACCACAGCGTGGTGGATGAAGCGGCGGCGAGGAAGGTGCTGGAACAGGTAGGGCTTGGGCATCGTGTGACGCACCTGCCGAGCCAGCTTTCCGGTGGTGAGCAGCAGCTGTCTCTTATACACATCTGACGCTGCCGACGAAC
>OWJB01000834.1_pt1 | contig 14163 bp, 23 predicted proteins | sample 1732861 | NCBI WGS metagenome assembly OWJB01 (sample SAMN05065762, study PRJEB22554) | human gut metagenome | biome: ENVO:2100002; feature: ENVO:00000062; material: ENVO:00002003 | host: Homo sapiens | place: USA
GACGGTTGTAATATGGATTTGGTGGAAAGTGGAAATAAAACAGGCAGTTCGGAACTGTATAAAAGCTTAGTCGACACTTGTAACAGTGAAATCAGTAAACTGTTTTTGGGAAACACATTGACTACTGAAGCCGGAGAAAAAGGAACCCAGGCACTCGGAACAGTACATAATAAAGTAGAAGAACGTATCTCACAAAGTGACCGGAAATTTATTCTGAATATTCTCAATTATGAGATGACGGACATATTCCTGCACTTGGGGATCAATACGACCGGAGGTGAATTCTGTTATTCGGAACCCAAAATGGTCGATCCTTCCACCAAAATGAACCTTTTCACCCAGGCAAGTTCCCTCGGACTGGATATCAGTAAAAAGCAGATGTATGATGACTTGGGACTGGAACGTCCGGAAAACGATAATGATACGGTAAAATGTCCGCAAGCCCCGTCCTTTCTTCCACAAATAGAAAATATGGAAGAAGAGAAAGATGAAGGAAAGGATAAAGAAACAAACAAAAAGAAAATACCGGAACAAAAGGGAGGCGGATTCAAAGACTGGTGGAAAAGTTTTTTCGTAAAAGCCCCGGAGGAAGGAACCCACGGGGCACCTTTAGAATGGTAATGAATGAGATGTACCAAGATGCGGCAAAGGATGATATCTCATCCGGATTCTCTTTTGATGATGAAATAATAAAGCAGGCTCTTAAAAACATATACAGCAAGAATTTCCATCCAATGACGGATATCGAAGAGAATCTGTTTGATGGCGTCTGGAAGATACTCAATGAAGCGACCGACAAAGGATTTGGGGAAAGGAAGCCTACCGATCCGGATTACGATTTCTATCAGGAATTGAAATATAATAATGCTGTTTTTTCAGCCTTCAAGGTACATCGGGCACAAAACGACATGGCTGCGCAATTAGTGGATTCAAATGGTAAACTAAAGCCGTTCGAACAGTGGTCAAAAGAAGTTCAACCTATTGCCACGCATCAGATGGAACACTGGCTGAGGACAGAATATGATACGGCCATCATTCGTGCGCATCAGGCAGCAGACTGGAAACAGTTTGAAAGGGAAAAGGACATTCTGCCGAACTTGAAATGGCTGCCTTCAACCAGCATTCATCCGGGAGCGGATCACAAAATATTTTGGGGAACCGTGTTACCTGTCAATCATCCGTTCTGGAAGTCCCACCGTCCGGGAGACAGATGGAACTGTAAATGTACGCTAACGTCCACAAATGAATCTTGTACCCTTGAAAGTGACATGTCGGCAGGTGGAAAAGATGATATGCCGGCTGACGGATTAAAAGGGAATCCGGGAGAAACTGGTGAGCTTTTTGATAAATCGCACCCTTATTTCAGAAATGCCTATGAAGGGGCGAAGGAAGCCGCCGAAAAGTTCCTGAAAGATTCTATGGGAAGCAATGTTCCCCCAAAATTGAATTCACAGGAACAACAGAAATGGATAGACAATATACATCAGACCGAAGAAAAGCTGAAACTTGAACAGGGCAAACCTATGACTTTTGAAGAAGCGAATGGAATGAAAGGTAATCCACATTACAAAGAAGCCGAAGGATACAGGGATAATTGCCAGTCATGTGTCGTAGCCAACGAACTGCGCAGACGTGGATATGATGTTGAAGCCCAAATAAGAGAGAAAAGCAATTCAAATAATATTCCGCAACAGTTGTCTTCAAAAACAGAATGGGCCTGGATTGATCCGCAAACTGGTGAAAGACCCAAAAAGATCACTGCCGGTGGAGAGTATTGGGACTCTACCCTACACAGATACAAAGCAAAAAATTCAACTGAACTGAAAAAGGAATTTGATGAGCTGACTAAAGAAACGGGACGGTATCATCTGTCTTTTAACTGGAAAGGAAGAAGCATAGAAGGGCATATCATCACGGCAGAACGGTTTGAAAACGGAGGATTGAGGCTGTATGACCCGCAAACAGGTGAGGTCGTAGACTGGAAAAAACTAAAAATGAACATTCGTATTGAGAATGGTATCCGCCTATACAGGGTCGATAACCTTTTAATAAATGAAGATATTGTTAGCGGAATAGTTAAGAAAGCATCACAATGATGATAGGATTTCAGAAACTTCCTCATGCGTGGCCCAACGTGGTTCAGAATCTTCTTTAACGAGAATATACATCGGGTATCCGCCACATGTGCCAGCACTGGATGAATTGAGAACAGCCACATAAACGGAATACTGATTCCATGCTGTTTCATACAATGCACGATCATATTGCTTGCTCTTTGCAAAAGCATTGGCAGTTTTCTGTTTTTCCGCTATTATTTCAGCTCGTTTTGTTCCCATAATCATCAATACGTTTTATGCAAAAATACAATTATTAATTCAATAAGCCATGGATATTCAGGAATTTAGCAAAAAAATAGTGCAAAATATAGCAGAACTGGATGACTTCAGACACCGGAAACTTCCTGTCTTGGTCGGTCGTATGGCTAAAGACCACTTTCAGGGAAATTTTCGTCAAGGCGGTTTCGTTAATGGCGGTCTGCACCCCTGGCAAGAAGCCCAAAGACGAAAAAAGGGCAAAAAAAGAGCCGCAGCACAGTATGGCACTCTTCTATCCGGACGAAACCATTTGTTCAGTTCTATAAAATATATACCCGGAGATGCCTGTGTCACCATTACCAATGATGTGCAATATGCAGCTTTACACAATAATGGAGGAGAAATCAATACGCACCCGCAAGTTACCCCGAAGATGAGAAAATTTGCATGGAGCCAATACTACCAGGCAGCAGGAATCACAAAAAGAATGAAAGCGGGAGGAAAAAAAAGAAAAGCCATTGAAGAAAATTTACCGGAAGAAGCCTTAAAATGGAAACGACTTGCACTGACAACCAAAGAGAGACTTGATATACGCGCAACAATTCCACAACGGCCATTCATCGGAAACAGTCAAGAGTTGAACGATCAGATAGAGGAACTGATAGAAACCAATATTAAAAATATTTTAAATAAATAATTATGGAACAGCTATTTTACAATATTCAGCAGCATATTGCCGTCAATATGCCGACCGTGAAAACAATAGATGAAGACTATGGTCAGCTACAGACAGATGAGGACACCTACCCTGTCATCTTCCCTTGTATATTAATCAATGCAGAACAAACGGAATGGGAAAGTCTTTCCGGCCAAGTGCAACGTGGTAAATGTACAATAGTCATTAGTCTGGGAATTGATTGTTACGACGATACCCAATATGGCAGCGGAACGGAAGAAAAGGTCATTGAACGACAGAGAATGGCTGCAACCCTAAACAAACTATTACATTGCAAAAGAATAGAAGGGGCAGCAGGACCACTCATTCGCAAAAGAAGCAGAAACTACAGTCTTCCGGGCGGAATCAAAGTATATGAGATGAGATATGAAGTAACAGTGGCAGAATAAGAGTAATAAAGATCAGTAACATGATGGCATTCTTATCATGCTACTGATCTTTATTATCAAATAATAGTTTCAACTGACGGGCATTCAGACGCGGCACACGGACTTTAGGAACCGGCTTCACCTCAATATCTTCCAAGCGGTTGCAGTTTTCACGGATGATAGCCATAATACGGGCTTCACTAATGAAGAATTCATCTTTGGAAAGCAAAGTCAATGCACGGTCAAAACGAAGATTCTGTATCTCTGTCAGTTCATAATAACGCCGGAGTAATTTCTCATCCCGGAGAGACATTAGTTCTTTATTTCTTCCACGTGGCATAATTATGGTACTTGAGTTATACAAAAATATAAGAATTTCACCATTAATGAACAAAATTAGGACATGAAAAAAAGGATTCTCTATAGAAAAATACCAAAAGAAAAAGCTTTTTCTTTTATGCAAGTTATCCAAAATGTTCTATAATACTTTGGCATACTTTTTGTAATATCCTTTCTAAGCAATAATGCTACAAAACTAAAATTTTAATGCTATGTATCCTTTCAACATTTCTTTTATAGCTGGAGGCAAAAGCTATTCATTTACTACCAATATCAGCTATTCTCACGATTTTCATGACAAAGAATTAGTAAAAACTGCGGTAATGTCAGCTATTGGAGAATATAAAAAAGCTAATAAGATAGAAGCTGCGACAGTAGTAAGTTCTGTTAATTACTAACTACATTACCAGAGAACTTATTTCAATTTTATGTCCTTTTCATCTAATGTGCTAACCATACAGTAGATATTCAATTGACATATAGCCATACGTTAGTTCTCATTTATCAGTTCAAAACAAGAAGCTAACAATATGGTATATCTACTATAAATATTATATTCTCCTATTACTATTCACTTTAATATATTGCAATATGAATGAATCATACAGTACTGTTTTAATAAGAACAACAGATAGCAAAGGAATAGTTCCAGATATACATGGAACCGGTTTTTTATGGGTGTCTGGAGATAAGCCTTATGTTGTAACTTGCTATCATGTAATAACAGGGGTGCTACCTAATGAACGCAAGCCAAACTATTCATTTGACAAGATTACTATATTTTGGAAAAATGATACAAATCAGAGAATTGAACAGTTTACTCTTGACTTATTAAAAAACGACAAACCTATATGGCTTGAGCATACCAATTCTACTGTAGACGTAGTGGTTATTCCCATCCCAATGGATATAATAAACGGAGATATGAGTTTTCTAGACCTATCAACCCCATTAGATGATATTTATATGTCAAATAGTGATATTTATATGCTTGGCTTAAAAGATGGGAACTATGACGAAACACTTTCGTATGTACCATATATAGGAACATTATCAGAATCTCTCAATAAAACGATGAATGGACTTGTATCTGAGTATGAATTTCCAATTTTAATGACATCATATCCTGGGCAATCAGGTACACTAATCTATCAAAAAGAAAGTGATTGTGCCCATCTTGGAATTTTGTCTAAATCACCAATAGTCGATGGAGAAAAATTACCTATAACTGTCGCTGTTAAAATCGGAGTATTAGATGAAATATTAGCAAATAATAAATAGATAAGAAACAGGCTTGAATATCAAAAAACATTCTATGACATTCAAGCCTGTTTCTTATTTTATCAGTTATGGGTTAATTCTTTCAAGCCAATCACTAACGCATTTTTCCACTTCTGCATAGCTGACAAACGTTCTTTTTTCAACAACTACTAAGTGTCGCATTAATTCACCGCGAATCATTCCTGTATCATCCTTCCAAACGTTTATAGCTCCGTTATTTCCAGCAGAAGTACAGGCATATCCAAGTTCAAGAGTTGCCTCTATGTCGTTTATATCCTTGAACCAATACGCATCTATTTTATCCCTCTTTACTCCCGGGAGCCCCTCTAATTGACAGATAGGCTTTTCTTTCTTTACGACTATATTCTTATTCATTTCTGTATCTGTTATTAATCAATTATTTTAAATGTCACTTTCACTTTTTTACAGCGAAAGCCTTTCTTATACATCTGTTTCCATGTCAAATTAGTTCCGTCCAGCCAGTACCTGACACAATCTCTTCGGTAATATTTTTGAGTATTCATCACAAGTATACCATCCGGGTAGGTTATCATGTACATTATATCTTCACGCATATTGACTCCTTTCTGATTAGTTATACGTTATTCAAATTCATCAAGTTCGTAAGAATCCTCGACAATTTCTTCTACTTCTTCTAAAAAGTAAAATTGCGTCTTGTTATTGAAACTGATGCGTAGCTGTTCTGCTAAATAAATATATCCGGCTCTCCATGCTTCTTCCGCTTCTTTTGAACCTTTATTCAATTTTGCAACCTTTTCCTTTGACAATGCAATGAATTTTTCTTGTGTCATACTTTAGTTCCTTTCTAATTTTTATTGAATTATTCAATTTCACAGGTATAGCCATTTTCACGCATATAATCTGAAATATCGTCTTTGGATATGGAATCTAACAATTTAGTAGAATCTCTTTCATCGACTTCCGCTGTTACCCTAACATATCCATTTCCAACCATGCTAGGCTCTATTTGAACGCTTGTCGCATCTACATCTATTGATATTGTTTTCATATTTCTATTGTTATTTGAACGTTTGCCTGATGACAAGCAAACGTCCGGTTATTACTTTCTAAAAAACATATCTCCGCTTATTAATCTTGCGGTATCATCATTCGTCAATCGAATGTACCTGAAGAAGTTTTGTTCAGTCTTATGCCCTGTAAGTCGCATTATCTCCAGCGTCTTCATTCTTCCTGTTAAATAAAGGTTTGTCGCGGCTGAACGACGTGCAGTATGACTACAGATTAGTTCCCATTTCTCTTTTGTCACAGTCTTTATTTTGCCACCTATTGTGTATGAGTAGGTAATCTTATCCGTCAATCCGATTTCGTGCATGATTAGCTTAAGATATTTATTAAAGTACTGAATACAAAGTCCGTTAGGGATACTACCACCATACTTGGCTATAATCTCACGAACATAATCATGCATTGGAACCTTTACAGTGACATTGGTCTTCTTTGTACGCTTCACGATAAAATCGTTCTGGAAGTTGTCCTGCGTCAGCGTTGAATAGTCCGAATACCGCAATGCTGTCAAGCAACCAACAACGAACAGGTCACGTATCTTCTCCTTCGCCCTTCTGCTATCCTGTTTCCTGAACTTATAATAATAGATGCGTGTAATCTCGTTCATGCTCAAGAAGACTGCAAAAGTATCTTCCAGATGCAAGTCTATCTGATTATAAGTAGGATCGACGGCATAATTGTACTGTGAAGCCTTGCGGACCATAGATTGCAATTTCATAATATAACCTACAATCGTATTATGCCGCAAACCAACATTCTCAAGATAAATGATAAAATCTTCAATGAACTCTTCTGTGACGGAATTGGTGAATATGTCACAATCGTATTCTGCGGAGAAACTGTTTATATGTCCTATCAGGGCACTATAAACAGCTAGTGAGCTTGACGGCTTGCGCCGTGATTTCTTTTCAACTGTTTCCCGGATAAAGTCTGAAAGATGAATTCCTTCAAGGGGCTTCGATTGTCGAAAGTGGTTAATGTAGTCCTTTCTTGGCTTTGCCTCATGGACTAAAGTTGAGACCGATAAATTTGCTTTGGCTATTCATTTTTTAAGGTTTGTTGCTTCAAAGATTTTTCATATTCAGCCTCCATACGCTCTATTTCCGTCAGACATGCAGGCCAACCAGGGAAGCCACCGATATTCTTATCATCAATGTAGCAATGCGCGTACACCTTGTTTCCACCTTCGCCGTATTTGGCTACGTTATCCGGATTATGGTCATTGATACGATTGAATGGGATTTTATGTTCCAGCATCCAATTGATGGCATCCAATAGCTGCGTTCCACAACGGCAAGTCCAAATTATAATGTAATGCCCCTGTTCATGCAGCTTTCTTAAAACTTCTCCCGCATAAGGCTGCTCTCCAAGGATGACGGGATAATTGCTCCGCGCAATCGTCCCGTCAAAATCTACGGCTATTATCATTGCTTGAATTCTAATTGATTATCCGTTGATATATATGGATAAACATCCATAATAGCAGTTTCCGTCACAGAAGGAACCTGATAATCCGCCATTGTTCCTTTCATATTCTCATCCAGATTCTTCTTCGCACGATCCAGATCAGAAGCCTGAACCAGCACATTAGTAGAAGTACGCTTCTCTGCTCCGCTCTTTTCGTCCAATGTGATGTAGACAAGTTTACATTTAAACCAGCGGTCGTCCTGCTCATCCATACTAGGGAACAGTTCACTATAATTAGCACGCTTAATGTCCGATACGGTGAATTCTCCCGATATGAACGGTGTCACCTCTTCGATAATACGCGCTTCCGCTTCTGTGAAACTAAGAGCGTCCACCAAATAGGGTTCAGTTACTTTCTTCTGCATTCCGTTATCCATCATCTTTTCGTAACGGATACGGCATTCAAACCAGTTCATTGCCATAATTGTAGGTTGTTTAATTGTTGATAAAATATTATTTGAAATAAATTGAAATCAGTGTATGTCCGGAACGCTTAATGAAGATGACTGTCTTTCCTTCATCCGTCACCGGCTCCACAGTTACATTTTCTTTTCCGAGTAACTTCAAATCCTCTTTTATAGCCCATTCAAGCATTTCGAAATCGAACTTTGAACCAGCAGGAGAAAGACTGTTGAACACTTCCAGTATGTAGTCCGTGATGTATTTGAGCCACTCCGGCATCCGTTCACGCCTGAGATTGCTCTTATAGATGAATTTCATTACATACGGTTGAAAGAGGGTTCCACCTTCGACCAATTATTATATTTATCTTTTCGCTCGAAGTAGAACTTGATAACAGTTCCTTCTACTGTATTGCTTTCACGGAAAAGAGACATGATATCGGAATATTCCGGATCATTGAAGTTTTCCTCCAAATCATATAGAGCGGAAATGGATTTATAGTCAAGATCACCCGACTCGTTACGCTGAATCATTTTCATTGCCAGTTTGTACATCGGGTTGTTCTCACCGTCACCCGTACGTCCGATCCAATCCTTCAGGAAGTCAACCAGACGTTTCTCTGCAACATCCGCACGATCATCAAAACCCTTGACACGACAGCCTTTGACCGTCATTTTAAAATCATCATCCCGAACGCTGAACCCAATCTGTTCATCACGTTTGAGTTTTCCATACTCTTTGAGTACCTCCATGTAGCTTTCCGATTCCCCACGCAACCACGCCATAAAGTCTTTACCATGTTGCAGATACTCTAAAAAACGACCCTTCACGTCGAATGTAAATTTTGTCTGTATCGCTTCAAAAGCTTCACGACGGCTGATCTTTTCTCTGTTTTCTTCTTCTTTAAGTTCACGAAGCAACTTTGCCCGTTCCTCTCGCGATAAATTACTGATGTCCATACAATTTTGATTTAAAAATATTCATACTATGATTAATAAGTAATATTATACCGATCACTTGTGCCGCTCCCTTTGGGGAGTCGCTCCTTATCCTCTTCTGTCTGTTCAGAAGGAGCTTTCAACAGTGCAAGCCTGTTCCTGCATTGCTCAATACAGGAGTTTAGATTATGCCATTCCTGTATCAGGTCATCTGTTTCTTTCAAATGCTCCAACAAATCACGCTCTATCAACATTTCACTGATTTCATCCATGCGTAATTCATCCTTTACAATGCGTTCTTCGAGTTTGGAAATCTCCTGGAGGCGGAAAGACATAGATTCACCGGATTCCTTTTGCAAGCGTGCCATGAGCCTTCATATATTTTTTTATGGTAATGCTATTATCAATATCCTTCTTGTGATAAAAGACGCGGCTCCCTCTTTGATAGTAAGGAAGGACACCTTTCTTTCTCCATGTCCTCATCAGAGATACAGGACAACCAATGTAATCTACTACTTCCTTAGAAGTCATATATCCCAAATCCTCATCTCTCACTGTCAGGTTTATCTTCTGGGATAAAAATTCGACTAAACGTTCCAACTCGCAGAGACGATTTTCTAATGCTTTAATCCGGTCTTTGTCTGTCTGCTCCTTCAGATCTTTTTCAGTAACCGGATATTGATTCATATCCGGAATCAAGTCCCCGACTTCAATCTTCCCGGCTAAAAACATGGCTGCATCACGAGCTGCACAATAAACAGCTTCATCACGATTCTCATTCTCCACATCACGGACATAATGTTCAAATACCCATATTTCATTATGACGATTCTCCAAGACTTCTATTTGAATCAAACTTAGCTTGCCCCCCTTCTTCTTCAAGACAGCTATAGCCAGACTTATCTCCTTATTTTTTCTCATGACTTCCTCTTTTTTTTAGATTTATTCTTTTCACTATATGCGATTGCCTCCAGTTGTTTTTTAAAGGCTTTCAGTTCAGACAAACTCATTTCAGTCACATTTTTATGAGAAGCGCCCTTATTGCGGGAAAACAGATTCAACTTTGCCTTATTCATTTCAAAGTCTTCCTCCGTATCATTGGTGAAACCTTTGTTTAAAAAGGATATTTCAAAAGAGAGTTTGAATATAGCTTTCACCTGTTTCAAAGATTCCTGATGTTCACGTTCCTTTCGTTTCGTATCCGGCTCATTCAAACGGGTTAGTATCAACTTCGCCTCATTGAAAGTCAAATCTCGCGTACTGCTGACACGGCCTTCCGTAAACTGGCTTATAAAATCATGACGCTCTTCATCATCAAATCCCTTGTGACGAAATGTCGCGTGTAATGCCTTCATTTGTGCCGGACTGATTGGACGGTCCTTTGTCATTCCCATAACTTTCAATTATAAATTAAATATCCTCCCCCCAGTGTTTCCGGGCTTCTTCAGGCCATATATCAAAATGCCCGCGTGGTCCGATGAAACGACCTTTGGAAAAGGCCCGGTAACCTTCCACATAAATTTTTAAAGAAGCATCGAACATTACACTTTTGGCACTTCTACCAGTTGGTAAACGTCCGCTAGCATGACTAATAAAGATCAGCAGTTTATCTCTGTGTTTCTCCTTAAATTCGATATACTGCCGATAGGTCATCTGGGTATATTGAAAGCTGTCTATCACTACAAAGTCCGGACTTTTTTGGCGCTTCAGACGAAGAGTCAGTTGTTCCATGCTTTCATTATCCAGCAATAAGAATCTACGGTTCACTTCCTGCATGTTGAAACGAATCAATGTATTCTGCATTGTCAGACAGGCACCTTCCTCCATACTGTTATAAGCCACGCGACCGAAACGGCACAGATATTTGCAGAGTTGCATCACGAATGAAGTCTTTCCATTTCCGGTATTACCCCAGATAAACCAGACTCCACGACGTTCGGGTGTACTAAAAGCTTCGAACCAGGTACCTTCAAAAGCAAGCGTATCAAATTTCATACTTAGGACTTCCTTCACTCCCTTTGCATTACGGGAAAAAGTACGGACCTCGTTTTCTTCCTTACTCATACCTATTTGCCTCCCTCCTGTTTCTTGGCTTCAAGAATACGTTTACAGGCATGCACCACACGCTTCACCCGGCGAAGGTCATATTCCCCCTGCATTGCTTCACGCAGAACCCGCTTGATTTCAGTCTGGTCAGTCAGTCCGTTTGCCTGACAAATGGCATATACATCCTGTTCCGTTGCCACATTTACATCGAAAAATTTACGGCTGATACGGCTGTTTATCTCCTTATAGCCTTTTTTATTATAACGAAGGCCATTTTCCATACGTCGTTTGATATAGTCAGTAGAAAGGAATATTATTCCGCATTTTCCTTCCAGCCGGTTATATATCGAAATAAAATAATTGAAAACTGAATCCGTTAATTTGTCCCCTTCATCAAAGATAAGAAGCGGAGTTCTTAGAAAAGCGATCATGGAGATAGCATATTCAAGGATATCACGCAAGTTGGTTCCATCCACCGGAGCACCTACCTGTTTAGCTATCTCACGCACAAAGTCACTTTTCTTCATATCTTCCGAACAAAGGATATAGAAAACATTACGGTGTGTACGGCGGTATTCGATGGCAGCCGTTGTCTTTCCGCATCCGGCATCACCTACCACCCAAGTAACATTCCTGTATGCCTGTGCATCGGTCATGGCAAAAGTAATGCGGGCAAATGTATTACTTTCATGCAATGTCCAGTGTTCAAGACTATACCCGATCTGGGTAGCGATGCGGATGAACATATCATCACTGATATTGACGTACTTACCATTGGTGATTTGCGAAACGGTAGCCGCACTTACACCGTTAAGGCTTTCACTGGCACGATTCTGCGAGGGGTAGTTACTACAATACTCCATCAAAGACTCGCGGATGGCATCCTTTTTCTCTTTTGTTAATTCGTTCATTGCTTAAATGGTATTTTAATAATTGTTGAAATCAGTTTTTTAACTTAGAAAGCTTTCATACATCTCCACATCGGTCAAACCGGATGTCTCTTTGGTAAATTCCCCTACCGAAGCTATGCCGCTTTCCTCCAACTCCGGTTCATAGGTTCCCGGTCCTGTACCTTTCAAGTAATTAACCGGAGCATTAAGTTTTCCATCTTCATATTCGTTACGGTAACTGTCCATGGATTTTTCAGAAACTCCCGTAGGTCTGGGAATGATAAGCCGGGTATAAGCTTCACTCATACACTCTTCGAGCAATAGTTCTTCAGAAGCGATATGATGCGCTACGCGGGCACGTTCGTTGTTCCTTAACTGGGCAAAGAGATAAGCATTTTCCTCTTCTGTACGATCAGCGGTAGCTCGATGAATCTTCACTTTTGGCGTGGCTGTCGCTGCATAAACCAATCCGGATGCAGTCATTTTCCACAATTCAATAACGGTCATATCTTTCGGGTCATAACGATAACGGAAGCTTTCTCCCACATTTTGCATGTGAAAATTGAGATCAACCTGTCCGCTTTCATCATACACCTGATAACGGTATTCCTTTTTATCAATTTCGAAACAATACCCCTGTTTCCCATATTTCACACTGGCAATCGAGAATATTTTAAAGAGATCAGCCACTTCATAATTATCCAGTAATTCAGCGTTCGGGCTGTTTAAAGTCGTATACATTTCCATACGGGTCATTCCGGTTTCAGAGGTAGGATGATCCATTGTATTCCATTCATTACGACATTGTATATATTGTTCCTTCACTTCCTCCAAAGTTGGCAGACGTTCGATATTTGCCATTATCAAGTCGATATTAACATGGCTGTTTTCTTTGACAGCTGTTATATTCTGCCCTGTAAAATTGTAAAGTTTATGAAGCACCTGCTGTTGGAAACGTCCAAAGGCACTTTCAATGCTTTTTGACTGTCCATTATGGGGCATGGTGGTTTTATGCAAATGGCAAATCTTCTTAAAGAATGTCTGGGCACCCTTCGTTTTATGTCCGCCCTGGTTATCGGTTACTATTTCGTAAGGTTTAATCTTCCATGTCTCCAAAGCCATACGATAGGCATCATACTGGGTCAGGAAATTCTCTTGGCCAAAGGAGTAACCCAAAAAGACTTCTGTACAGGCATCCATCACTTCGTAAACATCAATTGTACGCGCTACCATGCGCTTCTGTCTCTTGTCATAATCCTTATAATATAGATTGAGCTTCGTTCCGTCGCCATACCAAAGGGTATTTGGCATTTCCGGCAACTGGGTGTCGAATAGTGGCATAAACTCATTTTTAAAAGCCACCTCACCATGAACAGAAGCATACCACCATAGTTTGACAGCAGTCTTATAAAGATAGTTCGTTATTGTATTGGGTGATTCAATACGCTTCAGCCCTTTTTCTTCAGCGATACGGTTATATTCTTCGAATATCTGCATATCTGTGTACACAGGAAATTTACTACGTTTAAGTTTCAACAAAAGCCGTCCCTCTTTAGGACCTATTTTGCGTGCCACTTGATTACCGACATTCCCATTTATAAGAGCCACATAACCACGTTTCTTATAGTCATTGTATTTTTCTATCAGACGTGTTGCACTTTTGGGAAGAGTATGCTCATACCGTTCACGTAAACTATCGCAAAGGGAAACTATGGTATTACGAACCAGTGTCTTATGCTGATATCCACTCTTATTATGCATAGCTTTCAACTCCATCTCTTTGGCTATCATGGCATTGAGCACTTTGGTATTCAGCATATATTCAGCCTGTCGTTCCATAGTGATTTTCGGAATATATGTCCGAAAGAAATTGGCAGCCTTTTCATCACCTTTCAATCGTTCATTCATTGGGACTATCTGTTTTTGTACATACTTCTTTGCATCAGGATACCGGGTGTCATAAACCGAACGTACGGCATCTGTCAGGCTTCCATAAGCGACCAATACTTTCCGGCCGTTTCCACCTTTCTGCAAGACATGGAATTTGCCTTCACGGACATGTTTTTTATAGTTTGCCTCACTCATAATGCCACTCTTTACAAGTTCATCAAATGTTACACATAATGTTTTACCATATATTTCCATAATCAGAAACCGTTATATTTTAAATTAGTACAAGCGCCCGGCACCGACCCAAAGCTGTAAGCCGCATTACTGCTCTTAAACTGTTAAAGAAAAGTCTATTCCTATTCTCACGAACCAGAATAGTTTACTACCTTTGTAGCTACTGTCTCTTATACACATCTCCGAGCCCACGAGACGCGTAGTAATCTC
>OWJB01000853.1_pt1 | contig 14019 bp, 18 predicted proteins | sample 1732861 | NCBI WGS metagenome assembly OWJB01 (sample SAMN05065762, study PRJEB22554) | human gut metagenome | biome: ENVO:2100002; feature: ENVO:00000062; material: ENVO:00002003 | host: Homo sapiens | place: USA
AGATTACTACGCGTCTCGTGGGCTCGGAGATGTGTATAAGAGACAGACATTAAAACATATAAATGTCTGTAAAATAGCATCACTAGGAAGTGTCCTAGGTGTAGTTCCGGCATGTGTTACACACACCCATGTTTCGCCATTAATATTTCTAATTGTTGCATAAGCATATTTTATTGTTCCAGCGTTTGTTAGATACAGTAAATATGTTGGAGTTGTTAAACCACCAGTACATGTGAACGGTAATTTTAAAATCTTAAAATCGTTTAACTCATTAGCAGTTAAATTTGGCGTATAACTTGTTGGTGTTCCGGAAGCTTTTACACAATAAGATATTTCCATAAGTTTTAAACCCGGGTAGTAAAATAACATAAGTCTTTTAAGAGGTGAATACTCTGTTATTGTATTATCAATTGTAATACCAGGGCCAACAATCATATTTTGATCAGTTTCAACATATTTGTATCTTGATAAAGCGCTATCAGCTTTATCAAGGGCTGTATTAGCATTTGTTAGCGCTGTTCCAGCCTGAGTATTAGCATTATTAGCGATAGTAGTTGCATTATTAGTCGCCTCAACTGCCTGACTAGCTAACCCACTAGCCGTAGTGGCTGTTTCCTGTGCTGATTGAGCTGTTGTTAAAGCTGTACTAGCCGTAGCACTTGCGTTATCAGCAGTATCCTTGTTATTCTTCATCCCGGTATCAATATCAGAAAAAGCATTATTAAAGTCCACCAAATAAGATGGCTTATCTGTTCCTAACCACTGAGGTAAATTATAGTTAGGTGTTTTGTTTGTAAAACTCATATTATTTTCCTCCTTTATGCGGCTATGCCGTTAAAATCAAAATCAAACGCTGTTATACCTTTTCCGTCGTAATTAGAAGCGGTAAGTTCCAAGTTATCGTAACCCTGAGCGGTTAACGCATTTTCCTTGTGTTGAGTAATTAACCAATGTATCACATCTTTGTAGAACACAACTTCACCAGTCACAGGACTTCTCATATAGAACCTATCATCTTTGTGAATAATTTTAAGTCCATAAATATCAAAGTCAAACGCTGTGATATTTAATGCATCATATTCTGCCGCTGTTAGTTGTTCATTATCATAGTCCTGAGCGGTAAAAGCGAAATACCTAAATACGTTAGTTAGATAATTAAGTGTATCTTGTAACTTTTCCATTTTTCCTGTGATAGGATTCATAACAATAGGGCTAGTTATTTCAGGAATCATATCAATAATTTTCTGAATCTGTTCATCGATATAATTTCTTAAAATAGTATCTTGTGAATCAATATAATCCTTTAGATACTTAACCTGATCGTTAATATTAGATTGCAAATCTGATATCTGCTTAATTACCCACGCTTTTTCACTAGCCAATTCAGAATCAACATAGTTTTGTAATGCATTCATCTGAGCTTTGTTTTCAGCCAATTGTCCATCAACTTTTTGTTGTAGAGCGTTAAGGCTAGCGTTCACGTCATTAATAGTTTTATTGATAAGATTATTCATCTCATTTCTTAAAGCATCAATTTGTTGATCTGTATAATCTTTAAAATCATCACCAAAACTATTTACAACAGTTATAACTTCATTAAGCTTATATGATATTTTACAAAGTGCTTCATAAGTACTTAACGAATCATCATAAACCAATGGCAATACCATCTGACACCACATTCTTAATGGTTTAACTGAACCTTCCATACAACCTCCTTCCTAGTAGACACCCATGAATAACTCACTTAGTTCGTCTATAACAAGCATATCAATGTTTAAGAAAGTTTCTCTGAACTCTTGTAATAATTTACTGTAAGAAGTTGTTCCTTGTTTGCCTATTACATTTTCACTATATTCTTCTAAGCTGTTAGCTATTGTATTGTTTGTAGTTTTGCCGTTATCTGTAATATTACTGTTAACGTTAGCCATGTTAGTTGAATCTGTAGCTGTATCCGTTGTGTCTCCGGTTGTCCCATTATCACTTATCTTTCTATAATTGGTTAGATAAGTTAGGTTATCCACCCCTGTTAAAGAACTTTGTGGAGTATCTGAAAAAGCGTCAGCCCTAGTATTACTACTTGTGCCATCTGTGGTAGAATTAGTTGTTTGATGGATATCTGTTTCGCTTGTGGCCTTGGAAGTAGAAGTGTTTTCTGATGTTCCATTAACATTGGTTGTTTCATCTTCCTTGCGATTATGAGTTCTTGTTAAATCCACGTCATACATAGGGTTAAATTCAAGTAAAGCACTTTTATATAACTGATTGTATAGTGGCATAATTTCATTAAGTTTCCTATCAAGAAAGAACTTCCACTTTCCATATGTTTCTAAACCTATTTCCCTAAAGTAATAATGTTTAAGAATTTTCTTTTCTAACGCTGTTTTGTAATTATTATCGAATATAGGATAATCAAAACTAAATATAAGCGGAACGGCCTTATCTATTACACTATAGGTATCTGTTAGTCCGACATCGGCGGTAAGTCCGGTGATTGTTTCACAGATTGATCTGAGTTCTGTTGTGTATCTTGCCATTCTTTCACCTCCCCATATTCTCTAAATCTTACATCAATTTCTTTATCCAATTCGTCAGCAAAAAGATTGTTAATCATTTTACAAGCATCTTTTCTAGCGTTAAGTGCTGTAGACCTTTGAGCGCTTAAAAGTTCATTATTACTTTCAACTTCATCTGTAATTAGACGTTCTCTTTTATCGGTATTAGCATTATCAATACCCAGAAATGTCATAGCTTCATTCCAGATTATATTTTTTGCTCTCATTAGATTCGGGTATTGCTCAGGAACTTCTGTTCTAATACACGTAATAGGTTGTTCCTGAAATCTCTTATCTCCAAAAATAACAGGCTCATTACCAGCCCATTGCTGATACACTTTTTGTAAGGTTTTTTGTTGAGCTTCCGATCCATATAATAAAACGGGAGTTTTTTGGCCTTTAAGATTAACGTTGATTGTTCTTTCTATTTCCGTTAATCTTTGAGCGAATAACTGAATAGTTAAGGCTGTTGGCTGTCTTAAATAATTATTCCAAATTATAACACTGTCCAGGTCATCACAATCCTGATTAAAACCTGTGATTGAAAAAGCCCTTCTATTGATTGGAACTCTGTACAAATTAAATCTTCCACCCAACGTGCATTGCAAGGTAAAGAACCCATTGTTAATTTTGTGTCTAAAGAAAAGTGCATACCCAAATTCAAAAAGGATCAGTTCTAAGAATCTAGCATCACAGGTTGGTGGCAAATTAATCCATTCAAATCTGTTAATGGCGAGTTCTTTAAGCCTTGTATAGTAATCGAAAAATGTCATATCGTTCAGCCACTGAGTTTCATTTTTCTTAAAGCTTAACCCATTTAAATCAAAATTTTGTTTTCCCAATTTACCACCTCCTTATAATGTGTAATCTACTGAACCAAAATATCTTATGAATGTTCCATCTTTTTTTCCTATCGTTGTTGTTTTTTCAAATACACCGTCAGGTTGGCCTTTTTCCGGGTTAGTTGTGTTACCGGATATATACGTTACGGTTACACCGTCACTACCCATGTTACTTACCACACCACAATGATGTAAAACTGTAACAGATTGACTTGTTATGAAGAAGCAAATATCCCCAGGTTTAGGTAATCTTCCACCTTCTTCCGCATACCATGTTTTACCCAATCTATACATAGCGTTGTATAAACTTTGCGCCGCCGCATTTTTAGGAACCTGATCTCCCACATTAACCATAGCCGCACAATATGTTATAAATGTTGTGCACCAAGCATCTTTAACATAACTTCCATAATACCAAGTTTGCCATAATCCAACATTAGCATCCCATTCAATCGAACCTATAAACTGCCTGGCATATTCATCTATTCTCTGTCCTGTTGGTTCAGGGGGTGTAGGTGTATTATAAGTTGGAGTTAAAACAACGTTATTAGCTGGTGTTGTGTATACTGTTATTGGTTGTGTTGCATCATCAAAACTTCCCCCAGCATTAGATGTCCATTCCTTAAAATCATCTGTCACATTAGCAGAAATATTAATTCTTGTATTGGCTTCATAAGTTCCACTTCCACCACCGTTATTAACAGTTACAACATATGTTGTAGGTGGGGTTGGGCTTCCTTCTATTGAGTTATCATACTCATAGTGTCCTACATAATCACCATGCCAAAATGTTACACCAGTATCAAACATCTGTTTAATTTTATCTATTGATGGCCTAGGTATTGAACCCGTTATTACAGCTCCAACAGTTTTTACATAATTCCAATACTTTCTACCATTAACATTAGGAACTTTAAGTTTTGACACCTTATATCCAAATACATCAAAATACCCGTCAATAGTTTTGGCATAATCAGCTGTAATGGAACGTTCTTCAAAAATTATGACATAGTTTCCGGTGCTTATAACCGGGGATGAAGTAGCATTACCTTTTAAGCTATTTGGAACCATCTGCATAATTTCTCGTTCTTCTTGCAAACCTCTTGAAATGTCATAGAAATCCATCAATGTTCCATAGGCACTATTAACAGCATTAGTTAATGGAGCCGCTAAATTACCGCTCATACTGTCACCAAGGGAATTAAACCCAGAATTAACCTGTGAAGCTATTCCCTTAAATGTTGCATTTTCAACAGCATAAGTTGATCTTATCGTTTGAACGGCATTCCAGTTAGAGTAATTATCTCTAAGCCATGAGCACATGGGGTAGTTAGTAATAGTAACACTTTCACCAACAGCAGATACTTCACCTTTATAATTTTCTGGACAACAGAATATACCTGAAGATGATTGAGCACCTCCACCGTATCTAACACGTGGCGTCCCGTTAAAGAACTCATACTTTAATGTAATTGCGCCGCCTGTCACACTTCCCATTACGCACCCCCTATAAGGGTAGGTTAGTAATTTATTGTTGTGAGGTACATAGCCATTTAAAGATCTTGTGTTAGGTATATTGTAATAATTCTCAAACGATGGCTTGGAAGTGTTCATATGCATACTGCTTTTATCATAATCTAATATAGATTCTGGACACATATACATTTCCACAATAGCATCTGATCTGCCACGATCTGCCAATCTTTCAAGTGCCGCTTCTAAGAACATCATTTGTCCACTATTATTAGGATTAATAACATAATAAATAGCTCCGCTATAAATACCATTGTATACACCACCTTGTATATCCTCTAATGTTGTTAAGTCTAATGTAGAAGCAACAATTATTCTTAGATCATTAAAATCTATAGAACCATACCCGTTAGTCACATAATCACCAATAGCAAGGTTTTCATCAATAAGGTGCTCACCTACGTTATCGCTATTTACATGCTCTCTTTCTACATAGCAAGGGTGAATAGTTAAATCAAAATACCATGTTTGCCATTCATCTATTTCGAAATGAACATATGTAACGGTGTCGGCTTTATATTCAACAGCGGTGACAAATCCAAAGAACCACTTATTAGAATATGCTGTATTTTGAAACATAATGTAATTGCAGTCGTATAAATCATCGGCCTTCATTTCAACAGCCATATGCGTAAAAGGTCTTTGATATGTCATAGCGTTCACTGTATATTTTGTTTTACCCACAAAATAATTAACCTGAGATTCTAGTGAAGCAAACGTTAATTGATTTTTATATGTGTTGTCCAGCGGAACATCTCTTAACAAGTGTACCACTGTCTCAGGTGCAAATATCATACTGTACCCCCATTACGTTAATGTAACCGTTGCTGTACCTGTCTTAGTGTTATCTGTTTTACTTGTTGCTGTAATAGTTAAGCTATTAACTGTAATACCCGGTTTGACTGTTAAAGTTCCGTCTGATGCGATAGCGGCGTTTTCATCTTCTGTTACTGTCCATGTTACTTGTGGACTTACCAGACCTGTTCCAACTACTGCGGCAGAGAATTTTACACTACCACCAGTAGCCTTAATGACACTTGCTGTCCCTGGTGTAACAGTAACACTTGTTACGGTTGGAGCCTGAGTAACGTAAGCTACAGCGTTTTTAAACGGAGAATAAGATAATGTTTCCCAATGATGAAGGAAATAGTTGTAGTACAATCTTGATGCAACATAATCACTTGTCATTGTTAAGTAATTATCGAATACCATGAACCAATCTTCATCCGCTGTAATAGCGATTACACCTTCTTTTTCAAGACCACCGAAATCATCTACTATTACTCTTCTACCCATGAAGTTGGTCTTATCCATGTTAAACGCAGAAGCCAGAACTTCAACGTCAACAGTAGCCGCTACAGATGATAAAATGAAAATTACCTGTTCATCAATTGGTGTGTGAGTTGTCACACCCATCAAGTTGCTGTCATTTCTCATGAATGTTAAATCTAATGAAGTAGCTCTGAATGTTGTCATAGTCTTTTTAGCGTTAACGTCTGAATCAAGTCCTGCTACTGGAACCGCTCTAAGTGCTCCCCTTAACCCTGCTTCAAAGAATACATTTTTCATCAATAAAAATTCATCGTACTGATCTGAGGTGTAAACAGCTTCAATGATTTTAGAAATAAGGTCTTCAACGCCCTGGTAACTAAGGAACGCTGTTCTTAAATCGTCATTCTGAATTGTTACCGGGTACTTATCTTGTCTATTTCTCTTATGAAATGCTGAAAGAACGTCAGGCAATCTTCTTTCAAATTCATCCTGGCAAGCCGATTTCCCCTGATCGTCTACCAGATAATATGGCTCTGATTTGATAAGATTAACGTAGATTTCTTCTACTGTTTCACCAAGCGACATTAATCCTTTTTTAAATCTGGCTAATGGGTTGTTGTACATACGGCTAGTAATAATAACTAACCCAATTCTGTTAACCAATGCATTTAAAAATTCGTTTCTTGTGGCTTCAAAATTGATAATAGGGTTACCAACTTCTGCAATGTTATCCTGAGTAGCAACCGGAACTCTTTCCTGATATGCGGCAGAAGCTTCACTTCTGATAACATTTAAAACATCAATTCCACTAGGAATGGCGCTATAAGCTTTAGCGCTATACTGGCTTTTAACTGGCATTATTTAATCCTCCTTTGCTTTTTTCCATAAGTCATCAAACGTCATTTCTTTTCCGTCGTCTCTTATGTCTTCATTCTGTTCTCTTTCTATTTCACGTTCGCCTGGTCTGTCATCTCTGTATCTTGCTTCTCTCATGAAATAGCGGCGGTTGTCATTTCTTAATCGATCAACTTCTGCAACCAGGTCATCATAGTCTGCATCATAACGATCAAGTTCTTCCTCATACCAATCGTATCTCTCCCGTAACTGGTTATACAATCCATCGTAATCAGTGTTGTCATCACCGTTACGTAATCTATCTTCTATATCGTCATACCAGCCACGTTCTTCACGTCTATCTTCTCTTGCATCTTCTTCACGCCGGGAGCGATCATCTTCCATTCGGTAATCTCTTCTTCCTCGCCTGTCATCCTCTCGGCTTCTTCTGTACCTATCTTCTTCACCTCTAGCCTTACGATATTCAGCACGTTCTCTGAAATCTCTTCTAGCCTGTGAAGACCATTTTCTTGATGCCATTTTCTTTACCTCCTTATAAATGATTTAAGTGCTTACGGTGTAACAATTCAGGAAAATTAATGTTAGCGATATCCATATCTACGTATCCTTTAATACCTGCTACTGTTCCTTTGGACGTAGTCTGTATTAACTTAGGGCTTTTTAAATTCGTAGCACTATAATCAGCTAACCATAAATCATAAAGCTTCTTAGTTTTAGCGTTATAGATGTTATTATAGTAGTCTTTATTTGCGTAAAAACCAGCATAGCAACCTAGTTCCTCTAACCTATTGCAAAAAGCTTGTGTCATTTTGTTGATTAAAGCTGGTGTAGCTTTAACGCCGTTCCTACTCATGTATGAAGCTGAATCATATTCAAAATCGTAATACACAGGCATTTCCGTCAAGTGTTCTTTTACAAACATATGCAAATATTCAGCTTCCTTAATTGCCATTTCTTCATTAAGGGCATATGAGAACCAATAAAATCCTATAGGGATATGTAATTCGTTACATCTTAATGCGTTGTAATGTGCATATTCATCAATGTTATTTTTTCCAAATCCTGCCCTTATAATAGCAAAATCAATTCCACTATCCTTAACTTTCTGCCAATCAATTTTTCCCTGATGTTTTGACACGTCGATACCGTTAAACATTTTCACCCTCCTAATTTGTCTATCAGTCTGTTTATAGCTAACGTGTTGTTGTTGATTAAGACTGATAAATTGTCTACTTCTTCTTTGTGCTTTTCCGATTCTTCTTTTCTGTCCTGTCTCTCTTTTTCACCACGGTCGTACACATACCAGGCCATAGCAATACAACAGACTATCGGAAATGCGTAATTTTGCAACAATGTCGCAATGTCCAACTTCTCACCCCCTCCCTTTTATTATACCACAAAGGGCTTGACTTTTCAATCAATATTTTATATAATAAAGTAGAGGGGGGTTTGCGACTATGGCCTATTATGACGGAACAAAATTATTAAGTCTTATGGACATTAACGGAAATAAACCAGAACTTATTATGTGTGATGGTAACCGAACTGCTGGAAAAACAACTTGGTTTAATAGATACCTTGTAAAAAAGTTTAAAGAAGGTAAAGGTAAATTTATTCTAATCAATAGATTTTCTTATGAACTATGTGAGATAGGTGATAAATTCTTTAAGGATATAAAAACATTGTTTTTTCCTACAGATAATTTTTCAACAGTGTCTAAAGCTAAAGGTATTTATCATGAACTGTATTTGAATGATAAGAATTGTGGATATGCCATTTCGTTGAACAACGCCGATCAGATTAAAAAGTTTTCACATTTACTATGCGACGTTGAACGTGGATTCATGGACGAATATCAAAGCGAGACTAACCATTATTGCTCTAACGAAATTAACAAACTTATTTCTGTACACACCTCATTAGCCCGAGGTAATGGTAAGCAAACAAAATATTTGCCTTTTTACATGGCTTCTAACTCGGTATCACTCATTAATCCTTATTACACGGCCTTAGGTATTTCCACCAAGCTTAAAAAGGAAACAAAATTTTTACGTGGTGATGGATATGTGCTTGAACGTGCTTACGTTGAATCTGCCGCTGATGCGCTAAAATCGAGTGCTTTTAACCGTGCATTCAGTGAAAGTAAATACGTAGCTTACGCATCACAAAATATTTATCTTAATGATAATGAAGCTTTTATCTCTCCACCAATGGGAAGGGGTAATTACGTTCTTACTATAAAATATCAAGACAAACATTTTGGCATTATTGAGTACCCCAATGATGGGATAGTATACGTGTCACACAAGGCAGATAAAACATTTCCAAAAAAGATATCAGTTACAACAGAAGATCATAATATAAATTATGTTATGCTTGCTAACAATTCTTTCCTTATTACGGCTTATAGAAACTTCTTTAACCGTGGCTGTATAAGGTTTAGCAACTTAGAAAGTAAAGAAGCATTTTTAACTCTAATTTCATATTAGATATCTCCATAGGGTGCGTTACGTCTAAGCTGTCTGGAAACCACGGGGTCAAAGCCGCCAGCACTTACTTGTATTGTGGTGATACGATTCGTGACAACCTATGTTAAGATATAAGAAAGAGGACTTGTTTAAGTCCTCTTTTAATGTTTCACGTGAAACATTTCTTTAATATTAAATCTTTTATCTCCGATGGTTCTAACCCTATACTTTCATACTCGTGTAATCTATTTAGAATAATATTGAAATCCTTGCAATCCTCTTTACGACACATTAATTTTTCAGGACATTTTTCACAGGCTTTAAGTGCTACCCTGTTTATTGTGGTTCTAATCATTTTCAATCCTCCTTTATTGTTTTCTTCATCTTATACCCTTTGTTTACAAGTACTATTCCACCACGCATTCTTACTGGTTTAAGCATATGTGATAACTGTAAGCCCTCTTTAAAATCTTCCATTACGTGATTATTAATAAACTCTTCTTTTGCTGTATCCGACATTCCAGCACATCTTATATTATAATAAGGTTTGATTGGTTCACCGTCAGAATGCGTTACGTGTTCTATATAGGTTTTCTGTCTTACGAATATTGCCTTATCCCAATAACTCTCTAATTTCCATGCACAAAAATCTGTGGGGTGTATTCGAACACCTTTAATAGTTTTGGGGTCACCACTGCAATGAATCGAATCAGTATCAGCATATATAAAACCGTCTTTATCTACTCCGTAATAATTTTGCTGTGCCGCATTTATAACAAACGCTCTTGAATAAGACGTTATTGCTGATCCTATTGCTATATGAACTAATTTCTTCTCATTCTCTTCTACCATTTCAAAACCTAATACATCTTTTGAATTGATGTAAGGAATCTTATATGAACTATCGCTACTAGAAGCATATTTTCCATATAAATTATTTAAATATAGTTTTGCTAACTCCCTTCTTGCTCCTGTGCTGGTTTGCTTTATTTGTTTCCACTTCTTCATATAAGCATCAAACAGCCCTATTTCCTTATAAAACCAACACCCGTCCATAATAACCATATCTAATATGTCATAATGTTTAAGAAATAATTCATAATCAGTACACGTCATAGTCATTGTTATATAGCTGTCGTGTTTAACTCCTTCTTTCACATAGTATCTTTTATATGTCTTAGATTCATAGTCATAAATATCAGAAGTTTCAAGATATTCGGTTCCACGGTATAAAAAATTTCCTTTGATCTGAACTGTTGGTAACATGTTTTTCTTTAGTTTGAATCTACATCTTATCCGTATAAAATAATATCTTCCTAAAGCCTGATCTGGTATTTCATTTCCAGACCAGAACTTAGGCAACCCTACTGGGTAATAATTCCCCGATTCACTTGACATATTAGATGGGTACGAACTATTAATATCTGCGGTATAACCGCCTTTAAATATTTTGTTCTCTTTTCCTTTAACTAAATAACAATAACCACCTCGATAACTTCTTCTAATGTATTCATCGGCGTTCCTAGCCCCATAAATCTCATAGTCGAGTTGCACCATTGACAAGTCTGGAAAAAAGTTTTGTAATCCTCCTTACCTACGGTTTTCTTGAACTCGTCCATACAACACGCACCTATTGTTAGTTTTGTATGCCCTTCATCAAACATTAGTTCTAACGCCTCTTTAATAACTAGAACATCATTCGCTATATACTTCTTTTCCTGCTCAGAAATTGTGCAACCAGCATAACGAAAACCTTCATACTCAATTTCAAGTTTCTGGTGTTTAGTTCCAAACGCTTTTCCAATTCTCTTTAATGAGAACGGTAATAACTTTAATGAATCTCTTATTTCTATTACGTGTTTACCCATCTTGATTGTAATTGTGTACCATATACCTTTAGCGCTAATGGAACATTTAAATTGTTTATGTTTCATGTCATTATCTTTTACTTTATTAAATTCATAACCATTTCTAAGAATATAGTCAATGATAAAATTACCATCAAATTTAAGATTGTGAAAATATATAACCATGTCAGCATTAAATAATTTCAATCTTGAAAAGAAATCTTCAATACTACTATCAATCATAACATCTTCTGTGCCTAACTCAACTAAAGCCGCCGCCCATACTTCTGTAAAATTTTGGCCTTGATACACTGTTGTTTCAAAATCTGCTACAAATAATCTTTTCTGTTTCATTCCGGTAAACTCCAATCTTCCATATATTCTAGTTCTTCCATGATCTCCTCACGACCGCCTTTGGAACCTCCTACTAAGTCAAGGATATCTGATAACTTTCCAACAAGCAATTCGTCATTAGAAACGGATTCCCAACTAGGAAACATTCCTCTACTGTTAGCTTCTTCTAGCGCTCTTGCAAAGTCTTCTTCACCGTACCGTGCTAATGATTGTCTATACCAACGAGTTATGTAATTAAAAAGTCGCTCGTTGCGCCCAAAAACTTCCGTCATTTCTCGCTCAAAGTTAGCCAAAACCTGTCTCTCAAATATCACGTAATCAGGTTCTCTGTTTTCTTTCTTTAACTGTTTCTCTCGTTCTTTTCCTTTTGTTCCCTCAAATAATTCCCCAGTGGTTACATCTACAAATCTTGATTTCTTGTAGATGAAATCTAGGTTAATCTTTTCAAGTCTTCTTACTGATGCGTTGGTTATTCGCTTAGGTATTTTGGGCAGAATATTTTCGGGGACAATATAACCACGTTTTTCTAATCGATTTATTGCCTGTTTAATCCTTCTGCGATTTTTGTTATATTCCCTTTGAGCTGGTGTTAACTTTTTTCTAGCCACTATTTAACCCCCCCTCTTTATAAGAAAAAGGGACCATTATAAGGTTCCCTTTTCTGTTCGTTATTCCGTTCTATTGTGAACTGACTTTTAAGCCAGTGTGCAGGTTAAGAAATGCTTACCCGAATAATTTTTAGATTTTCTCTTGCATATTGATAAGGTGTAATCTTCAATACCATATTGCTGTAGGTCGTCTATGATACCGTTGAATGAAGACCAGAAACTTTCTGATCCTGTGACGTAAGTTGTGCCTTCTTCATCAATGATTAAGTAGTTGTTATAATCCTTATTGTCGGATTTCTCGTTGTGAATACTTAGAACCACCCAACCTTTTGGTTTAATGTTCAATGGTTGTTCTGGCTGTACTACTTCATCAAGTGAAATTGCGTTTGTTCTGTCTTTTAACTTAATGAGTTCGATTGGGGTTAAACCCTCACTTGAACCTGCTATTATTGCTTTGTATCCTTCCATGTTTTCATTCTCCTTTAATTTTTATTGTTGTTTTGATTATGCTGTTTCCTTTTTCTGCTGTGAAGCTGGACGGGCTACCGGAACTCCGATTTCAATGAACTTTTCTAACGGTACTCCTAACAGAGTTTCTTTATACTCGTAGGACACAACGTAAGCCGGGTGAAACTTATCAATTTTGTTAGCTTTGTTGACGGTAGGCATTAACTTGTCTTGTTTGATTTTTCCTTTGAAAACGTAAGTTTCGTTTCGAGGTTCGGCGGTTACTTCATCAACGCCTAATACTGTTACCTCTGTTGTAATAACTGTTCTTGTAACCATTTCTGCCATAATTTTCTTTTCTCCTTTTCTTTGTGCTTTTTTGTGTGTCTGTTGTTACTCTTTAATTGTAATGGTTAGATGTGGATAAATTATGAATAAATTGTAAACAAAGTGTGAACGGTGTTTTTGTGTTCATTATATTACTCCATAATTTTTGTTGTATAATCTAAACGATTTTATATCTTTATCATTTACGCGTTTTAAATCGTGTCATTGATTAAATCTTTAATTAAACTATTAATAGTTATCACCTCCTTCCTATGTAAATTTAAAAGTTAACTAGCTAGCTTATTTATCGTTCTTCATGGCTAAAACTATTAACAATAACTCAATAGATATGAAGAACAACTGAACTGAATTTATAAAGTCTATCATAATCTCACCTCCTTCCATTGTTTTTTTTTTAGTTTTGCATCACCTCCCTTCATGAATAAATTGATCTGAATTTAGCTGGTGTCATGGAGAAACCGTATCCGTCCCTAAATACACCAACCTGGTATACTTTATGGTTTTCCATATATGCGATAACGTCGCTTGGTAATGTAAACTTTCTTACTCCTGTACCATATCGAGTTCTTTTATCTTCTACACTTAATAAAAATGTTGTCATTCGCTCACCTCCAATATGTTTCTTTTATGCCTAATGTTTCACACAAGTGGTGTAATGTGTACCACTCGGTTCTAACCCTTTGTGTAACCTCGTGATCCATACCATATAATTCTTCCTTTAGTTCAAGATCGTTAAATGCTTCTACAGTCATTTCATTTATTTTAGTTCTCATTTCTTTTGCTGTCATATTTATTTCCTCCTTATTACTATGTTTTATTTAACTTTATTACCTATAATCATTATACCTGTCTCTTATACACATCTCCGAGCCCACGAGACGCGTAGTAAT
>OWJB01000860.1_pt1 | contig 13982 bp, 9 predicted proteins | sample 1732861 | NCBI WGS metagenome assembly OWJB01 (sample SAMN05065762, study PRJEB22554) | human gut metagenome | biome: ENVO:2100002; feature: ENVO:00000062; material: ENVO:00002003 | host: Homo sapiens | place: USA
TACTACGCGTCTCGTGGGCTCGGAGATGTGTATAAGAGACAGGTGATCCAGCGCTTCAACCGCTTTAACCGCCGCTTCCATCACCCCGGTGTGACCTACCATGTCGCCGTTCGGATAGTTACAGATAATGGTGTCGTATTTGCCGCTCTTGATTGCCGCAACCAGTTTTTCGGTCAGCTCTGCGGAGCTCATTTCCGGTTGCAGATCGTAGGTAGCCACTTTCGGTGAGTTGATCAGAATGCGATCTTCGCCTTTGAACGACTCTTCTACGCCACCGTTGAAGAAGAAAGTAACGTGGGCATATTTTTCGGTTTCGGAAATACGCAGCTGAGTTTTGTCGTTTTTCGCCATCCACTCGCCGAAGGTGTTAACCAGGGAAGCGGGTGGGTAAGCCACTGCGGTTTTGATGTCGGCAGCGTATTCGGTCAGCATCACGAAATCGACGTTAACCACTTTCTTACGCGCGAAGCCATCGAAATCAGCGTTCACGAAAGCACGAGTGATTTCACGCGCGCGGTCAGCACGGAAGTTCATGAAAATCAGCGCATCGCCGTCTTCCATTGCCGCATCTGGCTGACCTTCTGCACGAATAACGGTCGCTTTCACGAACTCGTCGTTTTCGTCGCGAGCATAAGCAGCCTGCAAACCGGCAACGGCGGTATCGGCCTGGAACTCACCTTGCGCCAGAGTCAGCAGGTCATAAGCTTTTTCAACGCGATCCCAACGGTTATCGCGGTCCATCGCGTAGTAACGACCAATGATGGACGCTACGCGGCCTTTACCCAGCGCGGCAAATTTCTCTTCGAATTTTTTCAGCGAGGATTCAGCACTGCGCGGCGGAGTGTCGCGACCGTCAAGGAATGCGTGTAGGTAGATTTTTTCTGCGCCGCGTTCAGCTGCCAGTTCTACCATCGCCATGATGTGATCTTCGTGGCTGTGTACACCACCTGCGGAGAGCAGACCCATAATGTGTACTGCTTTGCCTGCGTTTTTCGCTTTATCTACTGCACCAGTCAACACCGGATTAGCAAAGAAAGCGCGATCTTTGATTTCAACGTCCAGACGAGTCAGGTCCTGATACACGATGCGGCCGGCACCCAGGTTAACGTGGCCTACTTCGGAGTTGCCCATCTGACGGTCAGGCAGACCGACTTCCAAACCGGAAGCGTCGATCAGGGTATGCGGACGATTGGCCCACAGTGCATCCATTACCGGGGTTTTAGCACTAAAAATGGCGTTATCCTGCTGTTCTTCGCGATAGCCATAGCCATCCAGAATCACCAGTACCATAGGTTTTTTAGAAACCGACATTGCGACAACCTCATACTCAAGAGTCAAAATTTGCGTAATTTTACTACAGCTGAATCGATAAAATAGCCTCTGAAGATCAAAATATACGACCGCTCGCGGCAAGCAGATGCCAGATTTACGCTTTTTTTTCGTCGCGCCCCGCAAAATTGCATTCCAGTTAACGCGCTGGCTGTATTTGCCGCACTGCGCAGGTATACTCCTTTCCTGGTTTTTTTAATCACTACGTCGGGAGTTGTTACCCCCCATGCAAGAAATTATGCAATTTGTTGGCCGTCATCCCATACTGAGTATCGCCTGGATAGCGTTACTGGTGGCGGTTCTTGTGACTACGTTTAAGAGCCTGACCTCGAAAGTGAAGGTGATTACTCGTGGTGAAGCTACGCGTCTGATCAACAAAGAAGACGCTGTGGTTGTGGATTTACGTCAGCGTGATGACTTCCGTAAAGGCCATATCGCAGGTTCTATCAACCTGTTGCCGAGCGAAATCAAAGCCAACAATGTTGGTGAGCTTGAGAAGCACAAAGACAAACCGGTTATCGTGGTAGATGGTTCTGGCATGCAGTGCCAGGAGCCTGCAAACGCGCTGACGAAAGCTGGTTTTGCGCAAGTATTCGTACTGAAAGAAGGCGTCGCTGGCTGGGCTGGCGAAAACTTGCCTTTGGTGCGCGGCAAATAATTTACCTGCCGTTTTTCATGATGCAGGCCGTTAGCTGCAATTAGGCCCCCAGCGACTTATTGTTATAAGCTTCTGGGGACACTCCATTTTGCTGCCGCCCTGCAACATGAAATTTCAGGGTAAAAAACAGGAGCTAATTTATGGCCAATGTTGAAATCTATACCAAAGAAACCTGCCCGTATTGCCATCGTGCAAAAGCACTGCTGAGCAGCAAGGGCGTGAGTTTTCAGGAGTTGCCGATCGATGGCAATGCCGCTAAGCGTGAAGAGATGATCAAACGCAGCGGTCGCACCACGGTTCCACAGATTTTTATTGACGCACAGCACATTGGTGGCTGTGATGACTTGTATGCATTGGATGCACGTGGTGGACTGGATCCCCTGCTGAAATAACGTGTGAACGTTGGCATTACATTGCGCAGTATTTTAAGGACAACACTTAAGGGTTTTCTACACATGTCAGAACAAAACAACACCGAAATGACTTTCCAGATCCAACGTATTTATACCAAGGATATTTCTTTCGAAGCGCCGAACGCGCCGCACGTTTTCCAGAAAGATTGGCAGCCAGAAGTTAAACTTGATCTGGATACGGCATCTTCTCAACTGGCAGATGACGTTTACGAAGTGGTACTGCGTGTTACCGTAACGGCCTCCCTGGGCGAAGAAACCGCGTTCCTGTGTGAAGTTCAGCAGGGCGGTATTTTCTCCATCGCGGGTATCGAAGGCACCCAGATGGCACATTGCCTGGGCGCATACTGCCCGAACATTCTGTTCCCGTATGCTCGTGAGTGCATCACCAGCATGGTATCCCGCGGTACATTCCCGCAACTGAACCTTGCGCCGGTTAACTTCGATGCGCTGTTCATGAACTATTTGCAGCAGCAGGCTGGCGAAGGTACTGAAGAACATCAGGATGCCTGATGAACCAACGTAATGCTTCAATGACTGTGATCGGTGCCGGCTCGTACGGCACCGCTCTTGCCATCACCCTGGCAAGAAATGGCCACGAGGTTGTCCTCTGGGGCCATGACCCTGAACATATCGCAACGCTTGAACGCGACCGCTGTAACGCCGCGTTTCTCCCCGATGTGCCTTTTCCCGATACGCTCCATCTTGAAAGCGATCTCGCCACTGCGCTGGCAGCCAGCCGTAATATTCTCGTCGTCGTACCCAGCCATGTCTTTGGTGAAGTGCTGCGCCAGATTAAACCGCTGATGCGTCCTGATGCGCGTCTGGTGTGGGCGACCAAAGGGCTGGAAGCAGAAACCGGACGTCTGTTACAGGACGTGGCGCGTGAGGCCTTAGGCGATCAAATTCCGCTGGCGGTTATCTCTGGCCCAACGTTTGCGAAAGAACTGGCGGCAGGTTTACCGACGGCCATTTCGCTGGCCTCGACGGACCAGACCTTTGCCGATGACCTCCAGCAATTGCTGCACTGTGGCAAAAGTTTCCGCGTTTACAGCAACCCGGATTTCATCGGTGTGCAGCTTGGCGGTGCGGTGAAAAACGTCATTGCCATTGGCGCGGGGATGTCCGACGGTATCGGTTTTGGCGCGAATGCGCGTACGGCGCTGATCACCCGTGGGCTGGCTGAGATGTCGCGTCTTGGCGCGGCGCTGGGTGCCGATCCTGCCACCTTTATGGGCATGGCGGGGCTGGGCGATCTGGTGCTGACCTGTACCGACAACCAGTCGCGTAACCGCCGTTTTGGCATGATGCTCGGTCAGGGCATGGATGTACAAAGCGCGCAGGAGAAAATTGGTCAAGTGGTGGAAGGCTACCGCAATACGAAAGAAGTCCGCGAACTGGCGCATCGCTTCGGCGTTGAAATGCCAATAACCGAGGAAATTTATCAAGTATTATATTGCGGAAAAAACGCGCGCGAGGCAGCATTGACTTTATTAGGTCGTGCACGCAAGGACGAGCGCAGTAGCCACTAAACCCAGGGAACCTTTGTTACCGCTATGACCCGGCTCGCGCAGAACGAGCCGGTCATTATCTCATCGTGTGGAGTAAGCAATGTCGTGTGAAGAACTGGAAATTGTCTGGAACAATATTAAAGCGGAAGCCAGAACGCTGGCGGACTGTGAGCCAATGCTGGCCAGTTTTTACCACGCAACGCTACTCAAGCATGAAAACCTTGGCAGTGCATTGAGCTACATGCTGGCGAACAAGCTGTCATCGCCAATTATGCCTGCTATTGCTATCCGTGAAGTGGTGGAAGAAGCCTACGCCGCCGACCCGGAAATGATTGCTTCTGCGGCCTGTGATATTCAGGCAGTGCGTACCCGCGACCCGGCAGTCGATAAATACTCAACCCCATTGTTATATCTGAAAGGTTTTCATGCTTTGCAGGCGTATCGCATCGGTCACTGGTTGTGGAATCAGGGCCGTCGCGCGCTGGCTATTTTTCTACAAAACCAGGTCTCTGTAACGTTCCAGGTTGATATACACCCGGCAGCAAAAATTGGTCGCGGTATCATGCTCGACCACGCGACAGGCATCGTCGTTGGTGAAACGGCGGTGATTGAAAACGACGTATCGATTCTGCAATCTGTGACGCTTGGCGGTACGGGTAAATCTGGTGGTGACCGTCACCCGAAAATTCGTGAAGGCGTGATGATTGGCGCGGGCGCGAAAATTCTCGGCAATATTGAAGTTGGGCGCGGCGCGAAGATTGGCGCAGGTTCCGTGGTGCTGCAACCGGTGCCGCCGCACACCACTGCCGCTGGCGTTCCGGCACGCATTGTCGGCAAGCCGGATAGCGATAAACCGTCAATGGATATGGATCAGCATTTCAACGGCATTAACCATACGTTTGAGTATGGTGATGGGATCTGACATTCTGTGATCGTGCCGGATGCGGCGTGAACGCCTTATCCGGCCTACCGCATCTTAATCTCTCAACACCGCTCCCGGATACCCCAGCTGGCGCCAGGCTTCATACACCACCACCGACACCGCATTGGACAGGTTCATGCTGCGGCTGTCCGGCACCATTGGAATACGAATTTTTTGTTCAGCGGGCAGGGCATCAAGAATGCTCGCTGGCAGGCCGCGTGTTTCCGGGCCGAACATCAGATAATCGCCATCCTGATAGCTTACGGCGCTGTGAGCAGGCGTACCTTTCGTGGTGAGGGCAAACAGACGCTGGGGATTTTCTGCTTCGAGAAACGCGCGATAGTCATGATGACGCGTAACGGCGGTAAACTCGTGATAGTCCAGCCCCGCGCGGCGCAGGCGCTTATCGTCCCAGGCAAATCCCATCGGTTCGATGATATGCAGACGAAAGCCGGTATTAGCGCAAAGACGGATGATGTTGCCAGTATTTGGCGGAATTTCTGGTTCGTAAAGTACGATGTTTAGCATACTGCCCCCTTAGTGCGGGGGCAGGATAGCAGATATTCGTCTAACCCTTAAGCTGCATTCCCTTTCGCCATTGGAGCCAGTGCCGCAGGCAACTCTTTACCCAGCCCCTGCACCAGCGAATCTTGCGTAATTTCGCTAATCGATTTCGCGCCAGTCAGCGTCATCGCCACTTTCATCTCTTTTTCGATCAGATTTAGCAGATTAGCTACACCCGCCTGGCCCGCTGTTGCCAGTGCATACAGGAAAGCACGACCCAGCAGTACGGTGTCGGCACCGAGCGCAATCATACGCACGACATCAAGCCCGTTACGTATTCCGCTATCCGCCAGAATGGCGATATCACCTTTCACCGCATCCGCAATAGCAGGCAGTGCACGAGCAGAAGAGAGTACGCCATCTAACTGGCGGCCACCGTGGTTAGAAACCACAATTCCATCAGCACCAAAACGTACTGCATCGCGCGCATCTTCCGGATCGAGGATCCCTTTGATCACCATCGGGCCATCCCAGAAATCGCGGATCCACTCAAGGTCTTTCCATGAGATGGACGGATCGAAGTTATTCCCCAGCCAGCCGATGTAATCTTCCAGTCCGGTTGGTTTGCCGAGGTAAGCCGAGATATTACCTAAATCATGCGGACGACCGTTCAGGCCCACATCCCACGCCCATTGCGGATGCGTCACCGCCTGCAAGTAGCGGCGCATTGCCGCGTTCGGGCCGCTCATCCCAGAATGCGCATCACGATAACGCGCTCCCGGCGTTGGCATATCCACGGTGAAAACCAGCGTCGAACAACCCGCGGCTTTTGCTCGCTCCAGGGCGTTACGCATAAAGCCGCGATCGCGCAGCACATAAAGCTGGAACCACATCGGACGTTTGATAGCCGGAGCCACTTCTTCAATCGGGCAAACGGAAACCGTCGAGAGAGTAAACGGAATGCCATGCGCATCTGCTGCTTTGGCAGCCTGAACTTCGCCGCGTCGCGCATACATGCCACACAAACCTACCGGACCTAGCGCCACCGGCATCGACAATTTCTCATTAAACAGCGTCGTTTCCAGGCTTAAGTCAGACATGTTTTTCAGAATACGCTGGCGCAGCGCCACTTCTGACAAATCTTCCACGTTGCGGCGCAGCGTGTATTCAGAATATGCCCCCCCATCCATATAGTGGAACAGGAACGGCGGCAGAATGCGTTGCGCTGCGGCGCGATAATCGCTGGCTGCGGAAATAATCATGCGTTTTTCTCCCTCGAATGCTCATTATGGTCACCAGGCAGGCGGGTAATACGTGCATGGCGAGCCTGATCTTCATCGAATCGTTTCATGGTGGTGTGAACAAAGCTAAGGTGCGCCATCATTGCTTTACGCGCCCCGTCAGCATCACCGGCAAAAATGGCGTCAATGACCGCCTGATGTTGTTCGGTCAGCTGTGAAAAAACCGGGGGTACCAGGTACATCCGCTGGCGGCTATGCTTCACAGAGGATTGCAGGACATCGAAGAAACCGCGCATGGTTTGCAGCAACACAATGTTATGTGAAGCTTCGGCAATCGCCAGATGAAAACGAACGTCCGCTTGTGAGGCGAGATCCGGGTCTTCACTTAGCGTTGCTTCAAAGCAAAGCTGAATCTTTTCTTTTTCTCCAGGTGTGGCGCGCATTGCTGCATGCCATGCGGTGCTGGCTTCAATGGCGTATCGGGCTTCCAGAATATCGAAACTGTAATCCGGATCATCGGCCATCAGCGTTTTCAGCGGCTGGACGATGTTTTGCTCCGACCATGTGTCATGACGCCAGCGAATAAACGTCCCGCCGCCACGTCGACTGAGCAGCACACCTTCGCTTACCAGTTTCGCCAGCGCCTCGCGCAGTGAATTTCTCGACACGCCGAGTTGCATCGCCAGTTGACGTTCAGCGGGCAACTTCATGCCCGCTTCCAGGTTTTTTTCATCAATCAGCGCCCGCACACGATCGGCAACCTCGTCTGACAGGCGTCTGGGTAAAACAATCATTAAGGAATCATCCACGTTAAGACATAGGCCTGAAGCGTGGTGATCACGCCCACCATACAGGTGAAGATCAGGCTGTGTTTGACAGTAAAGCGGAACAAATCAGACTCTTTGCCCACCAGGCCTACCGCCGCACAGGCGATAGCGATAGATTGCGGGGAGATCATCTTACCGGTGACACCACCGGTGGTGTTGGCAGCAACCAGCAACAGGTCAGAAACGCCAATTTGTTGTGCGGCGGTAGCCTGCAAAGCGGCAAACAAAGCATTAGATGACGTATCCGACCCGGTCAGGAATACCCCAAGCCAGCCGAGGAACGGCGAGAAGAAGGTGAATGCATGACCGGTGTGCGCCAGTGCCAGCGCCAGTGTTGATGACAGTCCGGAATAGTTCGAGATAAAGGCGAACGCCAGCACCATGCCGATGGAGTAGATAGGCAGAGCCAGTTCTTTCAGCGTGCTGCCGAAGGTGCTGATAGCGTCAGATGGTTTCATCTTCAGCCAGACAATCGAGAGCAAGGCAGCAAACAGAATGGCGGTACCGGTGGCAGAGAACCAGTCAAACTTAAACACGGCGGCATACGCTGTCGCTTCGCTGACCACTGGCGGCATACGGGCAACCAGTTTATCGAGGTACGGCACCGGAATGTTGATCACCCACTCATACAGCGCACCGCCTGAAGCGAACAGGGCTTTAAACGGCGGGATACTCCACAGCGTTACGGTGGCGGTCAGGAACAGGAACGGTGTCCAGGCGCGCAGCACCTGACCTGCCGTGTAACCTGTGTGAGCCAGCGTCATATCAACCTGTGACGCCCCTAAGTCACCGAAGCGGAATACGCGCACTGGTTGCCAGCGTTTGAGGAACAGTGTCAGACAGAGCAGCGATACCAGCGAAGAGATAATGTCTGGCAGTTCCGGCCCAATGAAGTTGGAACTGAGGTACTGTGCGATAGCAAACGAACCACCCGCAACCACGACCGCAGGCCAGGTTTCTTTGATACCGCGCCAGCCGTCCATAATCGCCATGATCCAGAACAGCACGATAATGGTCATAAACGGCAGCTGACGCCCCACCATCTGCCCAATCTCAAAGCTGTCGATGCCTGTTACCTGCCCGGCGACCAGAATCGGAATACCCATCGCACCAAATGCCACTGGCGCGGTGTTAACAATCAGGCACAGCCCGGCGGCGTACAGTGGTTTAAAGCCCAGACCGACCAGCAATGCGGCGGTAATTGCTACCGGTGCGCCAAAGCCTGCGGCTCCTTCAAGGAAAGCGCCGAAACAGAAACCGACGATCAGCATTTGCAGGCGCTGGTCAGGGGTTATCGAAAGAATAGACGAGCGGATGATGTCAAACTGCCCGGTTTTCACCGAGATCTTATAGACGAACACCGCTGCAATAATGATCCACGCGATGGGCCACAACCCGTAGAAGAAGCCATAAACCACCGAGGCCAGCGCGTTAGCGACCGGCATTTTATAGAACAGCAAAGCCACGGCAAGGGCGATTGCCACCGTCCATGAGGCGGCGACGTATCCTTTCAGTTTGAGCTTAATCAGCGCAAAGAAGAAAAACAGGATGGGAAGCGATGCTATCAGGCTGGAAAGCCAGATATTCCCGGCGGGATCGTAGTTTTGTTGCCAGAGATTCATTGCAGGTCTCCTGCAGTCCACACACGCCGTGTAATGAGTCTGTTGCTCATCTCCTTGTCACACGTTGTGTAAAAGTGGCACTGCCAATTGTGTTGTGTAGGGATAATGACAATGGATAGTTAACTAAATGTTATGCATTGGCAACATTGATGTGAGTTTTAATTGGGGAATTGTGAACCAGAGGTCAGATAAGCGAAGAATTGGTAGGGCCAATTCTGGGAGAGAGGTAATAAAGAAAAGGGCAATTCCCATCAGAGAATTGCCCTCAGATTGTTGATCTGGTGCGCCTTATCTTGCCGGATGCGGCGTGAACGCCTTATCCGGCCTACAGGGTAGTGCTGAATCACCCCGTAGGCCTGATAAGCGTAGCGCATCAGGCAATGTGGCGTTTACCCATTTGTTAATGGATGATTACCACTGAATACCGGCACCGAGTGCGGCGGAGTATTCACCCTGGCTATTGGTACTACCTTGTAATTTGTAGACCCAACGACCATTGGCGCTCACCATCGACACACCTAAAGCAACAGCCGATTCACCGTTGTAAGTACCGCCACCAATAGAGGCCATGCTGGCACCCGGCGTGTAAGCCTGCGGCAGACCGGTCATTGCCATTGCAGAAGCGATACCACCACTCAGCTTGCTTTCAGTTTTGGACAGTTTGTTATCCATCTCAACCATGCGCTGATCGGTGTATTGCTTCGTTTCCTGCACACTTTGCTTCAACTGCGCATAGTTCACTGCGTCGTTGTTGTTCACGCCAGCAGAAACGTTGCTGATGCGAGTCGTACCGCTATTGCCGCCACCGAGAGTGATGTTGCTGTAGTCGATAGAGCCATCAGCTTTGGTGTCGTAGCGAACGCCGCCTGCTTCAGAAGACTTCAGTTGCGAAACGTTAACCGCATCGGTGGCATTAACACCGGCAGCAACGTTGGTGATACGACGCTGGTTGGTAGAAGAACCCACAGAGATGGTGTTTTCTTCGTCTGCTACGGAACCCGTGCCCAGTGCGACGCTGTTGTCAGCGGCAGCAATGGAACCAGAACCAATCGCAACACTGTCTTTACCCTGCGCGTTGGCATCTGCGCCATCGGTGTTGGTCTTGAAGTACTTAGTGCTACCGGTGGTTACGATATCGCCAATGCCGTTTTCGATATTGGTCACGCGAGTATCCAGATTAGTGACCTGAGTGTTCAGGTTAGTAATGCTCTGGGTATTCTGGGAAACCTGCGCGTCCGTTACTTTCAACTGACCCACGTTAACCGCATCGGTATCCGCCGAACCTGCTGCGACGTTGGTGATCTGACGTTGACCGTCTTCACTGCCGACAGAGAACTCACCCACAGAGTTCTGCGGTGCATCCATGTTGTAGGCAGTGTAGTTGGTCTGCGCACCACGGGTAGTCTGAGAACCATTACCCATTGCAATGCTGTCGGCATGATTTGCGCGTGCGTTAGAACCGATAGCAATACCGTTGATCGCATCAGCCAGAACCAGCGTGTTCAGGCCGATACCAATACCCGCATTACCATTAACGATGGTTTTCGCGCCCATTGCCAGCGAGTCTTCACCGACTGCCAGTGAGTCTTCAGCCGTTGAGTTGGCGTGATAGTATTTGGTTGGTGTGGTTGCGACTGCACCAATGGCGTTTTGCAACTGGCGAACAGTGACCGCATCATGGGCTTCAGAACCATCCGCGACGTTGATGATTTGACGATATTTACCGTCATCACCAATCGACAACGCGCCAAGCAGTTCGCCATCCGTGGTGTCATAACCAATCACAACACCTTCTTCCGATACGCTGGTGTTACGAGTCCCTTTAACTATTACACGGCTGGAAACGGAACTGCTACCCAGAGCGATACCCGTATCAACTTCGCTGATGCTGTCCTGACCGATGGCTACACTGCTGGCATGAGAGGCAACTGCGTTATAACCTACAGCTGTAGCGCCAATACCTGAAGCGCTGGCATCGTTGAACGCTAAGCCGCTGTCGTTGGTACGTACATAGTTAATACCCGCACCGTTTTCCTCGATGTAGGTTTCGCTAGTGTTACCAGCAAGCTGGTTAATCATTTGGCTATTTTGCGTAACCAGAATATTGGTTGCGTTTAACTGGGAACCGTTAACAGCATCGGTACTGGTTGTGGAGAGATCACCAGCCGCAACGTTGGTGATTTTGCTGGCATTGCCATCATGGCTGGCGTTGTAGGCACCTGCGTCTTCATCCCACAGCAGCGCGTTATTATCGAGCGCATCCAGGGCTTCACCGACGTTGTTGTAATCGGTATTTGCAATGGTGTAAGTCGGTGCAGTGATAGTACCGTCAGCGTTGACTTCTGCATCACCACCCAGCGCATCAGCGATGTACTTATTAGTGCTATAGAGCTGTGAGCCATTAATGGCATCGTTGCTGGTGGCAGAGACTGCACCGTTAGCGACGTTAGTGATTACACTGGCAGTTTTATCTTTCCCGTGAGCGGCGCTAAATGCACCGTTACCGCCATTGGCTGTTGTATCCCACAGCAGAGCATCATCCAGCGTGGTATCGATCGCTTCCAGCGCGTCACCGACGTTGTTGTAACTGCCGCCAGCGATGGCATAAGTTGGTGTAGTGATACTGCCGTCAGTGTTCACCACAGCATTCCCGCCCAGAGCATCGGCAATGTAGTCACTAACACCATAAAGTTGTGAACCGTTAATGGCGTCGCTGCTGGTGGACGAGACTGCACCGTTTGCAACATCAGTGATTACACTGGGAGCATTATTAATGCCGTGTTTGGCGCTGAATTTGCCTGCGGTTGCATCCCAAAGTAGGGCGTCGCCGAGTGATGTGCTAAATGATGTGTTAATGGCTGCCAGAGCATCACCGACGTTAGTGTAGTCAGTACCACCAATAGTGTAGGTTGGCCCACTTAATACACCCGTATCGCTGATATCAGCACCACCACCAAGATATGACGTAAATGAATCCGCTACGCCATAAAGTTGTGAGCCATTAATGGCATCAGTGCTGTTAGAAGATATCTTGCCAGCCAGTAAGTTGGTGATCTTGCTGGTAGCTTCGGTACCGTGCGCGGCGCTGAATGCGCCAGCCGCTTTGTTCCACAGCAGAGAATCGTCCTTAAGGTCGCCAACGGAATCCGTCAGGTTAGTGATGTTGGTGGTGTTGGTCGACACGTTATCGTTGGTGGTTTTGAGCTGGGAGCCGTTAACGGCGTCAGTGCTGCCAGCTGTCAGGTCACCGGCTTTGACATTGGTGATCTTGCTGGTGGCGTCAGTGCCGTGCGCGGCGCTGAATGCGCCAGCTGTTTTGTTCCACAGCAGGGAGTCGTCACCGAGACCGTTAACAGCGTCAGTCAGGTTGGTGATATTGGTGGTGTTAGTGGCGATGTTGGTGGTGTTGGTCGTCACGTTGTCGTTGGTGGTTTTGAGCTGGGAGCCGTTAACGGCGTCAGTGCTGCCGGCAGTCAGGTTGCCAGCGGTGACGTTAGTGATTTTGCTGGTGGCTTCGGTGCCGTGTGCGGCACTGAATGCTGTGCCGTTCCACAACAGAGCATCCTGCTGCAGGTCGTACAATTGAGAGCCGTTTACTACATCGGTGCTGGTTGCAGAAACCGTACCTTTAGCAACATTAGTGATTTTGTTGGTGGCATTTGCACCGTGATTGGCGCTGAACGCCCCCGCGGTTTTATTCCATTGTAGGGTATTATTGTCGATTCCTGACAGAGCATCACCCACGTTATTATAGGTTCCGCTTCTCAACGCGTAGCTTACTGCGGTTACGGTGCCATCGCTGCCTACAGTAGCGCCTCCTCCGAGTCGCTTGGCGACTGAATCACTGATCGTATAAAGCTGTGAGCCGTTGATGGCATCGGTACTGGTGTTGCTTATGGCACCAGCAGCCATATTAACAATTTTGCGTTTTGTTGCGCTGTTGCCAACTGAAACCGTATTGCTTGCATCTGTGGTCGATCCTGCGCCGATAGCGACAGAATTGTCGGTCGCTGCTGCAGCCCCTACACCGATGGCGACAGAATCATTGCCGTTTGCCCTGGACTGGCTACCGAAAGCAAGGCTGTTGCTGCCACCAGCGGCACTACCCTCTCCCAATGCGATGGCATTCTCTCCCGAGGACAAACTGTTACTTCCCAACGCGATTGAGTTCACTTTGCTTGCAATGCTACCTTGCCCCAGCGCAATCGCATTTTGTTCGCTGGCTTCACTGGTGTTACCTAATGCAATACTGGATTCGCCAGATGCCTGACTTGCATTACCCAGGGCCATCGAATTCACTCCCAGGGCTTGCGTTTTGTTCCCTATCGCGATGGCGTTATCGTTCGAACTGCTACTGTCAGCACCTATTGCCAGTGAGCCAGTGCTATTAGCTGTAGATTTTCTGCCGAATGCGAGGCTATCAGCACCGCCAGCTTTGCTACTTGCTCCCAGCGCCATTGCATACTCTTTTGACGCATTGGCATTATCACCGAGGGCGATGCTCATAATTTCGTAAGCTTTAGCCGTATTTCCTAACGCAATAGTTTTTTCACCATCGGCAAGGGAGGAGTCCCCAATAGCAAGAGATGTAAAACCATTCGTCTTTGCGTAACGACCAAAAGCCATCGAACGATCGCCATTTGCTACTGACGATGCACCTAGCGCGACACTTCTGTCACCCATTGCTTTTGCACTAACCCCGAACGCCATGGATGCTCCACCAGTTGCAAGGGTTTTTGACCCGATGGCAGAACTGTACTCACCTTCGGCTATCGCGTCATATCCTAAAGCTGTACTCGCGCCACTAGTGTTCATAAAGGTATTTGCTTTTGCCCCTTTACCGATAGCAACCCAGCCGTCACCTGCTGAGCCATCGCCATAATCAGTTGGCTGCCCAGTGTAATTATCTGCACTTGCCCCTGTCTCTTATACACATCTCCGAGCCCACGAGACGCGTA
>OWJB01000873.1_pt1 | contig 13874 bp, 7 predicted proteins | sample 1732861 | NCBI WGS metagenome assembly OWJB01 (sample SAMN05065762, study PRJEB22554) | human gut metagenome | biome: ENVO:2100002; feature: ENVO:00000062; material: ENVO:00002003 | host: Homo sapiens | place: USA
GGTAATCCGCCGGGAAGTGAATAGTTGGTAAAGTTGTTTCCGACGATATTATAACGGGATAATCCGGTTAATGTTCCTACCCATACTGTGCCTTCTTTGTCTGTACATAATGAGTAAACATGATTGTTTGAAAGGCTTGTACTATCATTTAAGTCTTTATAGAAAGAAGAGAAACGATAACCATCATACCAACATAGGCCGTCAAAAGTTCCTGCCCATATTTTTCCATTATGATCTTGTGTCAGCGCAAGAACCGTATTTTGTGGCAAGCCATTTTCTACGGATAATCGCTTGAAATGAATGTGGCTGTATCTGTCCGCTGCTTGTAGATGACACACGGATATGGTTAAGAAGCAAAGAAGAAGGCAAAAAATAAAGCCTGTTTGCAGATATCGGTTTCTCATGAGTGCTGAATATATAAGTTTTGAATGTATATAGATTGATTAAAGATAGCGTAAAGATAACCATCTTTCTGTCAACCACAAAACGTGCCTTCAATTTTTATCATTCATTGGGAACGTCTGCAAACAGGCTTTCTATTTAGAATCCCATATCCTTATGGAAAGAACGATATGGATATAGATCCTGTCCGTTGAGCACTCGTAAGTATCTCAACATTCCTTCCATGAAATAGTAGTCCGCATAAGAGAGTCCTCCGTCAAGTTCACTGTTTCGCAGGAAATTTCCGGTAGCATGCATCAAGATGAAGTGCTTATGTGTTCCCGGTTTTGCCAGATAAGTGGGCGAAGCCAGGCTTTTCAGTTGTTTTTCTCCGGCAGCAAAATATGCTTTGCCTTGTACGGAATAGGTACTAAGTTCCATTAGTGCCGATGCCATGATTGCCGCCGCCGAAGCATCACGCATGGTTGAACGTTTGGGGTCGGAATAATCCCAGTAAGGAATCATATCTTCCGGCATGTTTGGATGACTTAATAGAAAGTCGGCTATCTGTTCGGCATGGCGCAGGTATTTCTTGTTGCCGGTTTCACGGTACATCATGGTATAACCGTATAGTCCCCACGATTGTCCGCGTGACCAGGTGGAACGGGTTGTATCATCTGATCCGTTGTTCCAGTCATATTTGCGCATAGCCCCTGTTTCCGGTTCATAATCTACTACGTGAGGACAGGACATGTCCTTGCGGTAGTGATACTTCATCGTCTTATCTGCATGGGATATGGCAATGTGTCTAAGAGTGGTGTCGCCTGACATCTTATATGCTTCCATTAGCAGTTCCAGGTTAATCATATTGTCGATGATTACCGGAAATAGCCAGTCACGGCTTTCATCCGGTTCCCATGACATGATGAGTCCCGTTTTGTATGAATAGCGTGAGGCCAGCGTTTTAGCTGAACGGAAGAGGATGTGGCGGTAGGCTTTGTCACCGGTAAGTAAATAACCGTTACCATAGCAGGAGTACATCTTAAAACCTATGTCGTGGTCAAAAGCATTGTTTTGTTCACCTTCCATCAGAGCTGTGGCTGCTTGGGCGCGTTTTTTCCATACCTCTTTATGGTTGTAGGTATAAAGATACCACAGTGTACCGGGAAAGAAGCCTGCCGTCCAGTCCGTTTGGGACACCATGCCCCGTTGAATGGAACGTGGAAGTAGATTGTTTTTCATCACTTCTTTGTACATTGCTTCCGATTGTTTCTGGGCTACAGTGAAGGCATTGGCTACCCATGCAGGTATTTCTTTTACTTGTAGGGGATGTACCGACTGTGCTTGTATACCGGCCGGGTGACATAGCAGGATGAGGATCAATAATAGTATGATTTTCTTCATGATGCAATTGGTTGATATAGCTTGTCTATTCGATCATTAAATGTTTCATTTCTTCATCCATTTCCTTCTGAAACTCTTTGATTTTAGCCTGCATTTGCGCTGCTATTTCAGGATGTGCAGCAGCCAGGTCATTGCTTTCTTTGGGATCGGCATCCAAGTCAAAAAGGGCGAGACCGGTGTTACCGCCTGCTGCTATCTGTTCGCCGGGAAGTCCGTCTTTACCGGGAGTTTTCACGATACGATAGGTGTGCGGAGCTACACATTTCCATTTGCCGTCGCGCAAGGCTTCCACCATTCCGTTATATACAAAGTAGAAAGGCTGGTGTTCGTTTGCTTTTCCTGAAAGAATATCCCAGGCATCTTGTCCGTCAAACTTATTCATACGTGGCATTTGTGACTGTGTGAGGTTTACTAATGTAGGTGTGATGTCGAGTGCCGACAGGAACTGATCGTTCACTTTGCCTGCGGGTATTGCTCCCGGCATACGTACTATAAAGGGGACGCGCTGACCACCATCAAAGGTGGTACCTTTGCCCTCGCGCAAACCGCCGTTGCTTCCACCATGGTTTCCATAACTCAACCAGGGACCGTTATCAGAGGTAAACATGACAATCGTGTTATCATCCAATCCGTTGGTTTTCAGCGCTTTCATAATCTCTCCCACGCTCCAATCTATTTCCATTATTACATCGGCATAGAGGCCTTGTCCTGATTTTCCTTTGAATTTGTCAGACACTCCCAGCGGTACATGGGGCTGGGTATAGGGTAGATAGAGGAAGAAGGGTTCCTGCTTGTGTTCATCAATGAAGCGCACGGCACGTTCAGTCAGCCGAGTAGTCATTTGATTGACAGGGGCATTGTACTCCAATATGCGGTCATTATCATAAAAAGGTAATGCGGGGTAGGCATGGTCGGGTGCCGGATGATACGGCCACATGTCGTTGGAGTAGGGGATACCGTAAAAATCGGTGAAACCGTGACGCAGTGGCAGGTATTCGGGTTGGTAACCCAAATGCCATTTGCCCACAATGGCAGTGGCGTAATCGTTTTGTTTCAGGTATTCGGCTAGCGTTATTTCACTGCGCTTAAGACCGTTTTCCGATTGGTCGTCTACTACACCGGGTACTCCTGTACGTTCGGCATAACGTCCGGTGAGTAATGCGGCACGTGAGGGAGTAGAAGCAGCGGCACCGGCGTAAAAGTTCGTAAAGCGGGTACCTTCAGCTGCCAATTGGTCAAGGTGTGGCGTTTGCAGTTTTTCATTGCCATAGCAGCGCATGTCGCCATAGCCTTGGTCATCTGTTAATAAGATGACTATATTGGGACGTTGTTTATTAGTGCCACAGTTGGTGGCGGCAATTGCGGATGCTTCTGCCGACTTATTTCCCCCGGTACATGAAATGAGTCCGAGGGCTGTGATATAAAGAGTTGAATACTTATTCATAAACAGGATATTTTTTACTTTCATGATATTTCTGTGTTTCACTACTTGGCTATTTCAACCACAATCGGTGTAGCGGCGTAGAGGTCACTTTGATAATTGTATTTCTTTTCATCACGGATATCAGGTAGCTCTACCACTATTTTTGAACCGCCTTTGGCAGGACTTATGGTAACAGTTTCTCCTTCGAGTTTCTGCATTCCTTTGGTTTGATAAACGTACGTTCCGGCTTTCAAAGACATATTCGTATAGAAAGTCAGCGTTTGCTTTTTGCCGTCGGGCATGGGGTTGCTGACGGATAATGTCCAACTATTGCCATTGTCGCGCAACATAATCAAAGCCACATCTTCCGAAGTAACTTCCATCTTGCCGACAGAAGCTGTTCCGGGCTTGAAGAACGCGTACTGCCAAGTCTTATCGGTGGCAGAGTAAGCTGCATGGCTGGATGCCGCATTTTGTGTAGTAGCGATGTCTTTCTGTAAGTTTGCTACTTGGGCTTTCATCTCTTCCTTGCTGACGTTCGGTATCAGATAGTAAACATAGTTATCATCCAGTTCGCTTCCGGGATTCATTCCATGATTGAGGGCAATGATGAAGTTTGGCTTCTTATTTGCAATCTTCAGATCGGTAGTGTTCACCTCTTTTCCGGTTTTTATCAACAGTTCAAGTTTATTCTTAGGTAAGATGATATATCCTTTCTCTCCTTGATGAATCCAACAAAGAGAAATAATAGCTTCTTGGCGGTTTATAGATTCGCCCGGTTTCACCGTTTGTTCTTTGCCGTTGATGCACAAAGTCAGTGGCTGGTTGAAAACGGACTGGTCGATGAAAGTAGCGATTCCTTGTTGTTGTCCCGGACGGAGACGTGCGATGCCGCTTCCCAATGCGATAATCTTGTCTTCAATGAAGTGGTAAGATTTGAAAGCTGTAGCCGAACTATATGTTTCTTTGGTCAGGTGGTGGTAGATACCTATGCCGGCTTTCCCATCAGCCAATACACCGGAAATTTTATTTAGCCCAGGCAAGGATGCTTGTGCTCCACCTTTAGCCGGTAGCGGATCTGTGCGCCATTCTTCTGTCAATCCGGGTACAGCATGCCAGTCATAGTTTTTTAGTACCTGGCTGGCGTATTCGTCTCCACGTACTTTGAGTTGTAGAATACCATAGCCCAAATGCCATGACTTGCGGACCTTGCCGAAATCCTCGGCTCCCACTGTGCGTTCCGATTTTAGTTTCAGTGAACAATAGAAAGGCTTTTCATTCTCGCCACGGCGATGGACGAGGTATTCATTAACCCAATATGCATCCGTGCCGGAATACTCGTATGTATTTGCCTTGATTTTATCAACAGTGGCTTGCAATTCTTCCACTCCTGTCAGTTGGGCGTTTTTGCTACATGCTTTCAGCATTTCGTTGACAGCTTCGGGATATTTTCGGGTTGCGAACTTTTGTAAGTTATCCAAATAAGAACGTCCTGACACAAGGAAATCCATATGTTGTTTATAAAAAAGTTTAGGGTAAACATTTAGTAAACGTTCCAGTTGGAACTGGTAATATTTATCATCTACCTTGAACTTCGTGTTTTGGAAATATCTGTATCCGGTATTACAGTCTGTCAACCACTCGAATCCATAAGCTACCATCGCGGCATCGGTCGCATTGCCAATGTGATGCGAGATAGTGCCGTCCGGTTGGAATCCCGACTGGATATATTTATGTGCGGGAACGTTATATTTAGTCATCCAACGGCTGACGTCGGTAATAATTCCCTGTGGACTCCATCCCGGAGAGAAACTGAAATCTTTGAAAGGCTTGTCTTTATAGAAATCGCTATACCAGTATTGTACATATGTCAGAGGGCGGTTATAGTCAGCCCAAATAAGCGGTAATGCCAGCATTGTACGTGAGCGGTGGCCAAGATTGGCATCCGCCCAGGCACCGGACGAATAAAGTGTATCCTGTATCTCTCCCCAACGTTCTTTCGGGTTGTCAATTGCCCTGCGGCTTTTTACAATCGACATGAATAACTGATTATAGCGAATCAGGGCATCATGCACTTTCAGACAAGTTTCATCGTTTTTTTGTAGCCCTTTCAGAATATCAGGCATCAAGTAGAGCGCAGGCACTACCAAAGGGTCTGTCAAAGTCCATTGATGAGTCGGGATTTGATGTCCTGCCATTTTATGAGCTTGGAGCAGGCTGAATCCGTCTCCTGTGCAATTACCGATAGGTTTGCCATCTATTTCAATGTCCTTTCCTTCAATTGGAACAGAAAGGGTGTAGGCCAATATTGCCTTATATAAGGCTTCGCGCAATTCCTTGCGCTTTTCAGGGTTTCCTTTGGGACCATACACATTTGAGGTAGCATAAGAGTAGCCGAGTCCGCCGATTTGGTTGGCTACTTCCGCCCAGTCATATTCGATAGTATGAGTATTCGTGTATTCATTTTTAGGGTCAAATTCTCCTTTATAATCTGCCGGATGGGCGGTATAGCACTTGAATCCGCCGAAACGTCCGTTATTATTTTCCAGTTCTATAATCTTTTCGGCTACTTCCTTATCAGAGTACGTTTTTCGTCCGTATAGGCGGCTGTTTTTTATAGTACCAGGTGTGTAGCGTTTGTACAGTAGTGACCATAATGTACTTTTTACAACGCGCACTGTGATCTTAAATTTTTGGATTTGCTTATTTCCGTCTTTCAAAGCGATAGTAATACGACTTGAAGAAGGTTCAGAACTTGTTTTCTTGTTTTTATCGACAACCAATACTCCCATGATACGATTGGATGGGTCGTAACGGGTTTCCAATCTGAATACTGCGTCTTCCGGTTGTTCAAGAATCTCAAACTTATACCCTTGGGGAATAGGAGAGGTTAGTACGTCCTTATTTCTTTCCAGATGAATACGCCCTGTCACTTCAGTTCCTTCAGGACTATCTGTGGGAATATCGAAGTAGTTGGCAAACACTCGTTCTTGCGCATTGGCAGAGAATGCGGTGCATGAACAGAGAAAACATGCAATCAAGAGTTGTAGTAGGTTTTTTTTCATGATATTTTAATTAGTATTTTATAGTCGGACAAAAGTTTTTTAGCGTTATCAGTCTGTTATGACTGTGCGGCAAATGTACGCATCTTGCAGGTAATAGGCTTTTGATTTTATCTAAAATACTTTCAATATTATATTTGGATGAAAATAAAAGTGAAATGGAAAGAAGTAAAAGCCGTGAAACATATAATTGGCTACATTTGCCTCGTTATTACTTTTTATCTAACAAAACCAATCTGTGATTTCGATTGATACACATAATAATTTGAAACCATGAAAAGAAATAGGATTTATGTAATTCTTGCATTACTGCTGTATTGCCTCACGCAATTCACGCTCCAAGCGCAAGAGAAAGTGCTTGCCGTTGCCGGATATGCCAAGCAGCCTCAGGTTGAGGCTGTTTATGCCTTGATAGAACGGGTGACGCCCGGATACGGAAAACAAATAGAGTTACAGCTGATTGAAGCGGAGAATGGAAAGGATGTGTATGAGATAACCTCGGGCAATGGCAAAGTTGTTTTGAAAGGTAATAATGCTATTGCATTATCTACAGCATTTAATCAGTATTTGAAATATGTTTGTAATGCTCATATCTCTTGGTTTGGCAATCAGTTGAATCTTCCGGAGAATCTTCCGCTTCCTGCATCATCCATTCGCAATACAATCAATGGTACTTATCGTGTATATATGAATTATTGTACGGTAAGTTATACAAGCGTCTATTGGGATTGGGAACGTTGGCAGCGTGAAATAGATTATATGGCAATGAATTCTGTTAATATGCCGTTGATGTCAGTGGGACTGGAGGCTATATGGTATAATGTGTTGAGGAAGCATAGGTTTACTGACGAGGAGGCACGAAAAGTATTGGCGGGTCCCGGACATGCTGCTTGGCAGTGGATGCAAAACCTGCAAAGTTACGGTGGCCCTTTGCCAAAATCATGGATAGATAAACACATCATCTTGGCTAAACAAATAATAGACAGGGAAAGAGAACTGGGTATGACACCTATTCAGCAGGGATTTTCCGGCTATGTGCCTCGTGAACTGAAGGATAAATATCCTGATGCGAATATACTATTGCAACGTGGTTGGTGTGGTTTCAAGGGGGTAGCACAGTTAGATCCTACAGATGCTTTATTTTCTATATTCGGACTTGATTTTCTGGAAGAAGAAAAGAGACTTTTTGGGACCAATGGCATCTATGCGGCTGACCCGTTCCATGAGAGTCGTCCGCCTGTAGATACGCCTGAATATTTGACAGCGGTAGGTAAGGCTATTCATAAATTAATAAAGGATTTCGATCCGGATTCCAAGTGGGTAATGCAAGCGTGGAGCCTGCGTGAACCGATTGTTAAAGCAGTCCCTCACGAGGATTTGATTATCCTGGATTTGAATGGCAATAAAATTAAAAAACATGATGGCTTTTGGGGGTATCCGGCCGTAGAAGGGAATCTGCATAATTTCGGTGGTCGTATTAATTTGCATGGAGACCTTCGATTGCTGGCTTCCAATCAGTACATGTCGGCTTTAAGAAAATATCCCAATGTTTGTGGCTCCGGTTTATTCATGGAAGCTATTGAGCAAAATCCTGTCTATTATGAACTGGCTTTTGAAATGCCTCTGCATAAAGATACGGTTCATGTGGAACAATGGTTGATGCATTATGCCGACCGGCGATACGGAAGACGGTCTGATGCTGCGCGGAAGGCTATGCTGTGTTTATTGGAAGGACCTTATCGTCCGGGTACTAATGGAACGGAACGCAGTTCTATTATTGCAGCCCGTCCTGCATTGGATGTGAAAAAATCAGGTCCCAATGCCGGGCTCGGTATCCCATATGACCCGTTGTTAGTTATTGAAGCGGAGGAATTGCTTTTGAAAGATGCGGATAAACTGAAACATTCTGTTCCCTATCGGTTTGACATCATAGATGTACAACGCCAGTTAATGTCAAATTTGGGACAAGTGATTCATAAGGAAGTGGCGGCAGCTTTTATGGTTCGGGATAAGAGCAGATTTGAATTGCATAGCAAACGTTTTTTGCAAATGCTGAAAGATGTGGACGAACTTTTGAGAACTCGTCCGGAATTTAACTTTGACCGTTGGTTGGCTTCAGCGCGCAGTTGGGGAGAAACGGAAGATGAGAAGAATCTTTTGGAACGTGATGCCACTTCGTTAGTTACTATTTGGGGAGCGGATGGAGATCCTGTGATTTTTGATTATTCATGGAGAGAATGGAGTGGATTGATTGAAGGCTATTATCTCCCTCGTTGGGAAATGTTTTATGCTATGCTTGGCTCACATCTTGAAAATAACACACATTATTCAGAGAAAGGGTTGAAGTTGACTCATGGACGGGAATCTTTTCGTGCCAATGACTTCTATAGTAAGTTAGGTGACTGGGAATTGAAATACGTAGCGACTCCTGATAAAGCCCGTATCCCTATACAAAAAGGTGATGAAATAGAAGTAGCCCGTAGAATGTTTCGAAAGTATAGTGCTTTGGCGAAAGAATATTATGGTTCATCCAGAATAGATAAGATTAAAAAAGAGGAAACATATGAGAATCTCGGTGGTGAATAGCAGAAACGATAGATAATACTTTTTTTCCATGGAAAGACAATTCTTTTTTAATAAGGTAGCCATATTACTGTTGATTTTAACGCTATCTTCTTTTGCAATGCAAGCACAAGTAACGGTTTCCCGTGATGAGGACTTCGGTCAAGATGCGTTGATAAATCCCAGTGCGGCTACCTATCCTTTTGATATTGCGACCGGGCCTATAAAAGCAACTGACGAATCTCTTGCAGCAAATTATCAGTGCCCCGAGTGGTTTCGTGATGCCAAGTTTGGTATTTATATGCATTGGGGAGTGAACTCCGTGCCTGGCTATGACGGGCATTATGGGCGCTGGATGTATTGGTGTCAGGAGCCCGATTCCATTTTGCGGAAATACAAAATACTGGGCTTCAGAAAACATGCTCCGAAAGTTTATCAGCATCATTTGAAGCACTATGGACATCCTTCTGAATTCGGTTATAAAGACTTTATCCCGATGTGGAAAGCGGATAAATTCAATGCAGATTCACTGGCAGCTTTCTATAAGGAAATTGGTGCCAAATTTATTGGTGTGATGGCTGTCCACCATGATAATTTCGACCTTTACGATTCCAGTCACCAGCCTTGGAATTCGGTGAAGATGGGACCTAAAATCGACATTGTGGGAGAATGGAAAAAGGCCTGCAAGAAAGTGGGCGTACACTTTGCCGTCTCTTCTCATCTTAGCAACTATTGTCACGAACATATGTTCTACCAAGGGACCGGTGCCGATCCCGACGGACCTTATGCCGGTGTACCCTACGACTACATGAATCCTGCTTATGAAGGACTCTATGGCAGGCGAACACCCGACCGCATCATGCGTCTCGAGCCGGAGTTCGCTCAAAATTGGTATCTGCGTACTAAGGAACTGATAGATAAATATGAGCCGGAACTACTTTATTTTGATGGCCCGTTGCCTAACGGTATCTATGGTCAACAGTTGGCGGCTCACTTCTATAATAGGAATATGTCAAAAGACGGAGTACAAAATGGCATACTCACTATCAAAAGAGTAAGAGATGGGTTTACGCTCGACCGGGAATGTGCAGGTGTGGATGATATACAGAAAAATCCGTTCTTGGTAGATACTACAGTAAATCCGGGTTGGTTCTATATGGGCAACACATTGAATATCAATAAGGATGGCGGTGATGCAGGTATGGGATCGATGCTTCTTCAAGGGGGGACAAAAGATAAATTACGCATGACTGCCGGTCAGATAGTAGATAATCTGGTAGATATTGTGAGCAAGAATGGAAGCATGATGCTCAATGTTGGTTTACGTGCTGATGGCAGTTTACCTGAAACTTTCCGTGATGAATTGATAAAAATCGGACATTGGCTAAAACTGAATGGAGAAGCAATTTACGGAACCCGCCCTTATAAAGTATATGGTGAAGGTACATTTTGCATGAAAGAAAAAGAAGCCGGAAAGAAAAGATATGCCGACTATCTATATGTTTTTACTGCTGACGACTTACGCTTCACGACGAAGAAGAACACGATATATGTGACTGTGATGGATTGGCCGGGCAATGGTAAAACAATCAAGGTGAAGCACTTGAACAAAAAGGAAACGGATACTATCAAGTCGGTGACCTTTGTAGCCAATAATAAGAAGGTGAAATGGCGGCAGCAAGAAGACGGACTCTACATCACTATGCCCAAACAGCCTGTAGGTGAGTATGCTTATGTTTTCAAGGTTAGTTTATAAGTTTTAATATGTAACAATTATGATACAATGAAAAAGACAGTAATTATGAGTTTGGCAGCATTGTGCTGCCTGTATTTATCAGCCCAGCAGAGTGTCCAGGATCAAAAAATGAAATGGTGGCGCGAAGCCCGTTTTGGTATGTTTATCCATTGGGGACCTTACTCTATTTTGGGGGGTGTGTATAATGATTATTTGCAACGTGTGGGTGGTACGGAATGGATTATGAACCGTTGCAAAATACCAGTACGGGAATATCAGGAAATCACAAAAACATTCAATCCGGTGAAATATGACCCGGAAGCATGGGTGCGTATGGCTAAAGATGCGGGTATGAAATACATGATAATAACTGCTAAGCACCATGATGGTTTTGCTATGTTTAAAAGTAAGGCCAGTCATTACAATATAGTGGATTTCACCCCTTATGGTAAGGATATTCTGGACGGTTTGGCCAAAGCCTGCCGGAAGTATGACATGAAACTTGGGTTCTATTATTCGCAGATACAGGATTGGAATAATCCCGGAGGAACTACCGGAAGAAGACCTATGAGCCAGGGATGGCCTAACCCGGATGCCGAAAAAATAGATGCTTATACGTTGGCGCACAATGGTAGTTGGGACCCGCTGCAACAGACGCGTACACGTGAAGAATACTTTGACCAACTGGCTATTCCACAAATTAAAGAATTGTTGGAAAACTATGGAGATGTAGCTGTAATCTTTTGGGATACGCCTTCTGGAATGACCGAAGAGTATGCAAAGAAAATAGCCGATGTCCTCAAAGACTATCCTCATGTTATCACCAATGACCGCCTGATAAGAGACAACGAGCGTTACACCGGCGATTATAAGACGCCTGAACAAAAAGTTCCTGGTGCCAAAGAGCTGGATGGTACGGATTGGGAAACGTGTATGACTTTGAATGACAGTTGGGGATATAAGAAACGGGGAACCGTATGGAAAACATCTCGGACATTGATTCTGAATTTAATTGATATTGTTTCTAAAGGTGGTAACTATTTACTGAACATAGCACCGGATGGTGAAGGAGGTATTTCGGAAGAAAATACCAAGCGTCTGAAAGATGTTGGTGACTGGATGAAAAAGTATGGAAAGTCTATCTATGGTACGGAACGTTGCAAAATCAAACAGCCTGATTGGGGATATTGTACGCAAAAAGTAGCAGGAAAGAAGACGTATGTGTATCTGCATGTAGTTGATTGGCCTGAAAATCAACAGATCCTATTCCGGCTTTATCATAAGGCTATTGCTGTTAGGTTATTGCATAATGGAGAAGCGTTGAATTTCAAGAATACACATGACGGAATCTACATTGACTTACCCGAAGAAGCACCGGACGAAATTGTATCCGTTATTGAGTTGGAGTTTGATGAAGTGTTGCCTGGATACAAAATCATGCCGATGAATACAAATAGTTACGAGATTATAGACGCAGTCAAGGAAAAAGGTAAGGATAAGTAGTGGTAGTTGCCTGTCTGTAAATATGAAGGATATGAAACGGCAGTTGCTGTAAAGATTGTTTTTAGGATTAAGTGTTTTGTTATTTTACTGTTTTAGAGGGAGTGGAGAAGTATAACAGTCTTCTCTACTCCCTTTTCCTTACAATAAAATCCTTTTCTTACATAAACGCTGTTTGGATTTATAATAAACTTTTGGATAGTTTATTAAAAACGGTATCAGAGTTTATTAAGAACGTTTTTTTAACCTATTCGGGGAGAGAAAATGAATTATATAAACAAAAGTGGTCGGAAATCGTTGTAGATTCCCGACCGCTTTCTATCTAAGGATACCTTGTGGTACTCTGTGTAATTTATGATATGTCTTGAATTATGTACTAATCATCTCTATTCTTCTGTTTGTTGATACCACAAATATACGAAATTAAAACACGAAAGTCAAGACTTTCGTGTTTCTTATGCTCATGTGCGTTCTTTTGAGGGGGTACTGAATAACATTGATATTACTCCTGAATTTTTTAGTTCCCGGAAGTAATTCTCTCCATATAGTTGGCAAGATTATACGTCAATGGGGTCGTGTCACTGTTTGTACGGTAGATACCGAATTTGAAGTAGTATCCTTGCTCGTCGTTCCGGCCTATGTAGACGTTTTCATTATTAATGATGTGGTCAGAAATGAGCGTCTTGTCTTTCTGATAGCTTATGTATACATCTATTTTACCCTGTGTGACTGATTCTGTTTCTCCCCCATAGTTGCTCCACGTTATTTTTAGGTTGAAGGTGACCCAGCGGTTTTTGGGGAAACTGCTGAAAGGCGCCTTATATGCCACTGTTGATGTCTTGTATTCAGAACTGACAGGCACCATAACTTCTGTTCTTCCTACATTCGCATTGGTCCTGTCATCAAGGTCGGTGAGCCATTTGCGGTCAGAGTTACACTTTATATATAAATATCCCTCGCTTATACCGCATTGCAAAGGCGGATAGCCGCCTTGCTCTACAAACCAGCCGTTTTTTTCACCGGCTTTGTAGCGTATGTTTCCATTCGCATCATATTTAGGATTCCCGTTTTTATCGGTTTCCATCACTTTCTCGTACCCGGTATTGTTTTTGAATATGGTAGTCTCCAGTAATTGTAGAAATTCAGAGTCGGTCATTTTGTATATGTCCCCATTAGGGCTTTGAACAAGTGTCCTGTCGGGCATACCATGTATTTGTGCGAAGATGGTGTTTACGTTCGTACTCATGTTCTGCGGAAAATAGACAGAGAAAGAATGTTCACTTGTGCTATTTTGTGGAATAATGCCTTTACCATAGTGATATACGGAAAGTATTTTCCGGGCATTGGCAAGTATGTTTTCAGCTTTGTCTTCAAAGTCCGCGCTAGTAGCATAGCAATAGGAAAGCTCTGCCCGGCCTTTGGTACTCCCCTCGTTGTATCCCGGGATGGTATTGGCGTTCTCGTCTAATTCAAATTTATAAGAGGGCTTATTATTATAAGGCATCGTATAGTCATACAGTATTGAATTGGGTGATTGCGGGCCTATTGCCACCCATTGTCCGTCAATGATTTGTTCCGGCCTGGCAATTTCATTTTGAATGCCGACACGTTCGGTGATAGGGATAAGTGACAGTTCTTCGTCCGGAAGGCTATCAGTGGAAGAACATCCGGAAAGTGACAGAATCAGTCCGGCTAATAGTGTGATAAATAAAAGGTTTTTCATATAGTTTGCATTTGATTTGGTTCTTTATTGTACGGCTCTTGTCGAAACCGGAAGATAGTCCGTTTGTTCCGTCACCCTGTATCT
>OWJB01000878.1_pt1 | contig 13815 bp, 9 predicted proteins | sample 1732861 | NCBI WGS metagenome assembly OWJB01 (sample SAMN05065762, study PRJEB22554) | human gut metagenome | biome: ENVO:2100002; feature: ENVO:00000062; material: ENVO:00002003 | host: Homo sapiens | place: USA
GATTACTACGCGTCTCGTGGGCTCGGAGATGTGTATAAGAGACAGATATTACAGATTATTTTTGCTGTAATATTATTTCTGTACAGGTTATTTAACTGAACAATATCTGAATTATTATCATTATTATTATCCTCTGTAATATCTGAATATTCCGAATAGATATTTTCTATTTTCTTCTTTGTATCATCCAGTTGTTCCAGCACATGTCGATACATAGGTATTCCGTCTATTTCATATAACAGTTTATTTGCCCCAAAACGGCGGCTGTTTCCAGCCGCCAGCATGATCATTGCAATTTTCAAAATAATTTATTCCTCCAAAAGGCTTCCGTAAGCCGCTACTGTATTCTTCCTTTCCAGTTCCTCAACAATGTGCTCTGCAGGTTCTTTCTCTCTGAGTATATCTGACTTGTTCAGATACACTCTGTATACTCTTTCTTCCACATCCTTAAAAAGTCCGCAGATAGAAGTCGCAATCTTTACAATATCTTCTTCAGTGATCGGAGCTTCCAGACTTTTCCTGAGAAATTCCGAGGTACGTTCCATACGGTAAGCACTCTGACTGATTGGCTGCCCCAGACAGTCCAGCCCGATCACACTGATCACAATGTCCGCACATCTGGGGATTACAGGCTCCCATTTCTCCGGAACCTTTACCGGATGATGCTTTGCTCCGTCCGCTTCCACAAGCATTACATCGCACAATTCTCTCAGTTCTTCCAGTTTTTCTTCTGTCAGAGACGCATATTTACCGGTGTCCTCCTCATATTCCGCAGCAATCACATATCTTTCTTTGTCCAGAAGTTCTTTTACCCTGACTGCATCTCCGCCCCTGGCAAACGGAAGTTCAGATTCTCCTGCCATATGGGTGGTCGTGGTAATGATCACTCTCTTTCCCTTATCGATCAGTTCATCTGTAAGACGGTAGATCAGGCTGGTTTTGCCGCCGCCGCCAACTACAGCGATCACAGGGTATTTTTCATAATCAATCTGCAGCAGTTCCAGAAAATCGACCTGGTGCTTCATATGGCATCACTCCTTCTGAAAGCAGGATTTCCAATACACTGCCGGCAATACAGCGGGCTTTGTCGGAAATCGTGAAACAGTTTTTCTTTTGTTCTTTGCGCGGATCAATATCTGCAATTTTCATCCCCTTCGGCACTGTAAATCCATCTCTGATCATGCCACGCAAAACTCCTGTAAGAGAAGCTCTGACAGGTGTATCTCCGATCCAGGCAAGGACCTGATCCTTCTCCACGATATCTGCAATCTTTGAGATACAATGGATTTCCCCTGCAGCAGGAGCATGGAGCACGCGCTCTTTTCCAAATCCTCCAATGATACCCGGAACTCCTGTGTTTGGCATAGCAGCGCCTTTTGTGATGATTCTGGCAAGATTGTGGCCTCTCATAGTCTCCACTACATAATCCACATCCTCACCTGCCACAAATCCCGGTCCAAGACCAACGGTTAGATCTGCCATCTCTCTGGTGGTTCCAAGATTCTTTTTTGCAAGAATTGCATCTATCAGTGCTGCAGGTCTGTATTTCTTAAGGACAGTTCCTTCTGTGTCTGCCATAAGAGGAATCTCCCCGGCTTTCCAGACTGCCTCGCATTCCTCTACACTGTCAACTTTTCTGCAGAGAACTCCTTCCACAGAAGACTGCCCGTCGTAAACAGCCTCGCAAAAAGAAACCATTCGCCTGATCGCAGTGGGTTTCTCACATTCCAGTACCAGAAGACGGTAGCCGCATCGGTATAATCTGTGGATCGTACCGCTGGCCAGATCACCGCCACCTCTTATTATTACAACATTTTCCGGTTTATTGTCAGATTTTGGGACATTTGTGTATCTGTTTGTCATCTTACTGTCTTTCCTCTTCTTGTCTCATTTTCATCCATTACTTTTTCCACCGCATTTACAATGTTCTCATAACCTGTGCAGCGGCAGAGATTTCCTGCCATATGTTTCCGAATCGCATCTCTTGATAATTTCTCTCCACGTTCCAGTAAAACAGTGGCAGACATGATAAATCCGGGAGTGCAGAAACCGCACTGTATGGCACCTTCTTCGATAAATGCCTCCTGAATCCTGGTAAGTTCTCCGTTTTTCTCCAGACCTTCCAGTGTACGGATATTTTTACCCTCCGCCCAGACTGCCAGATAAATACAGGAGTCAATAGTCTCTCCGTCTATGATTACTGTACAGGCACCACATTCTCCTACTTCACAGCCCTTTTTTACAGAAGTCAGTCCAAGGCGGTTGCGAAGCATATCAAGCAGTGACTCCCTTACATCTACATATTCTTCAACTTCTCTTCCGTTTACTGTACATCGTACAAGCTGCATCTGCTTTTTCATATGCGGTCACCTCCTGCAAGTTCTACGGTACGTCTCAATGCCCGTGCCGCAATTTCTCCGCCGATCTGAAGACGAAATGCCCTGGATGCTCTCCAGGAATCTCTCGGATTGATTTCCTCCCGGATCAGCTGTGCTGTCTTTTCATACAGGCTTTCTTCTATCTTCATGCCCTTCAAAGCCTCTTCTGCCTTTGTGCAGCGGTACGGAACCGGAGCTGCAACTCCAAAGGTAATGCGCACATCTTCTATCACTCCTGCCTGTTGATCTACCTTGCTCACCACACTACAGCTGATCGTTGCGATATCCATGGCATTTCGCATGGAATACTTAATATAATGACCATGATACCCTTCATATTCTTTTGCAGGAATGATCACATAGGCCAGGATCTCTCCCTGCCGCAGATCCACCCTGCCGGGTCCAAGATAGAAATCTTTTACAGGTACAAGACGGCCTTCCTTTCCATCTTCCAGCCTCAGCAGTGCGTTCAGGGAAAATACGGTCGGTGCACTGTCCGCACTGACTGCTCCGTTGCAGATGTTTCCACCGATAGTACCAATATTTCGTACCTGTGGTCCTCCTACCTGATCTACAGCCTCGCCAAGAACCGGAATATATTTCCTGATAATTGCATCATTTGTTATATGTGAGAAGACAGTTCCGGCACCAATATAAATATCTCCGTTATCCGCCATTTTTACACCCTGGATTTCTTTGATCCCATGGATGCTCACCAGAGAAGTTCCGGCAAATTTTCCCTCCCGGATTTTGATCAGCACATCACTTCCTCCGGAAATGATCCTGGCATCCGGATGTTCATTCAGTAATCTCACAGCATCTTTTACACTTTCAGCCTGATAATAGTTCTCAATATCGTACATAAAATCCCCTCCCCTCTAAATAAGTCCGGCCCTCATAAAGCCATCGATCAGTCTCTGTGGTGTCAGAGGATTTTCATTAAAGGCTACACCTGTTGCATGAAGTACTGCATTACGGATTGCCGGTGCACCCGGAATTGCCGGCGGTTCACCCAGTGCTTTGTTTCCGAAAGGTCCAATCGGATCATCAAGTTCCACAAAATCCGCCTTGATATCAGGAGTATCCATCATTGTCATCAGTTTATAGTCCAGCAGGGTTCCGTTCAGTGGTCTTCCTGTTTTCTCATCCAGAATGAGCTGCTCCGACAGACCGTATCCCATTCCCATAGACATACCGCCCTGTACCTGCATTTCAGCCAGTTTCGGATTAATAAGTTTACCGCTGTCATGCACATTAATGATATGAAGGATTTTAATCTTGCCAAGTTTTATATCGACTTCCACTTCAGCAAAGCAGCATCCTGTGGCAATCGTATTTTTCTTTACCTGCTCGGAAACCTCTGCTGTAATAACAGAAGAATTGCCAAGACTGTAATAACTCTCCAATGCAAGATTTCCAAGAGATATTGCCGGATCCTTTCCTGCCATGATCCATCCATGATCAAGCCTCAGTTTCCTTGTCTCTTCAGGCAGCAGCTCTTTTGCATAAGCCAGAATCTTTTCCTTCAGAAGATTTGCGCAGTCTTTAACAACTGTTCCTGTTACAAACGACTGTCTGGATGCATAGGCACCGGTATCAAATGGTGTTACATCAGTATCCTGGACTGTCTGGATATGAATATCACTGATATCCATATTTAAAACCTCAGCCGTCATCTGGGAAAATACCGTATCAGCGCCCTGACCGATTTCAGTAGCTCCCAGCATCAGTCCAACACTTCCGTCCTGATTCAGAGTCATTCTTGCACCTGCAATTTCCAGTGAGATCGGCCATACACCTGTCTTATAGGAGAAAAGTGACATTCCGACGCCTCTGCGGATATTACCTGTCTGGTTTGTATATTCTTTTCGTTTTTCTTCCCAGTGGATATAATCTGCACCTTTTTCCAGACATTCAAAAATCCCGTTGGTGTTTGCTGCGATCGGCTTCAGGTAAGCATCCTCATAATATCCTTTGATAAGATTTTTCTTTCTGAACTCCAGAGGATCCATCCCGATCTCTTTTGCAATATCATCCATAAAGCACTCAATTGCAAAACATACCTGCGGGATCCCGTATCCACGCATTGCTCCGCCTACCGGTGTATTCGTATAGACAGTATATGCCTCTCCTTTGATATTCGGACATGCATACTGCAGTCTCCAGGCAGTCAGGCCATTGGCTGCTATGGCGTGTCCATGGGAGGCATATGCTCCCTGATTGGAAATAGCCAGCATATCCTTTGCCAGAAGATGCCCCTCACTGTCAACACCTGCCGTCAGATCATACTCAATAGAATGACGGGTTCTGGTGTTGCAGAAAGTTTCCTCTCTGGTTATATCGAGTTTGACCGGTCTGCCGCCAACCTGCGTGGTAAGAAACGCATTTAACGGTTCATACAGCACATCCTGCTTATTTCCGAATCCTCCACCTATGTATGGCTTAATGACTCTGATCTTTCCCCATGGGATTCCAAGAGCCTGCCCGATCACACGCCGGACAATATGCGGAATCTGAGTGGAAGTCACAACTATGATCCTGCCATTTTCCATGTATGCACAGGAAATCGGATTCTCAATGTGGCAGTGCTGCACGATCGGGGTTTTATAACTGCGTTTTATAACTGTTTCGGATTCCTTCAGCCCTTCTTCCACATTTCCGATAAAGTAATTGGAACGGACAAGTACATTGTCCTTTTTATCAAAATGGATTGGCGGTTTGCTTCCATACATGGATTTACGCGGATGGATTTCTACCGGATATTCTTCATATTCAACTTCGATCAGGCGCAATGCCCTCTGGGCTGTGATTTCATCTTCTGCCACTACAGCAGCAATATCATCTCCGTAATAACGGACTCTTCCGGTAAGGATATTGCGGTCTGCAACATCCTGATGAGCCAGCTCCACAGACCAGGGATGTCCCGGCGTAGGATAACAATGATTCGGTACGTCTTTAAAAGTAACCACTTTTACTACGCCGTCCAGAGCCTCTGCTTTACTGGTATCGATTGATTTTACGATACCGTTTCCGATCTTTGCGTGATAGATTTTTGCCACCAGACAGTTGGCAGGAACCAGGTCATCAGTAAATTTTGCACGTCCTGTAACTTTGTCATAGGCATCTACTCTTGGAACACTCTTTCCAATCATGTTTTCACCTTCTCTGTATTTATTTTTGGTTATTATATTATATAGAAGGAGCCGGACACACCCCAAGGTATCTGTCTGTTCCCCTCAGGACTTATGTCCGGCTCCGAACCATGCTACTTTCCTTCACCTTTTTTCTGACATCAGGCGAATTTACTTTTTATTTGCATAATTGTTATCTGTTTTCTGATTTGAGTATAGCATATTTGGATATGAAATTGCAATCTTTTATTCAATTTTTACGTATTATTTTCCTATTAACGAAGTTGTCTGATTGGGTTACTGTTCACTGAGAATATCCTTTGTAATGTATTACTAAGAACAGAGTGAACAGTAACCTGATTTACTTAACGTATTTCTGTCAATATTCCATGAAGGTCATGGATAACGTGTCTTGGGCATTTCACTGCGCACATACCACAGCTCAGACATATGGATTCCTCGATCACTGCACAGTTGTCTTTTACTTTTATCGCACCGGCTGTGCAGGTCTTCTCGCAGATTCCGCAGCCGATACAGCTGACGTTACATTGCTTCTTTGCTTCTGCACCTTTTTTCTTATTGGAACATTTTACCACAATGTAGTTTGCACACTCATGGACATGGATCACTTTCTGCGGGCAGACTTTCGCGCAGGCACCACAGCCAATGCATTTCTCCTCATCCACTTCCGCCACACCATACTCATTGATGGAAATGGCTCCGAATTTACATTTATCTATACAGGCTTTACATCCGATACATCCATCTGCACAGCCGGCCTCACCTTCGGCTGATCTGCACCCCCCATTACATGCAACTACAGCCGCGCGATATGGAAATTTCTTCTTTACTGCCATATTCAGCACTTCCTTTCATATGGTGTTCCGGTCAGAGGAAGACTATACTGTCTTTCACCATTCCATCTGAAATATGCATCTGCAATTGCAGGTGCAGTTGGGATAGAGGTGATCTCACCGATTCCAATGGCACCACAGGCTACATTCAGTCCCGGTTTGTCAACAACGATGGCATCGATTTTCGGAATCTCATGAGAGCGGAACAGGCCAAGAGATCCATACTTGTCAATTGGTTTACAGTTCTCATCGATCGGATAATGCTCTCTCAGTGCAAATCCTATGGACATCACTACGCCGCCCTCAATCTGACCTTCGCAGGACAGTGGATTGACTGCCTTGCCCACATCATGTGCAGCAACCATTTCCTCAATCTTACCTGTTTTTTTATCCAGGATACACATCTGCGTCGCATAGCCGTAGGCTACATGGGAAACAGGATTCGGCACATTTGCGCCAAGAGGATCTGTCTTTGCAAGATATTCCCCATAATAAATTTTACCGATCACATCATCAATGGTCTTACCTGCATTGCGGTCCTCCATAACCTTATCGCAGGCTCTGCGGCAGGCTTCCCCTGTTACCAGAGTCTGTCTGGAGCCGGAAGTTGTACCTGAATCCGGTGCGAACCAGGTATTACTTCTCTCATATACAATATCTTCATGCTTCAGATCTGTATTGGTAACTACCATCTGTGTCAGGACTGTACCAAGTCCCTGGCCGATACAGGAAGCACCGGAATAGATGTGCAGCTTTTTATCTTTCTCAAATACGAGTTTCACGCGGCCTGTATCCGGGATACCGACACCGACACCGGCATTCTTCATGGCGCAGCCGATTCCCACCGGTTTTCCTTCTTCCAGAGCAGCATCATACTTCTTCTTTACAGCTTCCAGTGTCTCCACAAGACCTGTGGAATTATCTACGATCTGACCATTCGGAAGCGTCTCACCGGGACGGATCGCATTGCGGTAACGGATTTCCCATGGAGTGATACCTACTTTGTCTGCCATCATATTCAGCAGGGTTTCTGTTGCAAAACAGGTCTGGGTTACACCAAACCCGCGAAACGCTCCGGCAGGCGGATTGTTGGTATAATAAGCAGTTCCTTCAATCTCGAAATTCTCATAATGATAGGGACCTGCCGCATGAGTACATGCACGTTCCAGCACAGGACCGCCAAGTGAGGCAAATGCACCTGTATCTGATGCTACTTTCGCTTTTACCCCCATGATATTGCCGTTCTCATCGCAGCCCATGGTCATATCCATATAAAACGGATGACGCTTCGGATGAACCAGCAGGGATTCTGCTCTGGTCAGTTTCATCTTCACCGGTTTCTTAGTAGCATAAGTGAGCAGCGCAGCCAGATGCTGTACTGTCATATCTTCCTTTCCGCCGAATCCGCCGCCTACAAGTGCATTCTGTACCTTTACTCTGTCCGTTCCAAGTAACAGGGAACACTCATGTAATGTCTGGTGTGCAGACTGATCTGTGGAATATACGAAAATATCTCCGTCCTCATCATACAAAGCCACTGCGCACTCAGGCTCAAGAAATGCATGTTCTGTCCATGGGGTTTCAAAATGATGACTGATCACATATTTGGAATTACGGATTGCTTCATCTGCATTTCCTCTGCTGATATGTTTATGTGCACAGATATTATTTTCTTCTTCATCAAATACCTTCGGTGCATCCTCTGCCGCTGCTTCCTCAATTGTATGAATATGAGGCAGCACTTCATATTTTACTTTGATCAGTTTCTTAGCTTTCTCAGCTGTTTCTCTGTCTTTTGCTGCAATAACGGCAATGGCATCTCCAAGATAATGTGTCAGACCCCCTACAGGTATCAGTGAATACTGATCATGTTTCAGATGTCCGATCTTATTCTCTCCCGGAATGTCCTCTGCTGTTAATACCGCTTCTACCCCGGAAAGTGCCTTTGCTGCTGCTGTATCGATCTCAAGTACACGTGCACGTGGATATTTACTTCTGAGTGCCACCCCATACAGCATTCCGTCAAAGTAAAAATCATCCGGATATTTGCCGGTTCCCAGTACTTTCTCCTCCACATCCACTCTGGATACTCTGTGTCCTATATTCCAGTCCGGATCCAGATCATCCGGGATCACACCCGTCTTTAAAACTTTCGCAGCCAGCCTTACTGCATCCATAATTTTTACATAGCCCGTGCAGCGACAATAGTTATTGCGCAGTGCATATTTAATCTCATCATCTGTGGGATCTTTGTTCACGTCCAGAAGAGCCTTTGTACACATTACCATACCCGGAATACAGAATCCACACTGAACAGCACCTGCTTTTCCATAAGCGTAGGTATAGACTTCCCTCTCCCATTCAGTCAGTCCTTCTACTGTGATCACTGTCCTGCCATCCAGTAAATCTGTGTCCGGCACACATGCCTTGCATGTTTTTCCGTCAATTATAACTGTACAGGCTCCGCAGGCTCCTTCACTGCAGCCGTCCTTCACTGAAGTCAGATGAAGTTCATCCCTCAAAAAGCGCAGTAGTTTTTGATTTCCGGTCGGTTCGACCTTTTGTCCATTGACTGTAAATACTGCCATATCGGACTCTCCTTTCTTTTTCGCACGTCTGCCAATTAAGGCAGTCAGCCTGAGTTTACCTCTTTCTGTTTTTTATCTGCCTGTGATACCGCATGAATTTATTACAAAAGTAACATGCGGCCGCGATTCAGCCTGATATGCAACACTGTCCACAGCCTTTTTCTGCTGTGGACAGAGTTAAATATTTCTTTATAAGTTATCTGATATTACAAATTTAAAATTATTTTACAGCTCTTTATTCCTGTTTTCAGACACGCTCCAGTACAGCGTTTCGTAAATAACTATACCAATCGCGTAGGATCATCATTTCATGATCAGATAGCTGTAATCATCGATTACTGCACAGATCAGTCTGCGAAGACCTTCGTACAACTTATCATTTGCATCATCTGCCTTGCAGTCGGAAATCTGACCAAGGAGACGAACCTTGCACTCTTTTGTCTCCGGATTGATCACTGCAAATCCATCATTTGTGCTGTCTGCCATATCTGCCTCAGAAGCGAATAATGTGAATTTATCCTTGTACGGTGCACTTGCATATGGACAGAAGCTCTTGCAGTTGCCGCATTCATTACACATGTAATCCACATGGATCACCTGATTCATTGCCATTCCCGGAACTTTGATGGAGATGTTTGCTCTGTTTGGACATACATCTACACAATTCTCACAGACTTTATTACAGGTCAGACAGCGCTCACTTTCGTTCGCAGCGTCCTTGCTTTCCTTGAGTATTGCTTTTTTGGAGTAACAGTCTTTTTCTGTTCCCGGTACAGGCTGTCCTTTTACAATATCATGTCCAAGGATTGCTTTTGCAGCAACCTGTGCGTCGCGGATCGCTTCTACGATCGTAGCAGCTCCCCTTGCACCGTCACCGACAACGTAAACGCCTTCTGCACTTGTCTCCATTGTCTTATCATTGATGCGGGCTTTTCCACGCTCATTGACCGCAATACCATTTGCTTCATAGAACTCAGTTGGAACTTTCTCGCCAACTGCAACGATCACTGTATCAGCCAAAACTTCTTCTGTTTCGCCCGTTTCTGTTACACCTGCACGTCCGGAAGCATCCATGCTGCCAAGTTCCATCTTCTTACAGAGCAGTTTGCCGTTTTCCAGAGATACAGGAGAAAGAAGTTCTTTGAACTCTACGCCCTCTTCCAGTACTTCCAGTAACTCATCTTCTGCTGCTGGCATATAGCGTTTGGTTCTTCTGTATACCAGGTAAACATGTTCTACACCTTCTGTACGTTTCGCAGCTCTTGCAGTATCCATGGCAGTGTTACCGCCACCGATCACAACTACGTTTTTACCCAGCGCAACCTTACCGTCAGTTGCTTTGAAATCTCTTAAGAATTTCAGAGCATTGATGGTTTCACCCTTTTCAAGCTTCAGAGTACCCGGTTTATTTGCACCTGTTGCAACGATCACTGCGTCATAACCCTGTGCTTTTAATTCCTGTACAGATTTCACTTCTGTACCTGTTTTAATCTCCACACCCATCTTCTGGATGAAGGAAACATCTTTATCGATTGCATCATCAGAGATACGGAATCCCGGGATCACATAACGGATCACGCCGCCGGCTTTCTCTTCTTTCTCAAATACTGTTACAGAAGCACCTGCTCTTGCAAGGAAGTATGCAGAAGCAATACCTGCAGGACCTGCACCTACAACAGCTACTTTCTTACCGTCTGCTGTGCCTGCTTTGATCTCACCGATCACTGTATCATATCCGTTTTGTGCTGCGATGAGCTTAGTGTTTCGGATATTTACAGGTTCTTCATAGAAGTTACGTGTACATTTGTACATACAGTTGTGCGCACAGAGAGTACCTGTGATAAATGGAAGTGCATTTTTCTCAAGGATAACTCTTAATGCCTGTGCATAATCGCCTTCTCCTGCCAGCTTCACATAGGTTGTGATATCCTGGTGGATCGGACATCCTTCTTCGCATGGAGCAAAGAAACAGTCAAGGAGCGGAACCTCTGAATCAGTTTTTCTCTTAGGAAGCGGTTTGATGCTCTTTACATGGTGAGCATCTTTTTTCGCATCCTCGGCCAGCTGCTCAAGTGCAGCTACATCAATACCTTTCCATTCTTTCACACCGTTAGCCATTACTTTCTCTGCCATCTGTGTAAATCTCTGATATCCGCCCGGCTTCAGAAGTGTAGTTGCCACTGTTACAGGCCATACACCACATCCGACGATACGGTCGATATTATAGTAATCAGCACCGCCTGAATAAGCGATACGGAGTTTTCCGTCAAATTCCCGGGAAAGTCTGGCTGCAAGAGAAATAGATAACGGGAAAAGAGATTTTCCGGACATATACATTTCTTCGCTTGGAAGTTCATTTCTTGTAACATCTACAGGGAATGTATTGGTGATTTTCACACCAAACGCAAGGTTCAGTTCATCTGCAAGTGCCTGCAGTCTCTTAAACATCGGGATCGCATCTTCATACTGTAAGTCATCTTTGAAATGGAAATCACCGAATACCATATAATCATATCCCATGTCATCCATGGTCTTTCTGGCAAATTCATATCCCAGAAGAGTCGGGTTACATTTGATAAATGTGTTCAGGTGTTTCTCTTTAAACAGATGATTTGCAATGCTCTCAATCTCGTTTGGAGGACATCCATGGAGAGTAGAGATTGTTGCGGAATTACAGATATCAGACGGAATCGCCTCAATATCCTCTTTTGTAACTTTTTCAAATTTATCTACATTGTCCAATAACCACTGTTTACATTCTTTAAAGATTTCAGTATCTTTTGCTTCCATCATACTGTCAATGAAAGTATTAACCTTTGGCTCTTTGATCCCTGCAAGATCATATCCAACGGAAATATTGAACTGGAATCCGTCCTGTGCACCCAGATCAAATTCTTTGGCGATCACATGCAGGATAAACCATGCTTTAATATATTCTCCCATTGCCTGAGGAACATAAAGCTCTGTAGACCATTCACAGTTATATCCTTCATCATCTGCAAGGATACATGGTCTGTTGATACAGGCTGCAAGCTCTGCACCGTCCATCTTCTGAACTGTTTTCAGCTCAAAGAAACGTGCGCCTGCATAGTAAGAAGCAACAATGTTCTGTGTTAACTGTGTATGCGGTCCTGCTGCAGGTCCGATCGGTGTTTCCAGATTTCTCTCAAATATATTCAGCTTCCTGTCAGTTCCCGCTGCATAAGCTCTGTGCTGTCCGAAAACTGTTCCTTTTGTTTTCTTTTCTTCTAATACCCAGTTCATTAACTGTTCAAAGGGCATACAGGTCATGACTTCACTCATAATCCGATCCTCCATTATTTCATACGGTATGGCTTCTCTCCATACGTTCTATATTTTATTTGCATTTATTTTTGCCAGACAAAAAACTTATCTTCTTTACAGATTAACCATTAATATCATCTGCAAGTTCTTTTGCAGCCTGACGGCAGTCTGCCATAACTTTTGCCTCGTCGCATACGAGGACTTCGCGGTCTTTCATCAGGACTTTACCGTTACATACAGTAGTCTGGACCATACTTCCGTTTACACCGAACATCAGATGTCCGTTAATGTTGCTTTCATTCATTGGTGTCAGCGGATCATAATCGATCACGATCACGTCTGCTGCCGCACCCTCTTTCAGGACACCGAGCTGTTTCTTAAAGTATCTGTTTGCAATCTTTGCATTTCCTTCAAAAAGCATCTGTGGAACTTCTCCCCAGGCTGCGTTCGGGTCGCAGAGGCTGTGTTTGTGTAAAACATTTGCAACCTTCCAGGATTCCATCATATCATGAGTATATCCGTCTGTACCAAGACCTGTGAGGATTCCCTTCTGTACCATTCTCATGGTTGGAGGACATCCGCATGCATTACCCATGTTAGATTCCGGGTTATGTACAACCATGGTATCTGTATCTTTGATCAGATCCATCTCATGTTCATTCACATAGATACAGTGACCGAGCAAAGTCTTCGGTCCAAGGATGTTCCAGTCATGAAGACGGTCAACAATACGTTTGCCATGCTCTTTCAGACACTGATGGAGATCGTAAATGCCTTCTGCTACATGGATGTGATATCCAACACCTTCCGGTTTCAGTTCATTGCAGAGAGCCATTGTCTCATCAGAGATTGTAAAGGATGCATGCATACCCATCATTCCGGCGATCATATCACTGTCGTCTGCAAGTGCATGCTTGATAAAATTCACGTTCTCCATTACAGATTCTCTGGATTTCTCCATTCCGTCACGGTCAGAAATCTCATAGCAGAGGCAGGTACGCACACCTAAATCCTTCGCAGCTTCCTCGATCGCATTGAGGGAACCTGTAATATGGCCAAAACTTGCATGATGGTCAAACACTGTGGTTACACCGTTCTTGATAGAATCAATGTATGTAGCATATGCAGAAAGCTTTGTCTGCTCCAGTGTCAGATGACGGTCAACTGTCCACCATAAGCCATCCAGAATATCCAGAAATCCCTGAGGATTATATCCGTTAATGCTTAAGCCTCTTGCGAAGGAGCTGTAGATATGCTCATGGGCATTAATAAATGCCGGCATGATAACCCCACCCTTCGCATCAACAAATTCAGCATCCGGATAAACTTTCTTTACCTCTTCAGTTACCCCCACCATTACTATGGTGTTACCATCCATTGCTACAGCACCATTCTCCAGGAATGGGGTGGATGCGTCCTGTGTGATCATTCTTCCATTACCAATTACCAGCATATAGTTCCTCCTTTTACTTGTTAAAAACTACCAATTCGCTACTGCTTTTTACCTTTTGTTTAGGAATTATGTACTAATACCTGTCTCTTATACACATCTGACGCTGCCGACGAACTCTAGGGTGTA
>OWJB01000889.1_pt1 | contig 13752 bp, 9 predicted proteins | sample 1732861 | NCBI WGS metagenome assembly OWJB01 (sample SAMN05065762, study PRJEB22554) | human gut metagenome | biome: ENVO:2100002; feature: ENVO:00000062; material: ENVO:00002003 | host: Homo sapiens | place: USA
CTGGGCTTCTGTTAGCTGCGCTTTTTTGTGTCTACTTTTACTTGACAGATGCAGTTTTATGTATGGGGAGGAGAGGAATCTGAAAATAGAATGGATGGGCAGGATGTTACAAAAATTTCATTGCATTTTCCGGTGCGATTGAGTATAATCAACCCAAGAGCGGAGATCAGGCGCCCTTGTGACGCCAATACACATTTTTGGAGGTAACACAGAATGAAAGAAGTCTATGTTGTCAACTGCTGCCGTACCGCCATCGGTTCCTTTGGCGGAAGCTTGAAGGACACCCCCGCCGCCGAGTTGGGTGCCGTTGTCATCAAGGAAGCTCTGAACCGCGCTGGTGTGAAGGCTGAGAATGTGGATGAGGTCATGTTTGGCTGCATCCTGACCGCTGGCCTGGGCCAGAATCCCGCCCGCCAGGCCGCTCTGAAGGCCGGTGTGCCCATCAGCGTGCCCGCCTACACCGTGGGCATGGTGTGCGGCTCCGGCATGAAGTCCGTCATCGAGGGCGCCCGCGCCATCCTCACCGGCGACGCCAACATCGTGGTGGCCGGCGGCACCGAGAATATGTCCGCCGCCCCCTATGCCATCCCTGCCGCCCGCTGGGGCGCCCGCATGGGTGACAACAAGATGGTGGACACCATGATCAAGGACGGCCTGTGGGACGCTTATAACAACTACCACATGGGCACCACCGCCGAGAATATCTGCGACGTGTGGGGCATCACCCGCGAGGAGCTGGACGAGTTTGCCGCCTCTTCCCAGAACAAGGCTGAGGCCGCTCTGAACTCCGGCCGCTTCAACGACGAGATCGTCCCCGTGATGATCAAGAAGAAGAAGGAGATGGTGGAGTTCAAGGTGGACGAGTTCCCCCGCGCCGGCGTGACCGCCGAGGGCATCTCCAAGCTGCGCGGCGCCTTCCCCGTAGGCCCCGAGGGCGTTGAGGAGGCCATCGAGCACACCTTCCCCGTCACTCAGGCTCATGAGGCCGACACCAAGAAGCACGTCCAGCGCGTCACCGCCGCCAACGCCTCCGGCATCAACGACGGCGCTGCCGCCATCATCCTGGCCTCCGGCGAGGCCGTGGAGAAGTACGGCCTGAAGCCCATGGCCAAGCTGGTCAGCTGGGGCCAGGGCGGCGTGGATCCCAAGATCATGGGCGTGGGTCCCGTGCCCGCCTCTCGTCAGGCCATGGAGAAGGCCGGCCTGAAGATCGAGGACATGGACCTGGTTGAGGCCAACGAGGCCTTTGCCGCCCAGTCCATCGCCGTGGCCCGTGAGCTGGGCTTCGACATGAGCAAGGTCAACGTCAACGGCGGCGCCATTGCCTTGGGTCATCCCGTGGGCGCTTCCGGCGCGCGCATCATCGTCACCCTGCTCCACGAGATGGCCAAGCGCCCCGAGGCCAAGAAGGGTCTGGCCACCCTGTGCATCGGCGGCGGCATGGGCGTTGCCACCATCTTTGAGAAGTGCTGAACCTGATTTGCTGAATCGGTTCCCGCCCCCTGCGGTAACGCAGGGGGCGGGTTTTTCTGTCTTCTGAGCGGCGCTTTGGGAAAATATCCACAAACTCTGCCGGAGTTGTGGAAAACTTCCGGGCCTGTCCTTCTAAGCCGCCCCGCCGCCGCATACAGTGGGGGAGAGGCACACAGGATAAGGAGGGACCGGCATGAGGGAGAGACGGCGGAGACGGGACAGGCTCCGGGTGGTCCGGCGGGGCGTGGGACTGGGTCTGGCACTGGTGACCGTATGGGGCGTGGGGCTGACGGCGGACCTGTCCGGCGTGGGGGAGGCGGTGCGGGCGTGGTCCGCCGACTCCCAGGCGGTGGTAGGCCTGCTGGCGGAGCAGCTGGGCCAGGTCCCGGAGGAGACCGCCCTGGCGGGGATGGACGGCCTGGGCCGGATGATGGTGGAGCAGTCCGCCCTGCTGTCCGCCGGGCTGGAGGCGGTGGAGGAGCTCCGGCAGGAGCAGATAGCGGAGGAGGACCTTCCCCCCGCGGAGGAGCCCCCGGAGGTGGAGGATGACGATGACCAGACGGTCCCCCAGCTCCAGCCGCCGGCGGAGCCGGACGACGTCCGGGAGATGACCGGCGTGGGCCGGGAGGGTGGACAGTATTTCAGCCGGAACGGGGTCTATCTGTATGACCGGACCAACAAGGGGCTGGACCCCTCGGTGTTTGACGCGGGGGCGGTCCACTTCGGCCTGGGGGAGGGGCCCCAGATCCTGATCCTGCACAGCCACGGCAGTGAGGCATACTCCCAAAACGACGGGGACCTCTATCAGGAGAGCGATGCCTACCGGACCACCGACTGCACCCACAACGTGGTCCGGGTGGGGGAGGCCATGGCGGAGGTGTTCCGCGGCCAGGGCTTCCAGGTGATCCACGACACCAATTTGTACGACTATCCCGCCTATAACGGCTCGTATGACAGGTCTAAGGCGGCGGTGCGGGACTGGCTGGCCAAGTATCCCACCATCCGGATCATCCTGGACGTCCACCGGGACGCCCTGGTGGGCAGCGACGGATCTATCTATAAGCTGGTCACCCAGGAGAATGGGAAAAAGACCGCCCAGGTCATGCTGGTGGTGGGTACCGACGGCGGCGGGGCGCAGCATCCGTACTGGATCGACAATCTGGCCCTGGCCGTCCGGTTCCAGGAGGAGCTGATCTCCGACTATGTGAGCCTGGCCCGGCCCATCGTACTGCGCAACAGCAGCTATAACCAACAGCTCTCCCCAGGCTATCTGCTGGTGGAGGTGGGGGGCCACGGGAACACCCTCACCGAGGCGGTGGACGGGGCCCGCCTCTTTGCCCAGAGCGTCAGCCAGGTGCTGAACACCATGTGGGTCACATAATGCAGAAAAGTGACAGGTCCCGGGACGCCGCTCCAAAGCGCCCGGAACCTGTCACTGAAAAAGAGGATTAAAATGAAACGAACTTGTCTCTTGCAGGATTCATCCTATCAAAGAGTTATTACAAAAGAGACGAAAAAGTATTACATAACCTTTAAATTTTCCCGGGACTGGACTGATATTCCGCCGGAGGCTGGAGGGGAGCGCCCTTGACGGGGAGGAGAAAACCGGGTAAACTGAGAAACGATCCAACCAGCGCCCACCCCCTATCCCTCGGGACAGGGGGCATTGGTGCTTTTTGATTTCCATATCATGGGATATATTGGTACGAGGAGTGATATTTGATGGAGATACTCCGCTCTGTTTTGAGAGAGCTGCCGGAATTTCAACAGCTGCTGGCAGCGTTGGACGGCGGACAGTCCCCGGTGGCGGTGTCCGGACTGGCGGCGGTCCACCGGGCCCACTTCGCCGCCTGCCTGGGGCAGGAGAGCGGCCGCCCGGTGGTGATGGTGTGCGCCGACGAGGGGGAGGCGGAGCGGATGGCTCGAGACCTGTCCTTCCTCACAGGCGGGGAGGTCCCTGTGCTGGCCGCCCGGTCCTTTCTGTTCCACAACATCGCCACGGTCTCCCGACAGTGGGAGCACCGGCGTCTCCGCCTCCTCTACCGTCTGACCCGGGGGGAGATCCCCTGTCTGGTGGCCACTGTGGAGGCCCTGCTCCAGCGCACCCTCCCGCCGGAGGCGCTGGAGCGCGCCTGCGCGGTTTTGGAGGTGGGACAGACCGCTGATCTGGAGGAGCTGACCGCCCACCTGACGCAGGCGGGCTATGTCCGCTGCGAGCAGGTGGAGGGGCCGGGCCAGTTTGCCCTCCGGGGCGGCATCCTGGATGTGTACTCCCCAGCTATGGAGGCCCCGGTGCGGGCTGAGTTTTTCGGGGATGAGGTGGACGCTCTGGGGATCTTTGATCCGGGGACCCAGCGGCGGACGGCCAATGTGGAGAAGGCCGTGCTGCTCCCTGCGGCGGAGACCCTGCTCCATCTGGCCCCCGGCGGCCTGGCCGGCCTGTTGAAGCAGCTGGACCGGCGCTCCGCCGCCGCCGTCCAGGACGGCCTGGAGGAACTGGCGGCCACCCTCCGGCAGGACCGGGAGGCCCTGGAGGAGGGGCGCTCCTTCCCGGTGGCCGACCGGTATCTTCCCCTAATCTATCCGGAGCTTGCCACCGCAGTGGACTATCTCCCCTATGACGCCTGCGTCCTCTTCTCGGAGAGCAGCCGGGTGGGGGAACGGGCCAAGACCTGGCAGTGGCAGCTGGAGGAGGACGTCAAGACCCTGCTGGAGCGGGGAGAGCTGGATGGGACCTGCGGGGCGCTGTCCCGCTCCTATGAGCAGCTGTGCCGCAGGCTGGAGGACTTCCCCTTCGCCTATCTGGACTCCTTCGCCCTGTCCGCTTATCCGGCGGCCCCCCGGTGTGTGCTGTCCCTGATGGCCAAGCAGCTGCCCTCCTTCGGGGCCAGCCTGGAGACCGCGGTGCAGGACCTGAGCCACTACCAGAGCGCCGGATTTTCCGTCCTGGTGCTGGTGTCCAGCGAGCAGCGGGCCCTGAACCTCCAGACCCTCCTCCGGGAGCAGAAGGTGAAGTCCGGGGTGGACTTCACCCTAAAAGCCCTGCCGCGGCCGGGACAGATCCTCCTCACTGTGGGCGGGCTGTCCGGGGGGATGGAGTATCCCGGGCTGAAGCTGGCGGTCATCACCGAGGGCCAGTCCGGCGGAGCCAAGAAGCGCCCCCGCCCGGTCAAAAAGGAGGCCACCAACCGGCAGAAGCTGAAGTCCTATGCGGATCTGTCCCCCGGGGATCTGGTGGTCCACGAGCACCACGGGGTAGGCCGGTATGTGGGCATGGTGAAGATGCCTGCCGACGGTATCGAGAAGGACTATGTGAAGATCGCCTACGCCGGGACGGACGTGCTGTATGTCCCCGCCACCCAGCTGGACCTGGTCTCCAAGTATATCGGGGGAGGAGAAGACGCCCAGGAGACGAAGAAGCTGTCCAAGCTGGGAGGCACGGACTGGGAGCGGGCCAAGACCAAGGCAAAGAAGGCGGTGGCCGACCTGGCCAAGGGGCTGATCCAGCTGTACGCCCAGCGCCAGCGCCAGCCCGGCTTTGCCTTCTCTCCGGACTCCCCGTGGCAGCGGGAGTTTGAGGAGCAGTTCGAGTACTCCGAGACCGATGACCAGCTGCGGTGCATTGGGGAGATCAAGCGGGACATGGAGCGCCCTGTGCCCATGGACCGGCTGCTGTGCGGCGACGTGGGTTACGGAAAGACGGAGGTGGCCTTCCGGGCCATGATGAAGTGCGTGCTGGACGGTAAGCAGGCCGCCATCCTGGTGCCCACCACCGTCCTGGCCCGGCAGCACTATCTCACCGCCCTGCGCCGTTTTGCCAAGTATCCGGTGAACATCGACGTAGTTTCCCGCTTCCGCACTCCCGCCCAGATGAAGGAGACCCTGCGCCGGGTGGAGGAGGGGCGGGTGGACATCCTCATTGGCACGCACCGGCTGTTCAACAAGGATGTGCGCTTCAAGGACCTGGGACTGCTGGTGGTGGACGAGGAGCAGCGCTTCGGCGTCCAGCATAAGGAGAAGCTGAAGGAGCGCTTTGCCCAGGTGGACGTGCTCACCCTGTCCGCCACCCCCATCCCCCGCACCCTGAACATGGCCATGTCGGGCATCCGGGACATGTCCACCCTGGAGGAGCCCCCCGCTGACCGCCTGCCGGTGCAGACCTATGTGCTGGAGCACAACTGGCCGGTGGTGGCCGACGCCATGCGCCGGGAGCTGGAGCGCGGCGGCCAGGTATATTACCTCCACAACCGGGTGGAGACCATCGACCGCACCGCTGCCCGCATCCAGCAGATGCTGGGCGAGACGGCGGCGGTGGGCGTGGCCCACGGCAAGATGAGCCAGGAGGCCATTGACGACGTGATGAGCCGCATGACCGACGGGGAGCTCAACGTGCTGGTGTGCACCACCATCATCGAAACCGGCATCGACCTGCCCAACGCCAACACCCTCATCATCGAGGACGCCGACCACCTGGGACTGGCCCAGCTCCACCAGCTCCGCGGCCGTGTGGGCCGCTCCAACCGCCGGGCCTATGCCTACCTCACCTACCGCCGGGGCAAAGTGCTCACCGAGGTGGCCGCCAAACGCCTGGCCGCCATCCGGGAGTTTGCCGAGTTTGGCTCCGGCTTCAAAATCGCCATGCGGGACCTGGAGATCCGGGGCGCGGGCAACGTGCTGGGCCCCGAGCAGAGCGGCTTTATGCTCTCCGTGGGCTACGATATGTACCTGAAGCTGCTGGAGGAGGCCGTTTTGACCGAGCAGGGCCAGACGCCCCCCAAGCGCACCGAGTGCTCCGCCGACCTCAGCGTGGCCGCCTCCATCCCCGACCGGTATGTTCCCTCCCCCGAACAGCGCATGGACCTCTACCGCCGCATCGCCGCCATCCGGGACGAGAGCGAGGCCGACGATCTGGTGGATGAGCTCATCGACCGCTACGGTGAGCCGCCCCGCACGGTGAACAACCTGATCTCCGTGGCCCTGCTCCGGGCCGCCGCGGCGGAGGCGGACATCACCGACATCGCGCAGAAAAACGGACAGCTGATCTTTACCCTGGAGCAGTTCCGGCTGGAGCCCTTCTCCCTGCTGTGTGATGGGGAGCGCTACCGGAACCGTCTGCTCCTGATCCCGGGGGATGTGCCCCGGTTCACCCTCCGCCTGCGGAAGGGGGATGACCCGCTCCGCTGTGCCCAAAGTCTGGTGGAGGACTATGCCCGGGTCTGCGGAGAGGCGGAGTGAGAAAAATTTTCCACAATTTCGGGGCGGCGTGTGGAAAAGCGCCGCCCCTCGGATCAGAGGAGGCTGTGTCCATGGATCACAAGGACTATATGCGCCGGGCGCTGGAGCTGGCCGCCCAGGCCGGGGCGGAGGGCGATGTGCCCGTGGGCTGCGTCATCGTCCGGGACGGGGAGATCGTGGGGGAGGGGCGCAACCGCCGGGAGGAGAACGGCGACGCCACCGCCCATGCGGAACTGGAGGCCATCCGGGACGCCTGCCGCCGCCTGGGCAGCTGGCGGCTCCACCGGTGTACCATGTACGTCACCCTGGAGCCATGCCCCATGTGCGCCGGAGGGATCATCAACGCCCGGGTGGACACGGTGCGCTATGGGACCCGGGATGAAAAGGCGGGGGCGTGCGGCTCAGTGCTCAACCTGTTTGAGGAGCGCTTCAACCACCATCCCCGGCTCTACCGCGGCCCGCTGGAGAGCGAGTGCCAGGAGATCCTCCAGGGATTTTTTCAGGGCCTGCGGGAGGATGGGGGAGAAAATGTTTAACTCTTTTGTAACAACTTACGCTGGTTTTATTCACAAAAACAGGGTATCCTAAAAATGCAAGGCAAGAGCACAACTCTTTTTCATCTGAATCCTCCATCCTTTTTAGAACGCAGCCGTTAGATCCGGCTGCGTTCTCCTTTGTCTGGGAAAGGGCAAAAAAAGTGCGCCCCTGAGGGGCGCACGGAGGATCAGACGGCCAGATCGAAGATCAGGCGGACGGTGAGGAGGGCCAGGACCACGAAGAACATGGGGCGAATGACCTTGGCGCCGCCCCGAAGAGCCAGCCCGGAGCCCACATATCCCCCGGCCAGGCCGCACAGGGCGGCAGGGATGCCTACGGCCCAAACCACCTCGCCCGCCAGGGCGAAGGTGACCAGGGAGGCGGCGTTGGAGGCGGCGTTGGCCGCCTTTGTGTTGCCGGAGGCGGTGAGCAGATCGAATTTGCAGAGGCTGGTATAGGCCAGCATGAGGAAGGTGCCCGCTCCGGGGCCGAAAAATCCGTCGTAGCACCCCACCGCAAGGCCGATGGCCAGGGAGAGCAGGGAGAGGCGGAGCGGGGAGACCTGGCCGGAGCGGTCCTCCGTCCCGAAGTCCCGCTTCAAAAGGAGAAAGACGGCCATCACCGGAACGATGGCCAGCATGATGTAATAGAGGAATTGATCCGGCAGGATGAGGTTCAGCTTGGCTCCCGCCCAGGCCCCCGCCAGGGCTCCGGCCGCGCCCCAGGCGGCGCTGGGCATCCGGATCTCTCCCCGGCGCCAGAAGCGGTAGGCGGAGAGCAGGGTGCCCCACACATTGCCGCACTTGTTGGTGGCGGAGGCGGCGTGGGGGTCCAGTCCGGCCAGCAGATAAGCGGGGAGGGTGATCAGCCCGCCGCCGCCGGCCACGGCGTCCACGATGCCCCCCAGGAACACCAGGGGACACACGATCAGCAGGATGTGCAACAGGTCATTCCATTCCATTGACAACGCCCTCCTAGTTTCACGGGAGCAGATAAAATGCGCCCGGCAGACCGGACGCGAACAGGAAATGTGGTGAGTTTTATTATTCTATCATACCGGAGGTGGAAAAGCTACCCGCTATTTCCACAAAATCCAGCAGAAACTCTCGTGGAACTCTTCGGCGCAAAAGCCTTGACGGTGTCCTGCGGGTTGCGTAAAATAAAAAGGAATGAATCTGCAACGATAAGATAAGGAGTGAGGGCATGGCCAGACAGGGGTTCGATAACGACCAGTATCTGAAGCTCCAGTCCCAGCATATCCGGGAGCGTATCGCCCAGTTCGGGGGCAAGCTGTACCTGGAATTTGGAGGCAAGCTGTTTGATGACTTCCACGCCAGCCGGGTGCTGCCCGGGTTTGAGCCGGACAGCAAGATCCGGATGCTGGCCCAGATGAAGGACAGCGCGGAGGTCATCATCGCCATCAATGCCGCCGACATTGAGAAAAATAAGGTGCGGGGGGACCTGGGCATCACATACGACAGCGACGTCCTCCGCCTCATCGACGCGTTCCGCTCCATGGAGTTGTATGTGGGCAGCGTGGTGGTCACCCAGTATTCCGGGCAGCCCGCCGCCGACGCCTTCCAGACCCGGCTGGAGCAGCTGGGGATCCGGGTGTACCGCCACTATCCCATCGCGGGCTATCCTCACAACATCGCCCATATCGTCTCGGACGAGGGGTTTGGGAAGAACCAGTATATCGAGACCAGCCGCCCCCTGGTGGTGGTCACCGCCCCCGGCCCCGGCAGCGGCAAAATGGCCACCTGCCTCAGCCAGCTCTACCACGAGCACAAGCGGGGCATTACCGCCGGCTATGCCAAGTTTGAGACCTTCCCCATCTGGAACCTGCCCCTGAAGCACCCGGTGAACCTGGCCTATGAGGCGGCCACCGCCGACCTGGATGACGTGAATATGATCGATCCCTTCCATCTCCAGGCCTACGGCGAGACCACGGTGAACTACAACCGGGATGTGGAGGTATTCCCCGTTCTGGCGGCCATGTTTGAGCGGATCACCGGCGTCTGCCCCTATAAGTCCCCCACAGACATGGGGGTGAATATGGCGGGCAAGTGCATCTATGACGATGAGGCGGTGCAGGCCGCCGCCCGGCAGGAGATCATCCGCCGCTACTACGACGCCCTGTGTGAGCGCCGCCAGGGGAGAGGCTCCGACCATACAGTGTACAAGCTGGAGCTGCTGATGCAGCAGGCGGGGGTCACCCCGGACATCCGGCCCGTAGTGGCCGCGGCCAACGAGGCCGCCCAGCGCACCGGCGAGCCCGCCATGGCCATCCAGCTCCCGGATGGAGAGCTGGTCATCGGTAAGACCTCTGAGCTGATGGGCTGCTCCGCCGCCGCCCTGCTCAACGCGCTGAAAGCTCTGTCCGGCGCGGGGGGACACGGCGTCCACCTGATCAAACAGTCGGCCATTGAGCCTATCCAGACCGTCAAGGTGAAGTATCTGGGCTCCAATAACCCCCGGCTCCACAGCGATGAGGTGCTGGTGGCCCTGGCCGCCTCCGCCAATCTGGACGCCAAGGCTCTGGCCGCCCTGCGGTCCCTAGCCGCGCTGAATGGCTGTCAGGCCCACTGCTCTGTCATCCTCTCGTCTCCGGATGAGAGCACTTATAAAAAGCTGGGCCTTCAGCTCACCTGTGAGCCCCAGTACCAGACCAACAATTTGTACCACCGGTAAGCGGAGGCTTGATCGGAAGCGCAGCGACGCGCCCCTGGAGAAGGAATTCCTTCCCCAGGGGCGCGTTTTTTCATGCAGGGGCGGATGAGGGAGACGGCCCTGGCTATGGGGCTGGTCTGGGACCGGCCCCTACGGCGCACCCGGAGGACCCGTAGGGGCGGATCCCAGATCCGCCCGCCGATCCTCCGCCGCAGAATGTTTCCCCATCCATCCCGTAGGGGAGGGGCTTGCCCCTCCCGTTGTCCGGTTTTGCTGTGTTTCGTCTGAGACGTTGTAGGGGCGGGTCTCCTGACCCGCGCGCCCACCGTGGACCATGACGCCCGTAGGGCGCGACGACCCGGCGCGCCGCCTCGCAGGGGTTTCGCCCTGTGGGGCGAGTTTCTTTCCCGGTTCCAACCAGCCGTGGCAAGAGGTGCGGGATCGGGGGTGAGTCGGACGGAGCCGTTCCTATGAACCGGGGACGGGCGAGTCTGGGACTCGCCCCTACGGCGAACCACGGGCATTTCCGGGATACGGCGGGAGGGGCAAGCCCCTCCCCTACGGGATGGACGGTGATAAATCCTGCGGCGGAGGACGGGCGGCCACGGAGGGCCGCCCCTACGGCGGTTTCAGGACCTCGTATGGTTCCGGGGGAGACAGGCGCGGTTTCAAGGCTGTGGCGATTACTATATCACGTATGACCGAAATTGCCCCGTAGGGGCGGGTCTCCTGACCCGCCCGCCCTCCGTGGACCGTGACGCCCGCAGGGCGCGATGACCCGGCGCGCCGCCTCGCAGACCGTTCCGCAGGGGCAGCCCAAGGCCGGCTGGATCAGGGGATGATAATAAGGTGTTTGCCAGCGGGCAGTTCCAGCTCGCTTTGATAGGCATATTCCACGCAGGCGTCCAGATCCCAGGCGTCCAGGAAAATCTGATCGATGGCGGACAGGGTGTTCCCATTTTCACAGGCAGGCAGAGGCACAGAAACCGCTTGGCCGGATGGGTCGTACTGCACCGTTTCCATGACAGACGGCACGCCGTTGATCAACGCGGTGACAGATCCGGCGGTCAACTCCAGTGTGGTCCCGCGGTATACGGCAGTCAGAGAGCGCGAGACCGGGTCCCAGGAGAAGTCCGCTCCCAGCCCGCGGCAAAGAGAGGCCGCATCGGCGATGTAGGAGCGAGCTGTCCCGTGAAAAGGCTCCGGTATGATCTCAGTCCGGAAGGGGTACAGGCGGGCGTCCAGCTGGGCGGGGCGGGGAGCGGAGCCGTCTGTGGGAAATTCGGTATACCCATAGATCACAGACGCCACCTGTGAGAGGTCCAGCACAGTGCGGAACTGCTGTCCGCCGCTGGGGCTGAGCAGCTGTGCCCGGGTCAGAACGCTCCCATCTTTCATGCGCAGAAAGAGCGGAACGGTGTAGGTTTGGGGGCGTGTGTGTGCCGGAAGCCCCTCGACCTGGAGTTCCAGAGAGTAGGAGGTGGCGGAGAGGGTGAATTCCTTGAGAATGGCCTGCTGTCCGGTGATGGTATCGATGGTCACCGGCTCGTTTGGGGTGAGATGGATGGGTTCCAGCATGGTGTCCAGAGGGATGGACACGGCGTGATCCTCTCCCATGAAGTCCAGCCAAAGCAGGAGCGGACGGTCCTGTTTGCCCATGAAACCGTCGAAATTCAAATCGACCTGCCAGGTGCGGCTGGCGTCCGTCCGGGCGGGCAGCTCCTGGACGCCCATGCTGTGGGCGGTGATTTGGGCGGTATCAGAGGAGCCGGGGGAGGCGAGGGCCCAGCAAATGGTGTGGGGGCTGGCGATGCGCAGGTGCTCCAGCTCTGAGGCGGCCTGCTGATTCAGCGCCTCCACCGTCATCAGAATATAGAGGTTTTGGCCATCATACAGGCTGTTGTCCACCGTCAGGCGATAGCCCTCATGTTCCGCGCTGGGGATGGTTGTCTGGACATAGGGCTCCAAGCTGCCGGTATCCCCCTGGAAAAACAGGTCCAGCACCCCCGCCTGATAGGCGGCGGCAAAGGCTGCGCCGGTCATCAGGATCGCGGCGGCTGCGGCCGCGGCGGCGGTTTTCCACCTCCGTCCTGGGCGGCGGGGGGGCGATCCGGCCGTTTTCCCCTCCAGCACACTTATGATCCTTGCCTCGGCCTCGGGGGGGAGCGTGACCTGGTCCATGGCCCGATTAAACTCCTGTTTCATGGTATCCCTCCTGTTCCAGCTGTTCCTTCAGCTTTTTCCGGGCCCGATGGAGCCGGGAGGTAACGGTGCTCTGGCTCACCCGGAGCATCCCGGCGATCTCCCCGGTGGAGTACCCCTCGTAGTAGAAGAGATATATGACCGCCCGGTCCGTGGGCTTCAGCTTCCGGACGGCCTGGGCCACCGCCTCCACCCGGGGCGGGAGGACGGCCACGGCCTGGGCCTCGTCCAGGGGGACGGTGGCCCGGCGGCGCAGCCGCCGCCATAGGTCCCGGCACTGGTTGGCGGTCACTTGGAGCAGCCACGCCTTTTCCTTTCCCACCTCCAGCTCCGGCTGGGTCTCCAGATATTTGATGAATACCGTCTGGGTCACATCCTCTGCGTCGGCGGCTGAGCCGGTAAAGGACAGGGCAAGGCGGTAGACCGGGTCCTTATACCGGTGGAACAGGGCGATCACATCGTCCATCCCGGCGCCTCCTTTCTCGTTTCTTCTTTGAGCGCTCACTGATAAAACGCTTTCTCAAAGCGAATTGTCACCGGGTTCGGAATTTTTTGTGTGCCTGGGCCTCGCGGCCGGGGGACGGTGGAGCCGTGTTATATGGATGCCTCCGGAGCGGGAGCCATGGCCCGGGAGAGCTGCCACAGCCGGAGCAGGATGTAGGCACGGGCGCAGAAGCCGGCGGCGGCCGCCGCCAGCGTCAGCCAGGGGGCCCGGAGCAGCAGGTCCTGGAAGTAGAAGAGGGTGGTCAGCAGGACAGCCGCGGTCCGGGCGGAGCGCAGCTGCCGGGGGAGGGGCGCGCCGGGGAGCAGGGCCTCCGCCAGACCGGCCAGATCGGTGAACAGCTGAAAGTCGGCGTACATCCGGACCAGAGCGGCCAGAAGGGAGAGCGCGCCGGGGATATGAGGGGAGAGGCCGGGGAAAAACTGCTGAAGGGACCAGAGCCCCAGGGCCAGCCAGAAGGGGCCCAGCAGGCCCAGACTGGGCTGGTCGGCGGCCAGAGACCGGGTCCCGCGGGCCACCAGCCAGAAGCCGATACAGTTGGGGAGCAAGGGGAGCGTGAAGGAGAAGCCAAAGCGGAAATTCAGGTCAAAGTCCAGAAACAGGAGCAGTGTGCCCCAGAAAATGGACCGGAGGGCGGAAAAGCGGATGTGCTGACGGGTCATGGAAGGACCTCCTCTCGCTCCGGAGCGAGGGAGAAGCTCCCGCCGTCCGGCGTGGTGTACCGGGGGGTGAGGGGGACGGAGAAGGTCTCCCCCTGGGCGTTGGTCACACAGGCGGTAAAGCCGTCCGGGGCGGTGTACTGGCGCAGATCCCCCGTCCAGCAGTCGCGCCAGCCGCTGCCGCCGCCGCCCCCCTCATGGAACGTGATCTGTTCGCCGGCCTCCAGGGTATGAAATTCATACCACTGGTGGAAGGAGGCGCGGTTTTCCACGGCGGTCTCAGGCAGTGCTTGCGCGTTTGCATGATCATAGGTCGTGTGAATGTCCACAATGTCCGGGTCATTCCAGTATGGGACGATGTCCACCATGTAGGAGCGCTGCTGGCCGCAGGTGTTCTCCCGGGTGACCACCATCCCACTGTATAGGGCCTGTCTCTTATACACATCTCCGAGCCCACGAGACGCGTAGTAATCT
>OWJB01000894.1_pt1 | contig 13724 bp, 9 predicted proteins | sample 1732861 | NCBI WGS metagenome assembly OWJB01 (sample SAMN05065762, study PRJEB22554) | human gut metagenome | biome: ENVO:2100002; feature: ENVO:00000062; material: ENVO:00002003 | host: Homo sapiens | place: USA
CGAGATTACTACGCGTCTCGTGGGCTCGGAGATGTGTATAAGAGACAGATTGGCGGATTGCTTTATGAGTTTCTTGAGTTGCTGATTGCGAAGGATATGCATCACCTTCAAGAACTGGAAGAGATGCTGTCGCAGCTGGAGGAACAGGTATTGGAGGGAGGTCTGGATAATTTAAATCACCAGATGACTGTGCTCCGAAAAGAGCTGACGAACTGGGGCCGCTACTATACGCAGCTGGAGGATATGGTCTGCGAGTTTGAGGAAAACGAAAACAAATTCTTTACTGACATAGAAATGCGCCAGTTCCACATGGTAGAGAAGCGGATTGCGCGGCTGAAAAACGAGGCGCAGATTCTCCGGGAGTATGGGCTGCAGATTCGAGAGCTATTTCAGGCGGAGATCGATATACGGCAGAACCGGATCATGAAAATTCTCACCATCGTCACTACTATTTTTCTGCCCCTGACCCTGGTGGCTGGCTGGTATGGGATGAACTTTTCCAATATGCCGGAGTTGTCGTGGAAATATGGCTATCCTGCGGTAATCGTGATCAGCTTGGTAATTGTGATGATTTGCCTCTGGATCATGAAAAAGAAAAAATTCTGGTAACTTCAATTTTGTGCGTGACCTTCTCTCGCAAAGATGCGGAAAGCAGTAAGCCTTTTCAGGCTTACTGCTTTTTCTGACCTGCCAATCCGTGGAAAAACTGCACACCTCTGCCGCGCCACTGCTGGATGAGTTTTGTCTGCAGGCTGTGGTTCGCTGAGTTTTATATACCGATTCACTCCCACTCCACGGTGGCCGGGGGCTTACTTGTAATGTCATAAACGATGCGGTTGATCCCTTTTACCTCGTTCACGATCCGCACGGAGACCTGATCCAGGACCTCATAAGGGATCCAGGCCCAATCTGCCGTCATAAAGTCATCCGTCGTGACTGCCCGGAGTGCCAGCGTATGGTCGTATGTCCTGCCATCCCCCATGACGCCGACGGAGCGCGTATTGGTCAGAACTGCGAAATATTGGCTTAGGCATTGGCTCTGCCCGGCTTTTGTAAGAATATCCCGGAAGATGAAATCGGCCTGACGCAGGGTATCCGCTTTTTCCTTTGTGACCTCTCCGATGATCCGGATGGCGAGGCCGGGGCCTGGGAAGGGCTGACGGCTGACCAGGGCTTCGGGAAGCCCCAACTCCCGGCCCAGCTGGCGCACCTCGTCCTTAAACAGCAGCTTCAGCGGTTCCAGGATCTCCTTGAACTCCACATGGTCGGGCAGGCCGCCCACATTGTGGTGGCTTTTGATGACAGCGGCAGCGCCTGCACCGGACTCGATCACATCGGGGTAGATGGTGCCCTGGGCAAGATAGTCCACCGCGCCGAGCTTTCTCGCTTCTTCCTCAAAGACCCGGATAAATTCTTCTCCGATGATCTTGCGCTTGCATTCCGGGTCGGACTGACCGGACAGCTTGGACAGGAACCGGCGCTCCGCATTGACACGGACAAAGTTCATGGACCGTCTTGCAAAGGCCGCCTCGATCTCGTCTCCCTCGTTTAGCCGCATCAGGCCGTGATCCACAAAGACACAGGTCAGCTGGCTGCCAATCGCCTCGGCCAGCAGCGCCGCGCACACAGAACTGTCCACACCGCCGCTGAGGGCCAGGAGGACCCTGCCGCGTCCCACCCGGTCTCGAATCTGACGGATCGCGGTGCCTTTGTAATCCGCCATGCTCCAGGTGCCGTGGGCCCCGCATACCTCATACAGAAAATTGCGGATCATCTGTGTGCCATACTCTGTATGGCTGACCTCCGGATGAAACTGGACGCCATAAAACCGCCGCGCCTCGTCCGCAATGGCCACATGGGCGCAGGCCTCGGAGTGTGCCGTCAGCCGAAAACCCGCAGGGACACACGCCATATAGTCCCCATGGCTCATCCAGGAGACGCTTTTCTCCGGGAGGCCCTGGAAGATGGGACTGGACCGATCATACCAGGTCACGGTTTTTCCATACTCTCGGGCAGAATCCTCCTGAGCCGGGGTCACCTGTCCGCCCAACGCTTGGGCCAGCAGCTGACAGCCGTAGCAGATCCCAAGCACAGGGATCCCAAGTTCAAAGACCGCCGGGTCCACCTGGGGGGACCCCGCCTCATATACGCTGCTCGGCCCCCCGGTAAAGATGATCCCGATGGGAGAAAAGACACGGATGTCCTCCACCGGCATGGTGTATGGGTGGACCTCGCAGTAGACTTTGCACTCGCGTACCCGCCGGGCAATCAGTTGATTATACTGACCGCCGAAATCCAGAATCAAGATGCGCTCCATCGTATCCTCCTCATTGATCAATGTCATCGGTTTGGCCGGGCGTCTCCTTGCGCCTGGACCCCAGCCGAATTTTTCGTTCAAACCGATCCTTATCCCCACGGCTCGGGATCGCGGTGGGGTATGCGCCGCCGAAGCAGGCGGTGCAGAAGCCGCTGCATCCCTCTGCGATCTGCAAGAGGTGCTCTACACTAAGATAGCCCAGGGAATCCACACCGATGATCTCCGCGATTTCCTCCACTGTGTGGTGGTTTGCAATCAGGTTTTCCGCATCGTCAATGTCCGTGCCATAGTAGCAGGGGGCGACAAAAGGCGGTGCGCTGACTCTCATGTGGATCTCTCTGGCTCCGGCCCGGCGCAGCAGATCGATCACGCCCCGGCAGGTGGTACCCCGGACGATGGAATCATCGATCAGCACGATGCGCTTCCCATCCACCAGCGCGCGGATGGGGTTGAGCTTGAGGTTGACGCCCATCTCCCGCAGCTCCTGGGTGGGGGAAATGAATGTGCGCCCGATGTATTTATTCTTGGTGAAGCCGATGCCGTAGGGGATCCCGGAGGCTTTGGCGTACCCCAGAGCGGCGTCCAGACCGGAGTCCGGGACGCCGATGACCACATCAGCCTCCACTGGGTGCTCGGCGGCAAGAAAGGCTCCGGCCCGCTGCCGCGCGGCGCTCACCGCGGTGCCATCAATCACCGAGTCCGGCCGTGCAAAGTAAACGAACTCAAAGACGCACAGATGCTTGCCGGCTGTCCCACAGCGGCGAGTATCACTTTTCACACCGTCATAGCTGACGGTGACGATCTCGCCGGGGCGGATGTCCCGGAGAAAGCGGGCTCCGACGGCGTCCAGCGCGCAGCTCTCCGAGGCAAAGACCGTTTTTCCGTCGGCTGTTTCCCCCATGCAGAGGGGACGGAAGCCGTGGGGATCCCGGGCAGCGATGAGCTTGGTGGGAGAGGAGATCACAAGAGAGTACGCCCCTTCAATCCGGCCCATGGCATCATACACAGCCTCCTCGATAGATGGGGTATGGAGCCGCTCCTGCACGATGATATAGGCAATTACCTCGCTGTCGGTGGTAGTGTGGAAGATAGAGCCGTTCTGCTCCAGACGGGTTCTCAGCTCATAGGAGTTGGTCAGATTTCCGTTGTGTGCCAGCGCCATCCGCCCCTTGTGGTGGTTGATGATGATGGGCTGGGCATTGCGCTTGCGGTCGGAGCCGGTGGTGGCATAGCGGACGTGCCCCACGACGATGTTTCCGCTCCCCAGCCGCTGGAGGCGCTCCTTAGGAAAAACCTCGTTGACCAGCCCCTCGTCCCGATAGGTGGTAAATACTCCGTCATCGTTGACTGCGATCCCCGCGCTCTCCTGTCCCCGGTGCTGGAGGGCGAACAGCCCATAATAGGCCAGTGAGGCCACGTCGGCAGGCTCCTTGGAAAAAACGCCAAAGACACCACACTCTTCCCGAATGTGGTGTTCCTTGGGAACGACCTGTTTAATTTGCACCATGTTCCACCAGCCTCTTCATGATTTCGGCGTATGCCTCCTCCACGCCGCCCAGATCCCGGCGGAAGCGGTCCTTATCCAGCTTTTCTCCGGTGGCAGTATCCCACAGGCGGCAGGTATCGGGGCTGATCTCGTCGGCCAGGATGATGCTGCCGTCCGAGGTCCTGCCGAACTCCAGCTTGAAGTCTGCCAGCGTCACGCCGCATTCGGACCAAAAGCGCTGTAAAATGCGGTCTATCTGAAGTGCATAACCCTTGATAGTATCGATCTCGGCGGGGGTGGCCAGCTTCAGGGCCAGGGCGTGGCTGGTGTTGAGCAGAGGATCGCCCAGTGCATCGTTTTTATAGGAGAATTCGAGGACCGGCTCCTCAAATACCAACCCCTCCGGGACGCCGTACCGCTTGGAGAAGGAGCCGGCGGCGATGTTGCGGACGATGACCTCCAGCGGGACGATGGACACCTTCCTGACCAGAGTCTCCCGCTGGCTCAGCTCCCGCACAAAATGGGTAGGGACACCGTTTTTTTCCAGTACCTGCATCAAAAGGTTGCTCATCCGGTTGTTAATGACGCCCTTTCCTGCGATGGTCCCCTTTTTCAGCCCGTTGAAGGCGGTGGCGTCATCCTTGTAGTCCACGATGTAGAGTTCCGGATCGTCCGTCTCATAGACCTTTTTGGCCTTTCCCTCATAGATCTGTTTCAGCTTTTGCATTGCCTGTATCCTCCCTTGTTATTTTCCGCTGTCGCCGTAGTTGGCCAGCACCCGCGCGGACGGATCGTTCACATTGCAGCCCTTCCAGCTTCTGTTTGGCATCCAAAAGTCCACGATCATCCCGCTCTGGCCGGGATAGTATGCTTCAAAGATCTCGCGATACAGAAGGGATTCTTTGGTAAAGGGCCGGGCGTGGCCGTAGGCCAGGCGCTTTTTCTCAAATTCCTCATCGGTATAGCGGCGCTCCGCATAGTCCTTCAGGTAATCCACCATGGAATGGCCCACGGCGTCGGAAAAAGCGGCCTTCTCCCGGTAGAGGATGCTGTGGGGCAGGTAGTCCCCCTCAAAGGCGCGGCGAAGCAGATATTTTCCCTTCCCGTACTTGTTCAGCTTCCGCTCCGGGTCAATGCCCATCACATACTCCACAAAGTCCAGGTCTCCGAAGGGGACCCGGGCCTCCAGGGAGTTGACGGAGACGCACCGGTCGGCCCGAAGCACATCGTACATATGCAATTCCCGGATACGCTTGACCGCTTCCTTCTGAAACTCCTCCGCCGACGGGGCAAAGTCGGTGTATTTATAGCCAAACAGCTCGTCGCTGATCTCTCCGGTCAGCAGGACCCGGATGTCGGTCTGTTCGTGGATGGCCTTGCAGACCAGATACATCCCCATGCTGGCCCGGATGGTGGTGATGTCATAGGTGCCCAGCAGGGCAATCACTGTCTCCAGTGAGTCCAGCACCTCCTCCGGCGTCATATAGACCTCCGTATGCTGGCTTCCGATGTAGTCTGCCACCTCTCTGGCATACTTCAGATCAATGGCGTCCTCGCTCATGCCGATGGCAAAGGTGCGGATGGGCCGGTCGGAGCATTTCTGCGCCACCGCGCACACCAGCGAGGAGTCCAGACCGCCGCTGAGGAGGAAGCCAACCTTGGCGTCGGACACCAGACGCTTTTTGATGCCGGCGATCAGCTTTTCCCGGATTGCTGTGCACACGGTATCCAGATCGTCCCGGCACACCTCCTTGACGGCGGTGATGTCCCGGTAGCAGACAAATTTTCCATCCTTGTAGTAGTGTCCCGGCGGAAACGGCATGATCTTCTCACAGAGCCCCACCAGGTTTTTGGGCTCACTGGCAAAGACGATGGTCCCGGAGGGGTCGTAACCGTAGTAGAGCGGACGGATACCGATGGGGTCCCGGGCGGCGATATAGCTTTTGGTATCTCCGTCGTATAAAATCAACGCAAACTCCGCATCCAGCATCCGAAACATCTCCACGCCGTATTCCCGATACAGCGGGAGCAGGATCTCACAGTCAGACCCGCTTTGGAACGTATAGCCCTTTTCCTGAAGCGCCTGCTTCAACGTCTCAAAGCCGTAGATCTCACCGTTACAGACCACATAGCTGCCGTCCAGCGCAAAGGGCTGCATCCCCTCCGGCTGTAAGCCCATAATGGCCAGCCGGTGAAACCCCAGCAGCCCATTTCCCGTATCCACGATCCGGCTGTCGTCCGGCCCCCGGGATATGGTCCTGTCAAAACCGTTTTTGAACCGCGCATAGTCGGCAGCTTCCGAGCAGTAGCCCATGATAGAACACATCGTATTGACCTCCTAAACATCATCATCAGCATTCAACAGGGCAAGTGCTGTTCTCGCGGTGCCACCTGTATTTGTACTCGTTTACGGGCCGCACAGTGGGGCCCTGCCGCGTAACGGGCGGTGATCCGGCTCACCTACTTGGATTGCTCCTTTCAGATCGCAGCTCGAAAAGTGTTATTCCCGCAAGCTCTGCCGCGCGGCTCTCACCGTCCCGCGCTCTCTGTGGGTGAACTCTTGCGGTACTTCTCTCTTCTCAAACGCTTTTGTATGTTGTGGATGTCTGCCCCGGTCCGCCGGGAAAATGGGCCGTCTCGCTTTATGCCAGGATCACTTGACGCTGAACAGCAGATCGCCGTAAGTGGGGAAGGGCCAGCAGCGCTCCTCGGTCAAGATTTCCGCCTCGTCGGCTGCGGCCCGCAGCTCCGTCATACGGGAGAGCAACTCGTCCCGGATGAAATTGGCCTCCTCGGTCACATCGGAAATGGTCCTGAGTTTGGCAATTACGCTGTCCAGTGCGTCAGTTCTGGCGTCGATGCTCTCGATCACCGCCGTCAGCTTTTTGACCAGCTTTGTTTCATAGGCACAACTGAGCCCAGCATCCAGGGCTTTCTTGCCGGCGGCGTCCCGGGCCACATCCGCGGCATAGCGGGCAACAGCGGGCAGGATCTGCTTCCGGGCCATGTCGCTCATGGTCTGGGCCTCAATGCACACCGTTTTGCAGTAATTTTCCAGCATAATCTCATACCGGGAGCGCAGCTCCGCTTCGGTATAGACTTTGTGGGCCGTCAGCATCTCCACATTCTTCGCTTTCAGAAGCTCGGGGATCGCGTCCGGTGTGGTGCGCAGGTTCAGCAGGCCCCGCTCCTCCGTGGCCTCCCGGATCCACGCATCGTCATAGCCATTTCCGTTGAAGATGATCCGCTTATGCGCTTGGATGGCACGCTTGATCAGCTCATGCAGGGCAGCGTTGAAGTCCTCAGCCCGCTCCAGCTCGTCCGCATAGAGCTTCAGGGACTGGGCCACCGCGGCGTTGAGCATGATGTTGGCGCAGGCGATGGAGTTAGAAGAACCCAGCATCCGGAATTCAAATTTGTTGCCGGTAAAGGCAAAGGGCGAGGTGCGGTTGCGGTCCGTGGTGTCCCGGAGAAAGCGGGGAAGCACGTCCACGCCCAGCTTCATTTTCTTCTTTTCCACACCGGCATAGGCAGAATCGGTCTCGATGGCGTCTAGTACAGCGGTCAGCTCATCCCCCAGAAACATCGAGATCACGGCGGGGGGCGCCTCGTTGGCCCCCAGGCGGTGGTCGTTTCCGGCCGTCGCGACAGAAGCTCTCAGCAGCCCCTGATAGTCGTCCACCGCCTGGATCACCGCCGCCAGAAACAGCAGGAACTGGGCGTTTTCGTGGGGGGTATCACCGGGAGAGAGCAGATTCACACCGGTGTCGGTGGAGAGGGACCAGTTGTTGTGCTTGCCGCTGCCATTGACTCCGGCAAAGGGCTTTTCGTGGAGCAGGCACACCATGTCGTGCTTGGCCGCCACCCGCTGCATGATCTCCATGGTTAGCTGGTTCTGGTCCGTGGCCAGATTGGTCGTGGTGTAGATGGGAGCAAGCTCATGCTGAGCGGGGGCTACCTCATTGTGCTCCGTTTTGGCCAAGATACCCAGCTTCCACAGCTCAGTGTTCAGCTCCTCCATGAAGGCGGCGACACGGGGCTTGATGGAGCCAAAGTAGTGATCGTCCAGCTCCTGCCCCTTGGGGGGCTTGGCGCCGAACAGGGTCCTGCCGGTATAGATCAGGTCCTTGCGCTGCTCATACAGAGCCTTGTCGATCAGGAAATATTCCTGCTCTGGACCGACAGAGGGGGTCACACGTCTGACCTCGTCGTTGCCGAACAGCTTCAGTACCCGGAGGGCCTGACAGTTCAGCGCCTCCATACTGCGCAGAAGAGGCGTTTTCTTATCCAGCGCCTCCCCGCCGTAGGAGCAGAAGGCGGTTGGGATGCAGAGGGTCTTGCCCTTGATGAACGCATAGCTGGTGGGATCCCAGGCGGTGTAGCCCCGGGCCTCGAAGGTGGCCCGCAGACCGCCGGAGGGGAAGGAGGAGGCGTCCGGCTCTCCGCGGATCAGCTCCTTGCCGGAGAACTCCATGAGCACTCTGCCGTCTGGCGCGGGAGTGATGAAGCTGTCGTGCTTTTCCGCGGTGATCCCGGTCAGGGGCTGGAACCAATGGGTGAAGTGGGTCGCGCCGTTTTCGACAGCCCAGTCCTTCATGGCGTCGGCCACCGCATTGGCCACGGATAGATCCAGTCTGGTCCCGTTTTGAATGGTACGCTTCAGAGAGTGATATACCTCCCCGGACAGGCGCGCCTTCATCACGCGGCTGTCGAAGACCATGCTTCCGAACATTTCCGGTACAGTCGTCATAACAGATCTCCCCTTCAGAAAATAAAAAAGGACATTGGCGTTACGAAGGTCCTGCCTTCGAGACGCCAATGTCTCTCAACACCGCAAAATATACATCCTGGAGCAGGAAAAGTCAACTGTCAATCTGTCAAAAATGGTTTTTTTCAGCCAGCTATTTTTTGGCAAATTACGGACTTGCAAAACGGACGGTTTTCTCGTATTCTAACCGACAAACAGGGATCTTTCTCCCGAAAAGTGTTCAACATCCGGGAAATATCGCGCTGAACCCAGCGCGAAGCCGGTCAGATTCGTCTTGAAGGAAAGGAAGCGGGTGGGAACGTGAAGTACACGCCGGAAGAAGTGATACAGTTCGTTCAGGAGGAGGACATCAAATTTATCCGTCTAGCCTTCTGCAATGTCTATGGAAAGCAGCACAATGTAGCCATCATGCCCAGCGAGCTCAAGCGCGCCTTTGCATACGGGATCGCCTTTGACGCATCGGCAGTGGATGGATTCGGCGGCGAGATTCGATCCGATCTTCTGCTCCACCCGGACCCCTCCACCCTGATCCAGCTCCCCTGGCGCCCAGAACAGGGCAAGGTGGTGCGGATGTTCTGTGACATCTCCTACCCGGACGGCCGGCCCTTTGAGCGGGATACCAGAAGCATCCTCAAACAGGCGGTGGCGCAGGCCGACGCCAGGGGCTTCCGGTTTGCGTTCGGCGCCGAGATGGAGTTCTATCTGTTTCGAGTCGATGAACAGGGCAACGACACAAAGATCCCATACGACCGGGCCGGCTATATGGACATTGCGCCAGATGACAAGGGGGAATCGATCCGCCGGGAGATCTGCCTGATGCTGGAGCAGATGGGGATCCAGCCTGAGAGTTCGCATCACGAAAGCGGCCCGGGCCAGAATGAGATCGACTTCCGGTATTCAGACCCCCTTATGGCTGCTGACAACGCTGTCACCTTCCACACAGTTGTCCGCACCGTGGCCGCCCAGAACGGCCTTTGTGCCAGCTTTTCCCCCAAGCCGCTGGCGGACTGGGATGGAAATGGGATGCACATCAATGTCTCTGTTAAATGTGATGGGCTTTCCCAGCCGCTGCCCAGCGTGATCGCGGGGATCCTGGCGAACATCTGTGAGATGACGCTGTTCCTGAACCCATGTGAGGAGTCCTACTGCCGCCTCGGTCACGACAAGGCCCCGCGCTATGTGACATGGTCGGCGGAAAACCGCTCCCAGCTGATCCGTATCCCGGCAGCGGTGGGCGAATACCGCCGGGCCGAGCTGCGCTCTGCCGATCCGACGGCCAATCCGTACCTTGCCTACGCACTCCTGATCTACGCCGGAATGTATGGGATTGGGCATGACCTGCAGCTTCCCCCCGCTTCTGATTTCAATGTCTATACCGCTCCCGCCGAGGTGCTGGAGGGACTGAAAAAGCTGCCCGGCTCTCTGTATGAAGCCGCCGCACTGGCCGAGGCAAGTTCCTTTGTCAACGAGCATCTTCCGAAAACCGTAGTCTCTGCCTATTGCCATCGGTGAGAAGCCTGCCGGATCCAGGCGAAAGGAGGAGAGAACATGGTCTTTCAGGAGCGGACATACAGCGTACTGATCGTTTCGTCTTCCGACAGTTTTGCCACCAAGATCATGCCGCTGCTCCCTGTGACAGATTACTGGCCGGTGACAACGGTACACAGTATCGGAGAAGCCCGCCGCAAAATTGCGGAAGCGGCGTTTGATATTGTGCTCATCAACGCTCCGCTGCCGGATGACTTTGGGATGCGTCTGGCGGTGGATATTTGTACCGGAAGCGGGGCCGGGGTCCTGCTGCTGGTCCGGAACGATCAATTTGATGATATATACGCAAAGGTCGTCAGCTACGGCGTGCTCACGTTGTCCAAGCCCACCAATATGCAGATGGTGGCGCAGAATCTGCGGATCCTCTGCGCCACCCGGGAGCGGATGCGCCAGATGGAGGCAAAGCAGGCCACAGTGGAGGAGAAGATCGAGGAGATCCGTCTGGTCAACCGGGCCAAGTGGCTGTTGATCGAGTGCCTCGGCATGACAGAGCCGGAGGCCCACCGCTATATCGAAAAGCAATCCATGGATCAGCGCATCTCCAAGCGGGAGGCCGCAGAAGCGGTCATCAAAACTTATAAATAGCACAGAGATCCTGTGTGCAGCAGCGGGCAGAATTGTGAAAACTCAGGTTGACAAATCGCTGTCAGCCGCAGTAAAATACCACCTGTTGAACGAAGGTGTTCATCAAGGGACTTCTGTCCCCTGATGGACGCCTTCTCTTTTTTAAGTTTTCTGTGGGAGGATGGCACATGACAAAGTATGTTTTCGTGACGGGCGGCGTTGTTTCTGGATTGGGGAAGGGGATCACAGCGGCCTCATTGGGGCGGCTGCTGAAGGCCAGGGGGCTGAAGGTAGCGGCCCAGAAGCTGGACCCATACATCAATGTGGACCCCGGCACCATGAGTCCCTATCAGCACGGTGAGGTCTATGTCACCGAGGACGGAGCTGAGACGGATCTGGATCTGGGGCACTACGAGCGGTTCATTGATGAGGACCTGAACCAATATTCCAACCTGACCACTGGAAAGGTCTATTCCAACGTCATATCTAAGGAGCGCCGGGGCGCATATCTGGGGACCACTGTACAGACCATTCCACACATCACGGACGAGATCAAGCGCTTTATCTACAATGTGGGCAGCAAGGCTGAGGCCGATGTGGTCATCACGGAGATCGGCGGGACCATCGGCGACATCGAGAGCCAGCCCTTTATTGAAGCCATCCGGCAGGTGGGCCATGAGGTGGGGCCGGGGGACGCCCTGTTCATCCATGTCACTCTGGTCCCCTATCTGAAAGCGTCTGGAGAGCACAAATCTAAGCCCACCCAGCACTCCGTAAAAGAGTTGCAGGGGCTGGGGATTGCCCCGGACATCATTGTTCTGCGCTGTGACGAGCCCATCACAGACCTGGAAATCTTCCGCAAGATCGCGAACTTCTGCAATGTGAAGCCGGACTGTGTCATAGAGAACCTGACCCTTCCCATTCTCTATGAGGCCCCCCTCTATTTGGAACAGTCGAATCTGTCCGCAGTGGTCTGCCGGGAGCTGTGGCTGTCCACGCCCGAGCCGGATCTGCGCGAGTGGCAGGCGATGGTTGCTGCCATCAAAAGCCGCAGCAGATCGGTGACCATCGGCCTTGTGGGAAAGTATGTGCAGCTCCACGATGCCTACCTCTCTGTCGCGGAGGCCCTGCGCCACGCCGGGTTTGCCCTTGGCGCGGTGGTGGACATCCGATGGATCGACTCGGAAACCGTCACAGAAGAGACCCAGGAGGAGCTTCTCGCTCCCCTTGACGGAATCCTCGTCCCGGGCGGCTTCGGAAGCCGAGGCATCCAGGGGATGATCTTGGCAGCCCAGTATGCCAGGGAGCACAATATCCCCTATCTGGGCATCTGCCTGGGGATGCAGATCGCGGTTATCGAATTTGCCCGTCATGTGCTTGGTATTGCTGATGCTGATTCGGGTGAATTTGCCCCGGAGTGCCCTCATAAGGTCATCGACTTCATGCCCGGTCAGAGCGAGGACATCGACAAAGGCGGCACCCTCCGCCTGGGCGGCTATCCCTGTGCGATCGCCACCGGAACAACCATGGCGCGGTGCTATGGGAGTACTCAAATCCGGGAGCGCCACCGCCACCGCTATGAATTCAACAACGACTATCGGGAGGCCATGCAGGCGGCGGGACTGACCATGAGCGGTCTTTCCCCTGATGGACGGCTGGTGGAAGCGGTAGAGCTGAGCGACAGACCCTTCTATGTGGGCGTACAGTATCACCCCGAATTCAAGAGCCGCCCCAACCGCCCCCATTCGTTGTTTCAAGGGTTCCTCGCAGCTGCATTGGAAGGAGAGAAAAATGATTGATTGATTATTATAACAGAAAGTTGATTTTGGAAGACGGCGAAGAATATCTGGGCTCTGCCTTTGGATACATCGGAGAAAAGGTGCTGGAACTGGTATTCAATACCTCGATGGTGGGACATCAGGAGATCCTTTCTGACCCCTCCTACACCGACCAGGCGGTCATCATGACCTATCCTCTCATCGGTAATTATGGTATGGCCGCCGATGACTATGAGACAAAGGTCCCCACCATCGGTGCTGTGATCGTCCGGGAATATAACGATCTCCCCTCAAATTTCAGAAGTGAGCGGTCCCCGGCCTAGGTCATGGACCGATATCAGATCTCCGGCATCTCCGGGATCGATACCCGTAAGCTGGCCCGCTCGATTCGGGACAAGGGCAGCCGCAGATGCTTGATCACCGCTGCGGATACGCCCCGGGAGTCTGGCTTGGAGAAAATCCGCAGCGCCCATATCGCGAACGATGCGGTGCCGCGGGTCAGCTGCGGAAAGATTTGGCAAGCAGCAGCAACGGATCACCAATTTCATGTGGTTGCTTATGATTGCGGTATGAAACTGAATATCGTCCGATCCTTGAACGCAAGGGGGTGCGACGTGACGATCGTCCCCTGGAACACCCCGGCAGAGCATATCGAAGAACTGCGGCCGGACGTTGTCTTCCTCTCCAACGGGCCGGGGGACCCGACGGATGTCCCCCCGGTCATCGACACCATACACCAGCTGCGCGGGAAGTACCCGATGTTTGGGATCTGCCTGGGACATCAGCTCCTCGCGCTGGCCTACGGTGCGGAGACGTACAAGCTGAAATTCGGACACCGGGGCGGAAACCATCCGGTCAAGGACCTGCGGACCGGAAGGATTGAGATCACCTCACAGAATCACTCCTACGCTGTCAACGCCGGCAGCTTGCAGGATACGCCTCTGAAATGCACCCATATCAATCTTCTGGACAACACGGTCGAGGGAATGGAATGCGCGGCAGACCGCGTATTCAGCGTGCAGTATCACCCGGAAAGCGCCCCCGGTCCCCAGGACAGCACCTATTTATTTGACCACTTTATCAAGCAAATGGAGGAACGCAGAGATGCCTAAGAGAACAGACATCAAAAAGATCCTGGTGATTGGTTCCGGTCCCATCGTCATCGGTCAGGCGGCGGAGTTTGACTACGCCGGCACACAGGCGTGTCTGGCGCTGAAGCGGTTCCTTTCACGGTCATCCGAGATGGTGGGTGTAGCTCAGTTG
>OWJB01000913.1_pt1 | contig 13553 bp, 10 predicted proteins | sample 1732861 | NCBI WGS metagenome assembly OWJB01 (sample SAMN05065762, study PRJEB22554) | human gut metagenome | biome: ENVO:2100002; feature: ENVO:00000062; material: ENVO:00002003 | host: Homo sapiens | place: USA
CCACGACCCTCTGGTTCGTAGCCAGATACTCTATCCAACTGAGCTACTGGCGCACAAATTTCGCAGAAGGAGAACTATACATACTCGAAAGTGAAAAAGCAAGAGTTGCGAGAAAATATTCCCTGATCGAATGCAGGTATACCGCCGCAAACGAAGCGGCTGCTGCTGAGGAAACGAAAATGCCCGGGCAGTCTGAACTGTCCGGGCATTTTGAAGGAAGATTCACGTTTGGGCGGAAGCGATCACAGATCAATCCGCACGGCGCTGAATCTCGCTTACGAACCAATGACGGCCGTCATCATCCACTTCTTCCTGCTTAAGAAGACCGTGACCGGTCTGTCGGCAGAAATCGGAAAGGTCAGGCGTGCTGTGCGGATCGGTACTCCAAACCACGAGCACAGCCCCAGGCGTCATCTTTGCAAGAGCCTTTTTGGCACGGAGAACAGGCATCGGGCACGAAAGGCCGGGAAGCCGCAGCGTCTCCACGCTTTGAGGTTCGTTGTGCACGTTCGTCATCAGAGCTTTCCTTCGATCCAGGCGCGGGCTGCTTCGAGCGCTTCCGGGAGCTTCTTGACGTCAGAACCGCCGGCCATGGCGAGGTCAGGCTTGCCGCCGCCCTTGCCGCCGAGGAGACCGGCTACGAAGCCGGCAAGCTCGCCGGCCTTCACGCGGCCAGTGAGATCTTTGGTAACGCCGGCGGCGAGCTGGACGCGGTCTTCACCGGTGACAGAGGCGAGAACCGCTACGGCGCTGCCGAGCTTGTCCTTGACTTTGTCCATCGTTTCGCGAAGCGCTTTGGCGTCTGCGCCGTCAAGACGAGCCAGCAGAACTTTCACGCCCTTGACGTCGCGAGCCTCGGAGATGAGCGCATCACCGGCCTTGGCGGCCATCTGGCTCTTGAGCTGATCAATGCCTTTTTCGAGCGTGCGGATCGTCGCGATAGCATCGGCAGCCTTGACGGGGACTTCGCTCACCGGGGCCTTGAATTCGCGGGCAGTTGCAGCAAGGAGGCTTTCCGTGTTCTGCACCCAGCTGAGTGCATTCATGCCGGTGACGGCCTCGATGCGGCGCACGCCGGCGGCGATGCCCGACTCAGACACGACTTTGAAGAACCCGATGTCGCCAGTGGCCTTGACATGCGTGCCGCCGCAGAATTCGGTGGACTTGCCGATGTCGAGCACGCGCACGACTTCACCGTAGCGTTCGCCAAAGAGCATCACTGCACCAGTCTTTTTGGCTTCTTCAATCGGAAGCACGCGCGTCTGAACCGGTGTGTTCTTGAGGATCTGCGCATTGACGATGCGTTCGACCTCGGCGATCTGTTCGGCTGTCACGGGTTTGCCGTAAGAGAAGTCAAAGCGCGTGGATTCGGGCGTCACCAGCGAACCCTTCTGGGCTACTTTGTCGCCGAGCACCGTGCGCAGTGCAAAGTGCATGAGGTGCGTCACGGAGTGGTTGCGGGCAGTGGCTTCACGGCGGGCTTCGTCGACCGCCAGGTCGAACTTGTCGCCCACGGCGACATGACCTTCAGCAACGTGGCACTGCAGGCCCGTCACGGCGGCCTTCACGCGGAAGGTGTCGAGCACCTTCAGAATAGCCGTGGCGTTCTTGGCTTCGCCCTGATCACCCACCTGACCGCCAGATTCCGCATAGAACGGCGTGCGGTTGAAGACCACTACGCATTCGCTGCCGGCTTCAACCCGGTCAACCGGCTCGCCGTTGGCGTAGAGCGCCACGACTTCAGCGTCTTTTTCGGTGAGGGTTTCGTAGCCCGTGAAGACCGTGTCAGCACCGGTGTAATCCAGACCCTGAGCCATCTTGAACTTGGCCGATGCGCGCGCGGCGGCGCGCTGGCGTTCCATCGCGGCGTCAAATTCAGCCGTGTTGACCGAAATACCGCGTTCACGGCAGACGTCGGCCGTCAGGTCAGCCGGGAAGCCATAGGTGTCGTGCAGCTTGAAGACCACATCGCCCGGCAGGACGCCCGTTTTGTTTTCGGCAATAGCGGCATCGAGAATATCCATGCCCTTGCTGAGCGTCTGCAGGAAGCGGCGTTCTTCGGCCTCAATCACCTTTTCGATCTCATGGTTCATGAGTTCGGGATAGGCTTCGCCCATTTCCTTGCGGACGGCGTCGACGAGCTTATAGAAGAAGGGGCCGCGGGCGCCCAGTTTGTAGCCGTGGCGCAGGGCGCGGCGGCAGATGCGGCGCAGCACGTAGGCGCGGCCTTCGTTGCCCGGCACCACACCGTCAGCGACGCAGAAGGCGCAGGCGCGGATATGGTCAGCGATGACCTTGAGGGACGGCGAATTGATGTCGGCAGGAACCGTCGACACGCTTTCGACCGCGGCCTTGGCGGCAGCGAGCAGGTTCTTAAAAAGGTCAATGTCGTAGTTGCTGTGGACGCCCTGAAGCACCGTAGCAATACGTTCGAGACCCATGCCCGTGTCGATAGAGGGGCGCGGCAATTTATGCATTTCGCCCTTTTCGTCACGATAGAACTGCATGAAGACGAGGTTCCAAATCTCCATGTAGCGGTCGCCGTCTTCCTCGGGGCTCCCCGGAGGGCCGCCCTGGACGGAAGGACCGTGGTCATAGAAGATTTCTGAGCACGGGCCGCAGGGGCCTGTATCGCCCATCATCCAGAAATTGTCTGACATGTAGCGGGCGCCCTTGTTGTCGCCGATGCGCACGATGCGGTCGGCGGGGATACCCACTTCTTTATGCCAGATGTCATAGGCCTCCTGGTCTTCGGCGTAGACCGTCACCCAGAGCTTTTCCGGCGGCAGGTGGAAGTGTTCGGTGAGGAGCTCCCAGGCGAAATGAATGGCATCCTTCTTGAAATAGTCGCCGAACGAGAAGTTCCCGAGCATTTCGAAGAAGGTGTGATGACGGGCGGTGTAGCCGACGTTGTCGAGGTCATTGTGCTTGCCGCCGGCGCGGATGCACTTCTGCGACGTTGTGGCGCGCTTATAGGGGCGATGATCGAATCCGAGGTAGACGTCCTTGAACTGATTCATGCCGGCATTGGTAAAGAGAAGCGTCGGGTCGTTGCCGGGAACGACGGGGCTGGACGCCACAATGGTGTGACCTTTGCTTTCGTAGAACTTTAGAAAGGTCCGTCGAATGTCTGCGACTTTCATTGGAAATCGGTTTTAGTTGATCTGCTGCGTCGGTGCGTGTACCAAAGGGTCTGCTCTGCCGCCGGCGCGGATAAATGGAGAGATGCGTCATCCGCCGCTCTCCGGCAGGGATGATGGATCCGAAACTAATAATTTTAGACCTATTGGCCCGACAGAATCTTTCTCCGGACGGGTCTGTGCGTAAAAGATTGGGCGTTCGGCTTGATGCCGAACGCCCAATGATTCATATCAGACGTTTTCGAACGGTGTATCAGGCAATGCGCGAATAGCCGCCGGCGCGATTTGACTCGCGCAGGTAGCGGTCAAACTGCATAGCGACGGCACGAACGAAGATCTTGCCCTTGGGGAGCACCACCAGACGGTCGGGGTAAAGCTCAACCAGATCGTGATGAACGTAGGGCTTCATCTTTCCAAGCTCGTAGGCGAAAACTTCGTCGAAATGGATGCCGAATTTGTCTTCCACATCCTTCTTCTTCAGCTCGAAGTTGCACATGATCTTCATGATCACATAACGGCGCAGCTCATCGTCTTCGTTGAGGTGATAGCCGCGGTTCGTGGCCAGCCGTCCTTCTTTAATGGCGGCGGCCCAATCGTCGAGTTCGCGGGGATTGCAGGCATAGGCGCTGCCGATCTTCGAGATGGAGGAGACGCCCAAAGCGACCATGTCGCATTCTGCTTTGGTCGAGTAGCCTTGGAAGTTGCGCTGCAGCGTACCTTCGATCTGCGCACGCGAGAGCTCATCGTCGATCTTGGCGAAGTGATCCATGCCGATGTAGCGGTAGCCGTTGGCGGTGAGGCGCTTGATGGCATCAAACATGATGTGCACCTTCGTCACTGTATCGGGCAGATCGGCAGGCAGAATTCGGCGCTGGGGCTTGAAGTGGTTGGGCAGATGCGCGTAGTGGTAGAGCGCAATGCGGTCGGGCGAGAGTTCAAGCACCTGGTCGATCGTCTGCGCAAAGGTTTCGCGGGTCTGCTTCGGCAGACCGTAGATCAGATCCATGTTGATGGAGTGGAACCCCTCGGCGCGGGCTGCATCCATCGTTTCCTTCGTCATTTCAAAAGGCTGAATGCGGTTGACCGCCTTCTGCACATCGGGATTGAAGTCCTGGACGCCCAGCGACATGCGGTTCAAACCAATTTCACGGAGCTTTTTCACCTTCGAGGGACCGCAGGTACGCGGATCCACCTCAATGGAGAATTCGCCGCCGGTTTTAGCGAGCGGGAAGCGCTTCGTGAGCGTGTCCATCATGAGTTCGAGCTCATCCTCGGTGAGGAACGTGGGGGTACCGCCGCCGAAGTGCAGCTGTTCGAGCTCCTGCGACCCCGTCAGATGCGCCTTCACCAGATCAGCTTCCTGACCGATTAAATCGATGTATGCGGCGCTGCGGCTATGGTCGCGCGTCACAATCTTGTTGCAGCCGCAGTAAAAGCACACATCGTTGCAGAACGGCACATGCACATAAAGTGAAAGCGGAGCCGGTTCTTTGGCTGTGCCGCGGCCCGCTAATGCGCGGGCATAGTCTTCGGCAGTGAATTCGGCATTGAACCGGTCTGCTGTCGGATACGAGGTGTAGCGCGGAGCAGGCACGTCGAACTTCTTGAGGAGGTCCATGTCAGGCAGCTCGACGCCGCTGGTTTCCGAATTCGTCATTTTGTGGGGGCCTATGTTTAATTATGACTTGGGTTAAACTTCCTGCTATTATTTTGGAAGCTTGAGTGTCTTTCTTGATGATTATCAACGTGAGGATCAAGGTCGATTGGATCGAAGGGATTTTCCCTGCGAATTCATCTTTATGAGAGCCAACGCCTTGATTCTAGGCAGTCAAGATTATTCAAAAATTAGCTTTTCGAAGCTCCGCTCCCTGTATGTGGATTGTCGCCAATAAAGCGCTGCCGTCAGACGATACGTCTGCGGTGAGGCTTCTTAGCCTACGACTGCTGCATTCTCGTCCTCTGCTTCGGAACTATGAACAGCTGCCGGCCCATGACCCCTCAGGACCGGACGACACACCAAGATGAGGAAGAAGTGGTGGCACTTAATAATCCGGCAATGCTCCTGCGGTCAACGTGCTCGAACTGCAACCTGCGTGAATCCTGCCTCCCGACGGGACTGACCCTGAAGGAGATCGAGCGGCTTGAAGAACTGGTGACCGGCAACCGCCGGCGCATCAAGCGCGGAGAGTCGCTCTTTCGTGCCGGTGACCGTTTTGACACGCTCTACGCCGTCCGTCTTGGATTTTTGAAGAGCACGGTGATGAGCAGCGACGGCCGCGAGCAGGTGACCAACTTCTTTATGGCCGGTGAGATGATCGGCTTTGACGGCATCTCGAGCGGCGTGCATTCCTGTGACGTCACCGCGCTTGAAGATACGGAAGTCTGCGTCATCAATTACGACAAGTTTGAAGAGGCTGCAACCTCCATGCGCTCCATGGGCGCTCATGTGCTCAAGATGCTCTCGCGCGAAATCGTGCGTCAGCACGGCGTGATGCTGCTTCTGGGCTCGATGCACGCAGAAGAGCGTTTGGCGGCGTTCCTGCTTTCGCTTTCTCAGCGCTTTGAACAGCGCGGCTACTCGCGCAGTGAATTTGTGCTTCGCATGACACGAGCGGAAATCGGCTCCTATTTGGGCTTGAAGCTCGAGACCGTAAGCCGCGTTCTGTCGCGCTTCTCGCACGACGGGCTCATTGAGGTCAACCAAAAGCACGTTCGTATTTTTGATGCGGAAGGCTTGCGGGCCATCGTTTCAGGGGTGCCGCTTTCGGAGCAGCGCTAAGCCGCTAAACGTCTGACAGCACGTGTTCCTTCCAAAGGAGATGTTCGATTTTTTCGGATGTCTCCTTTTCTTTCATTCGGCCGCAGATAAAAAAAGGCCGCAACCTTGAGCGGCTGCGGCCTGAGACAGGAGGAAAGAGAGAGTTAAAGATTTGCGGTCGGGGCTCGCATTAAGCTGCGGGCTTGCCGAACGTATGCTTCATATCGCCCACGAAGAGAATCACGTAGATAAGGAGCGCAACAGCGAAGCCGAGCAGGCAGCACTGAGCCATGGACATGAACTTCATGGACGGGATGAGATACCAGCCACCCGCATCGGAATACATCTGGATGATGGATTCCTGCAGCGGAGAGAGCACGGTTCCGAGGGGGACATCGGAATTGTCATAGCCGCAGTCGCCGGTCGGCAGGAACCAGTCCGGAGCCCACTTTTCAAGCGGCAGACCGAACGGATAGTGCGGTTCGAGCGAGCAGCCCTGCATGCCAAAGAGGGCATCAAGGTCTTCAGAGTGAATAGCGTGGTGAATCGAGGAAAGCTTCACCGAGCACATGATGCCGTAGATGCAGCCGTAAACGCCGCACACATAGGCGATGATGCGCATGATGAGAGCCTTCGGCCAGGCGAGCGTGAAGAGGCAGCCGAACGTCATGCACAAGAACGCAAAGCGGATGTACACGCACTGTTCGCACGGCTTCATGTAGAGCCACACCTGAAACACGTTGTGGGCGATCAGCACGAGGCCAGCACTCAGGATGGCGATCACGAGCCAAGGCCAACGCGTCTGGGAGAACAGACCGATGCGGTCAAGAAGCGTATTCATTTCTCAGATCCTGAGGGATTACTTCTTGGAAAGTTCCGTGATGAGGTCAACGAGACCCTGAACGGAGCGGATGGACTTCGTCATGATGAGGTACTTGCCGTTGACGACATAGGCCGGAATGCCCTGAATCTTGGCGACGTCGTAGCTGGGCTTCCAGCTGTCAGCGAGCTGCTGAACTTCAGGCGTCTTGCGGGCGGCTTCGAATTCTTCAGCGGTGGCGCCGATCGCATCAAGACCGGTCTTGAGGAAGGCCGCTTCACCAGAGGCCCAGCGTTCGCCCTGACGGTGGTAAGCCTTGTAGATCGCATCCTTGGCTTTCTTGAAGATCGACTTGGGATCTTCCCAGTCGGTGATGCCGGCAGCCTTGTCGCGCAGCTGGCACCAGGCGAAGAGTTCAGAACCGGCACGGCCGTACTTGCCCTTCGTTTCGATGTGCACCATGTCGAACTTAAGGCCGGTGGCCTTTTCAGCAAGCGGAACCATCTTCGGGTCAACGCCCACGTCGAACTTGAAGCAGAACGGGCAGTCGTAGGACCAAACCTTCACGAGCTTGCCTTCACCGCCAGGAAGGGGCTTTTCAAGGGTGATGTAGTCCGCGTCCTTGCCTTCCGTAAAGGCGAAGGCGGCAGGAGCGGCGGCGGCAGTCGCAAACAGAACGGCAGAAGCGATGAAAGTGCGGCGAAGCATGGTGATGTGTCCTATTCCTTTATGTACAAAGTTCTGTACGGTTCGAATTCAGTGTGTCGATTCAAGACCCGTGCGTTTCCGAGTGAAAGGTTCGCGGGCCGACCGGCGCAAAAGCATCACAGAGTGACTCTTTAAAGGAGTACAGAGCGACGCTTAAGAACTAAGCGAGAAGGAGTATAAGAACGCCGCAGCCACTTTGGGTAGTGCTAAGTGTACGAAATACCTGAAATTGCGGGAATCTCCCCGCATCATCATATAGATTGAAAAAAGGGATTTGCGAATTGTGAAACTGCCTGTGCGTCAACGGCGCCGAGGGTGAATGACGACGCTAGGGGTGCGGCAGCCGGAGAGTTTGGGGGTGTTTGCAGGAATGGCTCGCAATCACGTCGGAGCCAGTATTCACTCATCCGCAGACAAAAAAAGCCTCGCAGGCGTTTTCCCGTCGCCCGCGAGGCTCAACCCTCAATTTTCTCAACCTAAAGTCAGGAGAAATTACAGTAGAAATCTGTTCTCTCACCAGAATTCCGCTGTGAGAAAACTATATCTAGAAAACACCTCTGCAGGCTTTACAGAATGTTCAAGGGGTGCAACAAAAGGTGACGCAAGTTTCGACATGCTGATGACAGCGGCAAATGAAGGCCGGTGCCTGTTTGCTGCCAAAGACTGCAGCGCTGCCGGCAGGTGCCGAGTTGCCGGCTGTCGAAAGTCTGAACAACAAAAAAAACTCGCAGGCGTTTTCCCGTCGCCCGCGAGGTTCAACCCTCAATTTTCTCAACCTAAAGTCAGGAGAAACACGATGAAATCGTCTCTCTCGTCGCTTTCATCGTGAGAAAACTATAACCCGATAAGCCTGCCATAGGGATTTCTAATTGGTGAAGGCTGCAACAAATCATGAATGGTCTGCGGCACTAGGCCTTGTTGGCAGTTCATTCGAATTGCATTAAAGATATTGCCTTACCAATATGGTCTTGCATTGGTGCGTCGATAGGTTTCAAGCGGCTCTACAGCAATAGAAGCAATTTCACTGGCCGTAAGACCTGCAACACGTTCCTTGCCTGCGTAACCGTGCAGCATGACGGCGCCAAGCACTGATTCCACTGTGTCGTAGCGCTGCCCGAGGAAGCTTGCAATCATGCCTGAAAGCACATCACCGCTGCCCGCAGTGGCGAGCGAAGCCGTAGCGTAGGGACTGAGCCATGTGCGAGAGCTTCGCATGGCAATCAGCGTGCCCGGTCCTTTCAGAACGGTGATGGCGCCAGTCTGCAGGGCAATATCACGAACGGCATTGACGCGGTCGCTCTGAATGATCTGAGGCGTCACTTTCAGCAGTCGGGCGCCTTCAGCTTCATGCGGCGTAAGGACGGTAGCTACCGTGCGGTGCAGCAGTGTGGTAAGGAGCGCTTTGTCCCCGGCAATGAGGTTGAGGGCATCGGCATCAAGTACGAGCGGGATATTCGAGGCCAGAGCGGCTTCAAGCCGAGCCTTGGCAGCGGTGCTCTGTCCGAGTCCAGGACCAATAACGGCAGCGGTGAAGCGGCTGAAGTCAAGCGGGGTGCTCGAGAACATTAGTTCCGGCGCGACCGGGTCCACCATCATGGCGTTGGGCGTGAGCAGCTCAACCGTTACGGTCCCTGCCCCCATGCGCAGCGCCGCACGGGCTGAAAGGAGCGCCGCGCCGATGTGGCCTTCCGCACTGCCCACGACGGCAACGTGCCCGAAGGTGCCCTTGTGGGAGAACTTCGGACGAGGCTGGCAAATGTGGTCAAAGTCGGAATACTCGATGAGGCCGAGACGCGTGAGCGGAACGGAAACGTCGAGTTCGCTCACAACCACTGCACCGGCCGCGTCGACGCCTTCATTCATATAGAGTCCGGATTTGGCCGAGAGGAATGTAACAGTGGCATCAGCGGTTACGCCGGGCATCGTGCCGACCCAGTGACCGGTTTCGCTGTGAAGTCCAGAGGGCACATCCAGAGCCAGTCTGAAGCATTGGCGTTCGTTAAACCAGAGTATGGCGTCCAGATAGTCGCCGGTGATCGGGCGCTTGAGACCAGTGCCGAAGAGGCCGTCCACAACGGCATCGGCCTTTTCTGTCATGTATGGGTCGGAGATCACGGTGCCGCCGAGGGCGATCCAGTCGGCAAGCATTTCGCGGGCGAGCTCAGTCTTGGGTTCTCCGCCCGGCATGACGAGCTGCACCGTGTGACCGAGGCGCTTGAGCTCACAGGCGCAGACAATGGCGTCGCCGCCGTTATTGCCTGGGCCGGCAAGCACTGTGACGTGCGGACACGGCAGACGTTCGTCGAGCCACTTTGCGGCGAAGGTGCCCGCACGGCGCATCAAAGTGTCTAGGCCCATGCGCACGGCGCAGCGGGCTTCGAGTTCACGCGACTCTTCAAGGTTCATGATGGTTCGACTCATCTTGGGTCCTTTCGATGTATGAGAGCGGATTTCACTGGTATGCAGCGCAGATGCTGTGCGCAGCTCTCAATTTTTCAACAGTGCCGTCATTCTAAAGGCGGATCAATCAGACGGATCAAGGCGCACCGAAAAGCGCCCGTGAAGGCACAATATCAACATCAAATATTCTGTCCGTTCGCACGAACACCCGAGTTCCATCATGAGCCGCATTCCGCTTATTCAATTGCCTGCGCTCCGCGCAGAGCGCCCCAATGATCCGCTTGAAGAGAAGACTTTCAAAGAGGAAGTGCTTTTCAACAGCAGTTTCGTAAAGATGGTGAGAGACGATATCAAGCTGCCTGACGGGGGACTTTCCAAGCGTCTCTACCTTACTCACGGCGGGGCCTGCGCCATGGTTGCGCTCGGCGACGACGGCACCATTCTGCTCGAACGCCAGTGGCGTCATCCGCTCAAGCGCAGCTTCTGGGAACTGCCCGCGGGCAAGATAGATCCCAATGAAGAAGAAATTGCCTGCGCTAAGCGTGAGTTGATTGAGGAGTGCGGCGTTCAAGCGCAGGAATGGACCAAACTCGGCGTTATCAACAATGCGATCGGCTACAGCAATGAGCACATCGCCATCTATCTGGCCAGAGGTCTCACTGAAGTTGAGCAAAAGCTCGACGAAGGCGAGTTCCTGGAGGTCTACCGTGTGCCGTTTGGCGAGGCTTGGGAGATGGCTGTTGACGGACGCATTACGGATGTGAAAACCATTTCGGGCATTTTTTGGCTCAAAGCATGGTTTGAGCGAAATGGACTTGAACCTTAAAAGACGTTCGGTCGTTCTTTTCTGCCCAAGAACTCTGGCCGTCGGCAGTGTTTGCCGTCGGCCAGAAAGCGCGAGGCGGATGAAGTGTGTTCACACCGCCGAGATGTGCTTCATGCGACTGAGCAGCATTCGCAGTGCAAACAGCATGAGCGCAGAGACTAAAACGCAGATGAGCGCCATCGCCATTGCAACTGAGGCCGAGCCTTGTTCGAACTCGTTGACAATAAAGGTTGAAATCACCAGAACATCAGGCGGCGAAATGAGACTTGCCGCAACAAGTTCTCGCAGCACGATGATGAAAATCATGATGAAGCCCTGTACGATGCCGACGGCAATGAGGGGCAGCGTGATGCGCGTTAAGACGAAAAAGGGTGATCCGCCGCAGACGCTGCCGGCTTCTCTGAGTGACGGGCTCACCTGCATCCAGGCAGACGTCGTGTACTGGATGGCGTAGGGCAGAAAGAGTATGACGTATACCAACACCATAAAGCCCATGGTGTTGTAGAGCGGTATCCAGGTGTAGATCTGGTTCCAAAAGAGCATCAGACCGATTGCCATGACAATGCTGGGGAGCATTTCTGGGAGCAGTCCGATGCCTTCCAGAAGGCGTCCCATCCGTCCTGAATGACGGATGAGCCAGACGATGACTGTGCCGAGAAGACTCGCAATGAAGCCGACTGAAAGCGCAAGCATCAAGGAGGTGACGAAGGCGTCGAGCCCCTTTGGGTTTTCGGTAAAGAGCTCAACGTAGTGCATCAGCGTAAAGTTGCCCAGCGCCAGCCCATATCCTCGAATCTTAATGAGCGAGGTGGCGATCACGGAAAACCATGGCACACCGACAGCGAGGAGCAGCACGATGCCAATGTATAAAGCGGCAGCGCGGCGCGGCCAGCCAGAGAGTTTCCAGAAGGCCGGACGTGCTCCCTTGGCGCCGACCAGCCGAAAGGAGCGGTTGGCAGTGATCCAGCTCTGAAGCATCCACATCGCCATGCAGATCGTAATGAGAATGAGCGAGAGTGTTGCTGCAGCTCCGAAATTGACCGGAGCAGTTGTGGCATAGGCATGGATCTTCGTGGTGAAGACATCAAAGCCGATGCGGCGGCCCAATGTCGACGGCGTGCCGTACTCTGCAAGCGTCTTTACAAAGACGAGCAGCATCGCAATTGCATAATTGCCGGTCACAAGCGGCAAAAGGACTTGCTTTAAACGTTTGCTGAAACCCGCACCGGAGACCGCCGCGGCTTCCTCAAGATTGCCGGGCACACGGATCAGCGCATTCTTCATGATCGTCGTCATGAAGGGAAGCGCGTGGAGACTCATTACGAAAACGAGCCCGCCTAAGCTGAAAAATGCCGGCGTAACTGCGCCTGCGGGCGGCAGAAGCTGTTCGAGCAGTCCGCGCTTTTGCATGAAAAGAATCCAGCCCATCGCACCGATGTAGGGCGGCGTCATGAAGGGGATCAAAAGCGCGACATCGAGCCAATGACTTTGACCCCAGGATGTGCGGGAAAGAAGCAGGGCCAGAGGGGTGGCCATCACCGTTGTGAGCACAACGACCAAGCCGGCAAGCACGATCGAATTGACGACCGTTTCGACGTTCTCAGAAGCAAGCGCCGCATCCAGTGCATGCTGCACAAGCAGGGATTCATTCTCGCTGCCGGTGAAGGACGTGATGAAAATGCTTCCCAGAGGACAGACGATAAAAATGACGAGTGCGGCAAGCGCAACAATAGCGGAGAGCCGGACGCCGGCAGATGCGCTCGGATGCATGCGTACCTAGATAATTTGAAAGATGACTCAGCCGCCGGGATGCTCCGGCGGCTGAAATTTGCTGGTTTCGGGGGTGAGGTTTAACGATTGCCTTTGGTCATCTGCAGGAGTTTGGCTGCCGCATCATCAGACTGCTGCATCATCGTGTTCCAGTCGAGATTGCTGAAAGTACGGATGTCATCGAGCCCCAGACGGCCGCTGGCTTTGACGTCCGTACGGCCCGGCAGAAGGAAGGCCTGAGCCACCAGTTTTTGCGCATCGTCTGAGAGCAGGTAATCAATGAAGGCGCGTGCTGCCGCTTCGTTCTTCGTCGACTTCAGAATCATCGCCGGGCGCGGGTTAACAACGGTCCCGGAGGCCGGGTAATAAATACCGATGGGTTCGCCCTTCTTAATCTGCGAGTAGGCGTTGTAGTCAACGCCGGCAACCAGAATGGCTTTGGCTCCCGTAAGGACGGATTCAAGCGCTGCCTTATTGGCGCCCGCGACAGCCAGTCCGTTTTTCGCCATGCCTTCCCAGGTGGCCCAATCGCCCTTCGTGGCATATAGATAGCCCGCTAGGAAGTCTTTGCATGAGCCGGATTTTTCCGGATCGGGAATGGCTATTTGGCCTTTGAACTTGGGATCGGCCAGTTCCTTCCAGTCGGCATTGAGATTCGGAATAAGCGTCTTATTCCAGATGACGCCCATTGCGGAGGCTGAAGTGCCAAAGAGCGTGCGGTCCGCGTCAATGAAGTCGGCGCGCAGTTTTTCAGCGTTTTTGGCGTTCGGGTACGAAGCGAGAATGCCGGATTGCTTGACGGCAAGGCCATCAGACCAAGAGGCGAGCACGACGACGTCGGCAACGGGATTGCTTTTTTCTGCTTCCAGACGAGCGAGAATCTTGCCCGTGGTGCCTTCAAAAAGCTTTACCTTGATGCCGGTCTGTTTTTCAAATTGAGCAACATATTTGGCATTGAGTCCAGTGGGCGAAGGCATGTAGACGGTAACGACGCCTTCATCGGCCTGAGCTGCCGAAAAGGGACTCGCGAAAAGAACGGCTGCAGAAACGGCTGCGGCTAAAAGATTTTTGGACATATTCAGTACCTTCCTGAAATGAATGCGTTTGAAGTCAGCCGCTGATGGTGACAAT
>OWJB01000914.1_pt1 | contig 13551 bp, 8 predicted proteins | sample 1732861 | NCBI WGS metagenome assembly OWJB01 (sample SAMN05065762, study PRJEB22554) | human gut metagenome | biome: ENVO:2100002; feature: ENVO:00000062; material: ENVO:00002003 | host: Homo sapiens | place: USA
ATGTGTTTTAATTATTCTGTTATAAATATTTCAATGCGATGAGCAGGAAAAGTAACGCTGTGATCCTCTTTCTCAGAGAGAACGGTCCCATGGCTGCAAGCCGTTTATCGAGGTATGGCGCGAAGTTCCCCTGTGAGCACCGGTGCTGAATAGATGCAGTAGGCGCCGGCGAAGTAACGCTCCGTTACCGGCGTTCAATGAGTGCCCGATTTTTCGGGAATCAGGGTGGTACCACGGAAGTTTTACGCCTTTCGTCCCTATTTTATGGGGACGGAAGGCGTTTTTTATTACCACTGTAATGGATGATACCCGTAGGGCGCGACGACTCGGTGCGCCGCATCGAACGGCAGCTGATGATTTCAGACGGCGTGCCGAGGTCGTCACGCCATACGAACTATCCGCCCTCACTCTATCACAAAATCACATTCCAAAGGAGAATTGGTATGAAAGAAAAGCTGCAAGGCATTTTGCAGACCGCGAAGGAGCAGCTCGCTGCCGCGAAGGATTCGCGCGCGCTGGACGAGGCCCGCGTTAAGTTCCTCGGCAAAAAGGGTGAGCTGACCGCGCTGCTCAAGGGCATGAAGGACGTTGCCGCAGAGGAGCGTCCGGTTGTTGGTCAGCTGATCAACGACGTTCGTGCGGAGATCGAAACCATCATTGACAAGCAGAAGAAGCTGATCGAGCAGGCTGCGCTCGAGAAGAAGCTGGAGGCGGAGACCATCGACGTTACCCTGCCGGGTGAGGACGTTGTCATCGGCAAGAAGCATCCGCTGAACATCGTGCTCGACGAGTTCAAGGAGATTTTCCTCGGTATGGGTTTCTCGATCGCTGAGGGTCCGGAGGTTGAGCTGGATCACTACAACTTTGAAGCGCTGAACATTCCGAAGGACCATCCGGCACGCGACACGCAGGATACCTTCTATATTTCGGATAATGTTGTGCTCCGCACGCAGACCTCTCCGATGCAGGTCCGCACGATGGAAAAGCGCAAGCCGCCGATCCGCATTATCGCGCCGGGCCGCGTTTACCGTTCGGATGCCGTTGACGCAACCCACTCTCCGCTGTTCCATCAGATCGAGGGTCTGGTCGTCGATAAGGGCATCCGCATGAGCGACCTGAAGGGCATTCTCGAGCTGTTCGCAAAGAAGCTGTACGGCGAGGACACGGTTGTTCGTTTCCGTCCGCATCACTTCCCGTTCACCGAGCCGTCTGCGGAGATGGATATCCAGTGCTACCGCTGCCACGGTGAAGGCTGTCCGCTCTGCAAGGGCGAGGGCTGGATCGAGATCCTCGGCTGCGGCATGGTTCACCCCAAGGTGCTTGAGATGAGCGGCATCGACCCGAATGAATACTCCGGCTACGCCTTCGGCATCGGTCTGGAGCGTATGGTTATGGGCCGCTTCAAGATCGACGATATCCGTCTGTTCTATGAGAACGACGTTCGATTCCTGCACCAGTTCTAAACCTGCACCCGTAGGGCGGGATGACCTCATCCCGCCGCACTCTCCCGCATGTTACAAGCGATACGTATTATCGTAGGGCGCGCCGAGTCGTCGCGCCCTACGGACAACAATAACACCAAAAGGAGTGTTCCTATCAATGAAACTGCCATTATCCTGGCTTTCGGATTATACCGATATGAACGGCATCACCCCGAAGGAGTATGATGCCAAGCTGACTATGTCCGGCTCCAAGGTCGAGGAGGTTTACTACCTCGGCGCGGAGATCGACAACGTTGTGACCGGCAAGATCCTCGAGGTTGTCGATCACCCGGATTCCGACCATCTGAAGATCTGCCAGCTCGATGTCGGCAAGGAGGAGCCGGTGCAGATCGTCACCGGCGCACCCAATGTAACGCCTGCGTCCGTTGGCGAGATCTGCCCGGTCTGCCTGCACAAGTCCACCCTGCCGGGCGGTGTGAAGATCACCAAGGGCAAGCTGCGCGGCGTGCCGTCCAACGGCATGATGTGCTCGTTCCAGGAGCTGGGTCTGTCCCACGGCTGCGTACCGTATGCGTGCGAGAACGGCATCCTGTTCCTGCCGGCCGGCACCCCGGTTGGCGAGGACATCAAGAAGGTACTCGGTCTGGACGACTGGGTTTCCGATTTTGAGATTACGTCCAACCGCCCGGACTGCCTGAGCGTGATCGGCCTTGCGCGTGAGACCGCAGCAACCTTCGACCGTCCGTTCAGCGTCAAGACCCCGGAGGTCAAGGGCGTGGGCGACGACATCAACAAGTATATGTCCGTCGAGGTCAAGGACACCGACCTGTGCCCGCGCTACACCGCCCGCATTGTCAAGAATATCAAGATCGAGCCGTCTCCGGCGTGGATGCGCGAGCGTTTGCACGCCTGCGGCGTTCGTCCGATCAACAACATCGTTGATATCACCAACTATGTTATGCTCGAGTACGGCCAGCCGATGCATGCGTTCGACTACAAGTGCCTGTCCGATGGCCGCATTGTTGTCCGCCGTGCCCGCAACGGTGAGTCCATCCAGACCCTCGATGGTGTGGACCACGACCTGAACGACAAGATGCTCGCCATCTGCGACAACGACAAGCCGGTTGCTGTTGCAGGCGTTATGGGCGGCGCAAACTCCGAGATTATGGACGACACCAAGACCGTCGTTTTCGAGTCTGCAAACTTCCACGGCGCTACCGTTCGTATCACCGCAAAGGCGCTCGGCATGCGTACCGAGGCCTCCGGCCGCTTTGAGAAGGGCCTTGATCCGCGCATGACCCTCGATGCGGTCAACCGTGCGTGCGAGCTGGTGGAGCAGCTGGGCGCAGGCGAGGTCATCGACGGCATTATCGACGTTGACAATTCCGACCCGAACCACAAACGCCTGCCGTTCGAGCCGGACAAGATGAACGCACTGCTCGGCCTCGACCTGTCCGCCGAGGAGCAGGTAAAGCTGCTCGAGAAGCTGGACTTCAAGATCGAGAATAACGAGGTCGTTGTGCCGTTCTTCCGCACCGACATCAACCGTATGTGCGATGTGGCCGAGGAAGTGGCCCGTATGTACGGCTACGACAAGATCCCGACCACGCTGTACGCAGGCGAGATGGTACAGGGTGAGTTCACGCCGTCTCAGCAGGCGGAGCGCGCTGCCGCTCTGGTTTGCCGCGAGGCAGGCTTTGACGAGTCTATGAGCCATTCGTTCATCTCCCCGAAGTTCTACGACATGATCGGCTGGGACGAGAACGACCCGCGCCGTATCTCCACCACCATCCTCAACCCGCTTGGTGAGGATTTCAGCGTGATGCGCACCACCGTGCTGCCGTCCATGCTGGATAATCTGGCGCACAACCACGCACACCGCAACCCGACCGCTTCGCTGTACGAGCTGGGCACCATCTACACCCCGACCGTCAAGGACGGCAAGGCTGACCCGGACGTTCTGCCGCACGAGGAGAAGATCCTGACCCTCGGCAGCTACGGCCGCCTGTCGTTCTTCCAGTTCAAGGGTGCCATCGAGGCGCTGCTGCGTGAGCTGAACATCAAGGGTGCATCCTTCGCTCCCGAGAAGTCCAATCCGTCCTATCACCCGGGCCGCTGTGCCAAGGTGCTCATTGACGGCAAGGAGATCGGCGTATTCGGCACCATTCATCCGACCGTTGCCGCACGCTACGGTCTGTCCGGCGAGGTACTCGCTGCCGAGCTGCAGATGGATGCGCTGCTGGCTGCCATCGACCCGGAGAAGCTCTATCATCCGCTGCCCAAGTTCCCGGCTTCCACCCGCGATATCGCGGTTCTGGTTGACGATGCCGTTCCGGCAGCCTCCATGCAGGCCGCTGTTGAGAAGGCAGCAGGCAAGCTGCTCGAGTCGGTCAAGCTGTTCGACGTTTACAAGGGCAAGGGCATCCCGGAGGGCAAGAAGTCCGTGGCGTATTCGCTGTCCCTGCGCGCACCCGACCGTACCCTCACCGACGAGGAGTGCGACAAGGCAATGCGTGCCGCTATCTCGGCACTTGAGACCGAGTTCGGCGCTCAGCTGCGCGGTTAAGTTCCTGAATTGGATAGAAAAAGAGCAGATGCTTGGCATCTGCTCTTTCTTTATGGTTTTATACTGCGTTATCCGAGAGAACCGTCCGGATTGACATAATCCCAGTCATTGGAATAATCATGCTGCGTCCATTCGACGATTTTGTCGCCTGCAGGCGGCGCGTTCTTTGGCTCGACACTGGATTCGGTCGTGCTCAGCGTGATATCGAGCGACAGAATGCCGGTGTTCTTGGTGTGGTAGGTCACGCTCAATTTGCAGTTCTGCACACTGCCGGAGAACGTCAGCACGGTTTTGGTGGTGTTCCAGCTATCGGAGCGGCTTTCGAGTGTGCCCGAGAACGAGCCGTCCGCCGTGTTCAGCGTGTAGCTGCCGGTCAGGTTGTCATACGAATCGCTGCTCAGACCGTTGATTTTTGCGGTGTAGCGCGAGCCGCTTGCGGTGAATTGTTCATCGCCCAGCAGGTTGTTCAGGCGGTTTACGTCATTCTTTATGTTGAGATAAAAATCCTCCCAGCCAAGCTCATATGCGGTCATGTTGGATTCGTTCGCGGCAACGATGCTTTCGCCCACCGAGGTAAAGGTATTGTTCTTCAGAATCTTCAGATTTTCGCTGAACAGAGTGCCGAATGTGCTGTCCGCCCAGTTGATGTGCAGCCACGCGCCGTTCGACAGCGCCTTGAGATCGGCGTCGTCCGTTTCGTCCATCGCCAGAATCTTTGCCACGGCAGGGCACTTCAAATACAGGTCGCCGCTGTCCGCGCTGCATAGGAGCTCGAGCTTGACGTTGCTCAGCGCACTGCGCAGGAGGGCTGCCTGTGCAGCGGTGAGTACTTCATCCGCCTGCAAATCGCCGAGGAAATAAGACGCCAGCACGCGCAGATCGACCGTCACGGTCGCCTCAATGGCTTGTCCGTTCGCCAGAATTTCGGTTTTGACATCAACCTTGTAATCCTTGTTGCCGTCGATGGTGTCGAAGGCGGTGTACGCCGCGCCGATTGTCGCCACCGTGCGCAGCGTCTTGGCGTTTTCGGTGGATGGCTGTGCCTTGATCCACTTGTTGAGCACGGTAAACTTGCTGTCAATGTCGTTTACAAGCGCCGCGCGGTCATACAGCACGGCGGTCTGCATATCCTGATCCCACTGCACGGTCAGTCCGAACGCTTCCGCGAAAAAGCGCACCGGAACATAGGTGCGTCCGCCTTTTTTGTACGGCGCGGTATCAAGCTGCACGGTTTTGACGGTTTTGCCCGCGCTGTCCGTGACGGTAAGCTGCTTGCCGCCGAGCGCGAACGACAGCGTTTCGCCGCCCTTTTTCGCGGTGATTGCTCCGGCGTCATATGTGACCTCAGCGCCGAGCGCCTCGGCAATGGCGCGGAAGGGAACCATCACGCGCCCGTTTACCTTTTCCGGCTGTGCGTCCGCAAAGTGGACATACGCGCCGTTGAGCTGCACGGAAAGCTGACAGCGGAGTTTGTATTCATCGCCCTCTGTCATGGCACGCGCTGTATCACGATAGCATTCCTCTAAATCACCGTCCCAGCCGAAGGACAGCCCATCCAGATCGTCATACCCCCAGTAATCGACTGCGATCTGGGGATCTTTATGGATGGCGTCCAGGTGCTGCCGATAATGGTCACTGAGCGTATCATAATCGAAAACGCCGTAGGATGATTCCTGTTCCATGTACTCCTCCGCACTGTCATACCCAAACTGCTGATACATCGGCGGTGTGGCATCCAGTGCGAGCGCGCTCGGCGCCGAGCCGGCGAGCAGCAGCGCTGCGAGTGCGGCAGCGGCAAAACGGTTTCTCTTTTTCATATTGTGCCCCCTCACATAGGTGTTACTGCCATTATACAGGAAAACAGTGGGATTTGTCTATCCGCAGTTTGGCGCAAATTGGCGGGCAAAAACCGTCATACTGTCCATGCGGGCGCATAGGGTAGAGCAAGGGAGGGCACTGCTATGTTTATCACGATCACACGCACGGGTCTGCACCGAATTGGTGTGGGACTTAGCGTTTTTGCGGTTCTGGCCGCGGTTTTCATCCTGTTTCCGCGCGAAAATGCTGAGCCGACAGCCGCCGAACAGGCGGTTCCCGCGTCTGTCAGCGACTGGGGATTGTCGTTCCAGACCGAGGGTCAGCCGCCGGTCGGCAATGTCTCCGCCGAGGAACTGCGGCAGTACAACGCGTTTTACGTCGGTGACACGAGCCGAAAGACCATCTATCTGACGTTTGACGCGGGCTACGAGAACGGCTGCACGCCTGCTATTCTGGATGCGCTCAAAAAGCATAACGCGCCTGCCTGCTTTTTCGTGGTGGGCAACTTTATTGATACCGCACCGGAACTCGTAAAGCGCATGGCAGCGGAGGGACATATCGTGGGCAACCATACGCTGCACCATCCGGATATGTCCGGCATTGCGGATAAGAGCGCGTTTGCGGCGGAGCTGAACGGTCTCGAGGAGAAATACACCGCGCTGACCGGTCAGCCGATGCAGAAATTTTATCGTCCGCCGCAGGGCAAGTTCAGCGAGGAGAATCTCCGGCAGGCGCAGGAGCTGGGGTATACCACGGTTTTCTGGTCGCTCGCCTATGTGGACTGGTATACGGATAACCAGCCGACCGATGAGCAGGCATTCTCCAAGCTACTGCCGAGGATTCATAACGGGGCGATCGTGCTGCTGCATTCCACCAGCGAGACCAATGCGAGGATTCTCGATGAACTGCTGACGAAGTGGGAGGAGGCAGGATATACGTTTGGTGCTCTGACGGAGCTGGCGCAGTAATTGAAAATGGAGAATGGAAGATGGAGAATGAATGTGTCCGCGCACAGCGCGACAATTAAAATACGGCGCTCCGCGCCGTTCCTTAATTTTCAATTTTCCATTCTCAATTCTCCATTACAAATAAAAAGACCTCTCCAAGTAAGGAGAGGTCTTTTTATTTGCGTTTACGGCATCATCACGCGGCCTTCAAACTCGGCGCGGCGCTTGATGTCCTTCATGACGGTATCGAACTGGTTGAGGTCGAGCGACTGTGCACCGTCGCAGAGGGCGTGTGCGGGATCGTTATGCGCCTCGATGATCAGGCCGTCAGCACCGGCAGCGATGGCTGCGCGGGACAGCGGCTGCACCATATCACGGCGGCCTGCTGCGTGGGACGGGTCGATGATGATCGGCAGGTGGCTGAACATCTTAACCAGCGGAACAGCGGAGATATCCAGATTATTGCGGATCAGCTTCTCAAAGGTACGGATGCCGCGCTCGCACAGGATAACATTGGTATTGCCGCCTGCGAAAATGTACTCGGCAGCCATGAGGAACTCCTCCATGGTGGCGGACAGACCGCGCTTGAGGAGGATCGGCTTGTTCGAGCGGCCCAGCTCCTTGAGCAGCATGAAGTTCTGCATGTTGCGGGCGCCAAGCTGGATGATATCTACATCCGCGAACAGGTCGAGGTGCTTTTCGCTCATGATCTCGGTGACGATCGGCAGACCGGTCTGACGCTTTGCCTCGAGCAGCAGCTTGAGACCCTCGGCCTCCAGACCCTGGAACGAGTACGGGGAGGTACGCGGCTTGAATGCACCGCCGCGCAGGAAGGAGGCGCCGGCAGCCTTAACGCGCTCGGCACACTCGACGATCTGCGCCTCGTTCTCGACCGAGCACGGACCTGCCATAACATTGAAGTAGCCGGCGCCGATCTTGCGGCCCGCAACCTCGATGATCGTGTCCTCGGGGTGGAATTTGCGGTTGACGGCCTTGAACGGCTCGGTCACGCGCTGTACACGCTCGACCACGTCATACGCCATAATGTCCCCTTCATCGAGCCGGGTCGTGTCGCCCATCAGGCCGAGGATCAGTGTATCCGCACCCTGGGAATAGTTGATCCGCAGCCCCATATCCGTGAAATGCTGCATCAGTTTTTCGACATGTTCCTTGTCGCTGTTTCGTTTGAGTACAACGATCATTTCAGTTCACTCCTTCACAATGTGATAAATTTTAAGTAGGATTTACGGTACGCTTAAATTTTTTCAGTTTTTTTACAGCGTATGATTTGAAGTATACCATATCAGAGGATAAAAAGAAAGAGCGATTTACGACAAATCGCCCTTTGATTTTCCACGGTTTTTGCACATGGTTGCATGCTGCTAACCGGATACTTATGATGCTTTTGCCGCCTCGTCGGCCTTCAGCTCCTTGTATTTTGCGGTTACCGCGCTGCAGAACTCGTCCCAGCGGCCGCTGTTGATGAGGGTGGACGGACAGATTTTGCCCGAAAAGTCCTGATGCTTTTTCAGTGCCTTGGACGGGTTCAGATCGTACTCGATCAGCAGCCGCGCACACAGTTTTTCGGTGTTGATGAGCGTCTGTTCGTAGTTGCCGTCCGAGTTGACGCACATTTCAATGCCGATGCCGTTCATGTTGCCGCCGTTCTTCTCCATGCCGTCGCCTGCGTGATAGGCAGTCTCATCATCCGGCAGATGGTGGTAGATCTCGTGATCGTCCACCGTGTAGTGCCACGAAACAATGCCCTCCTCGGCGTTGGCGTTCTGGTGGATGAACGAGTTGTGCGCGGCCGCATTTGCGCCGGTGCCGGTGTTATCGGTCTCGTGGATGACAAGATACTTGATCTCGCGCTTCTGTCCCGGACGGGCGCGTGTGCCCTCGGGAAGAAAGTCGGTCATCACCGGAATATCCTCAATGTAGGTCAGAGCGGCGTCGGTCTGCGGCTTGCGGAACACGATCTTCTGTGTCAGCATGCCCGCCGCAAACGACACGATCATCAGTCCGACCGTCAGCATCAGGCTGACCCGAAGTCCCTTGCTTTTCTTTTTGCGTGCCATGATTCACCTTGTCTTTTCAGAATTACATCGTCTTGCTTTTTCCATTGTACTACGTTTTACGCGATTTTTCAAAACAAAGACTGTAAACTTTCTATGTACAAGGGCAACATCATACAATCAGGACTGTGGCGCTATCAGTGCATAAAATTTGCTCGTAAATCGCGCTTGTCTAATTATATGATGCTGCCCGGGAAAATTTCGGCACAACATCTGTAAAATCCGCAATAAAATCTTGCATTTGTATCCATGCTCGGGTATAATAAAAGTTACTCGGAGAGGCGAAGCCTTTCAGCAGAATTTCTTTGACCGCCCGGTTTCTGCGCGAAAACGGTGCTAAGGCCATACGGACAGCCGGGTCAAATGCCGAAACTGGCAACTTTGTTGCCTTATTGAATTTTATAAGTTGGCTGACTAAAAGCCGTGTGCCGCGGGCGCATCACACTTGTGAAACGATCAATAAGAGTAGTAAAAGTAACGATTCTTGATATATAGACTCTTTCCTCTTGCCTAAAACCTACGGAATATGCAGGAATGACCTGCAAAGGGAACGATCATCCTCAAGTGAAAGCGTACCGTGTGTACCCCTTTCGCCTGGGGATTTTTTGGTATTGTGAGGATATGAAATGCAGAACAAGCTCAAACTTTACGGGTTCAACAACCTGACCAAGGCGCTGTCCTTCAACATTTATGATGTCTGCTACGCAAAGACCGAGCGCGAACAGCGTGACTACATCAAATATATCGACCAGCAGTACAACTCCGAACGACTGACCGGCATTCTCGAGCGGGTAACCGAGATGATCGGTGCGCATGTGCTGCACATTTCCAAGCAGGATTACGACCCGCAGGGCGCCTCGGTAACCTTTCTCATCGCGGAGGAGCACATGAAGCCGGCCCTTGAGCCGGATACCATCGTTGCACACCTCGATAAGAGCCACGTTACCGTGCATACCTACCCGGAGTATCATCCGGATACCTGCCTTGCCACCTTCCGCGTGGATATTGACGTTGCCACCTGCGGTGAGATCACGCCGCTGTCTACGCTCGATTACCTCATCGGCTCGTTCGATTCGGATATCATCACCATGGACTACCGCGTGCGCGGCTTTACCCGCGATATCGAGGGCAAAAAGCTGTTCATGGATCACCATATGACGTCTATTCAGGACTTTATCGACCCGAAAACGCTCGAGCGGTACGACGCATACGACATTAACGTGTACCAGTCCAATCTGTTCCACACCCGTATGCTGCTCAAGGAGATCGATCTCCAGAACTACCTGTTCAACACCGACATCTATGAGCTGCCGCCCAAGACCAGACTCAAGATTCACTCCGACCTCAGACGAGAGATGATCGAGATATTTTCGGGCAAGAACATCTACTGATTTCGATTGAAAATACATTTTCAATCGAGAAAGACAAACCGAGCGATGTTCGGATTTGTCTCACAATAAAATTTGCGCGTCGCTGCGCGGCACACAAATTTTATTCCTTGTATAAAAACCGTGATACATGCTCCCGGTTTTTATCAATCTGCTGCGCAGATTGTATTTTATGCGCGCTTCGCGCGAAAGCGCAGCATATCATTCTCTGCCGAAAGAAGGCATTTTTATGGATCAATCCCGTGCGCCAATCATGGAGGCGCTCGAAAACTTCAAAGACATGCGCATTGTGCCGTTCGATGTACCCGGCCACAAGCGCGGACGCGGCTCGCCGGAATTAACGAAATTCCTCGGTCAGCAGTGCATGACGGTGGACGTCAACTCGATGAAGCCGCTCGACAATCTGTGCCACCCGACCAGCGTTATCCGCGAGGCCGAGGAGCTGGCCGCCGATGCGTTCGGTGCGGCGCACGCCTTCCTGATGGTGGGCGGCACGACGAGCAGCGTACAGGCGATGATTCTCTCCGTGGTCAAACGCGGCGACGAGATCATTCTGCCGCGCAACGTACACCGCAGCGTCATCAACGCACTCGTACTGACCGGTGCGATTCCGGTTTATGTCAACCCGCAGATGAATGATCGGCTGGGCATTTCGCTCGGTATGTCGGTCGCGGACGTGAAGGCGGCCATTGAGAAGCATCCGTCCGCCAAGGCGGTGCTCGTCAACAACCCGACCTACTACGGCATCTGCTCGAACATCCGCGAGATTGTAAGGCTCGCGCACGCGGCGGGCATGAAGGTGCTGGCCGATGAGGCGCACGGCACGCATTTCTACTTCGGTGAGAATATGCCGGTCTCCGCGATGGCGGCGGGCGCGGATTTAGCATCCGTTTCCATGCACAAGTCGGGCGGTTCGCTCACGCAGTCCAGCTTTCTGCTGTGCGGTCCGTCGATGAACGCGGAGCACGTTCGCCAGATCATCAACCTGACGCAGACGACCTCGGGTTCGTACCTGCTGATGGTCAGCCTGGATATTTCGCGCAAGAACCTTGCACTGCACGGCAAGGAGATTTTCCGAAAAGTCGTTGACCTGACGACCTACGCCCGCGAGGAGATCAACGCCCTCGGTGACTACTACGCCTACGGCAGCGAGCTGATCAACGGCGACACCGTGTACGACTTCGACACGACCAAGCTGGCGGTAAACACGCTGGATGTTGGTCTGGCGGGCATCGAGGTGTACGACATTCTGCGCGACTTTTACGATATTCAGACCGAGTTCGGCGATCTCGGCAATCTGCTCGCCTATGTTTCGGTGGGCGACCGTGAACGCGACCTCGAACGTCTGGTAGCCGCTCTCGCGGACATTCGCCGCCGCTACAAGCGCGACAAGGCGACGCTCATGCGGCAGGAGTACATCTCGCCGCAGGTGGTTGCCGGCCCGCAGGAGGCGTTCTACGCGGACAAGAAGGCCATGCCGCTCGAGGAGTCGGTCGGACGCATCTGCGCAGAGTTTGTCATGTGCTATCCGCCTGGCATCCCGATCCTCGCGCCCGGTGAGCGTATCACCCGCGATATTCTTGATTATATTCGCTACGCCAAGGAAAAGAACTGCATGCTGCTCGGCACCGAGGACCCCGAGGTGAACAACCTGCAGGTCATCCGCGGCGTTGTCAGCCCGGAATAAAAGGAGCGTTTCACTCATGCAACTTACCTTTACTGAAATGCACACGCCGACGGTTGGGCTGCAGATACAGGTAGACCGTCAGCTTTACACCGAACAGAGCGATTTTCAGCGCATCGACGTGTTTGAATGCGAGGAGTTCGGTCGGTTTCTCACGCTTGACGGCTACATGATGCTGACCGAGCGGGACGAGTTCATCTATCATGAAATGATGGTGCATGTGCCGATGGCCGTGCTCGGCGAGAAGATCAAAAAGGTGCTTGTCATCGGCGGCGGTGACGGCGGCTGTGTCCGCGAGCTGTGCCGCTATCAGCACATCGAGCATATCGACCTTGTGGAGATCGATGAGCGCGTTGTCGCGGTCTGCAGGGAGTACCTGCCCGGTGTGGCATGTTCGCTCGACGACCCGCGCGTGCACATTCTCTATCAGGACGGATTAAAGTATATCCGCCGGATTGAGGACGAGTACGACCTTATCATCATCGACTCGACCGACCCGTTCGGCCCGGGCGAGGGCCTGTTCACGATGGAATTTTACGGCAACTGCTACAAGGCGCTCAAGGAGCACGGCGTGCTCGTCAATCAGCACGAAAGCCCGTTCTACAAGGGCGATGCGCTTGCGTGCCAGAGAGCGCACCGCAATATCGTACACTCGTTTGAGCTGAGCCGTCTGTTTCAGGCACATATCCCGACCTACCCGTCCGGACACTGGCTGTTCGGCTTTTCGTCGCGCGGCGTGCATCCGGTGCGCGATCTGAATCCGGACTGGTGGAACAGTCTGGGACTGGAAACCAGATACTACAATACCAATCTGCATAAGGGCGCGTTCTATCTGCCGAATTATGTGCAGAAGCTGCTGGAAAAGGTGGAAGAATAACGTAATCGTTAGAAAATCACTGCGGTTTTGATTGGGTGTTCGCTTGGCAAGCGGGTTCGCCCCTTCCGGGCGGCAGCCTTTTTCTCTGCACCGGCTGAGCGGGGCGCGCGAACTGCGTGAGCGTGTTCGCCCCTAACGGGCGGGGAGGTTTTCGCTGAACCTCAGCGGGGAGTGCGCTGACGCCGCGCGGGCGCACAAGAGGGTAGACACCTACGGTTTCCGCCCTCTTGTGAATTACCCCTTTCCCTTGGAGGGTCTGACGCAGATTGCCGACATGTGACCGCTTCGAAATAAGGGGAACGGCAGAGGATTTTTCCTCTGCTACGGACGGACTACCTTCGGAGTCCATCCTCTTGAGCAGCCTATTCGCAGTGTCAGATACATTACTGCTACACATACGGTTAAATCTGCGCAGGCGCAACATACCCGTGTTGCGCAACTCGTTAGTCTGGAGGTTACGGACGGCACCTACGGATTAGGCGTTCGGTGCAATTTATCCTCGCAGGCCCTGTCCATCATAACGCGCTAAAGAATCGCGCGGCACTGCTATGCCGCGCCTGCGGAGAGTTGCCGGTCTGTGTAGCAGTACGCTGTCTGTGAACTGCGAAAAGGCGGAGAAAGACACGCTGTGGTAACCCGACTGCCGTTCCCTTTTTTCGCAGCGGTCACATATAGGAAATCTGCGCCGGAATAGGAAGCAAAGGAAACTGGAGTCCCAAGAGGATAGAAACCTTGGTGTCTATCCTTTTGGACC
>OWJB01000918.1_pt1 | contig 13538 bp, 7 predicted proteins | sample 1732861 | NCBI WGS metagenome assembly OWJB01 (sample SAMN05065762, study PRJEB22554) | human gut metagenome | biome: ENVO:2100002; feature: ENVO:00000062; material: ENVO:00002003 | host: Homo sapiens | place: USA
GATTACTACGCGTCTCGTGGGCTCGGAGATGTGTATAAGAGACAGGGCAGGTACATCGTCTTGTCCACATAATACTGGTTCTGTTCAATGACATCCACAAAGTTGGACACACCATAAGGTATTCGTTTAACTTCTTCCATATACATCATAATTATCGGGATAAATGCAACAACACTACAAAGATAGGAAAAGTTCCTGGAAATCGGGGAGCGGGTATGCCGGATTTTTCCGGTCTTATAAAAGAATACGGGGTCAGGAGCTTTCCCTGTCTATCAGTAACTCTTTAGTTTTTCCTGTATATCGGTAATTCTTTCCCCAACTCTGTATGAAACACCTCGAAATTGACAAAGCCATTCACGGACTCCGGTTCTAAGAGCGTTACCGCAAGGTTCGCATTCTTCTGTGAAAGACGAATGATGAAACAACCTGCCGGGAAGCTCTTCTTTTCCTTTATCATCCGTGTAGATACTGTGACCGGATAAATCTTTTCCCATTCCTTGGTAGCTTTCTTGTATCCGGTAACCATATACTTCTCTACAGTGGCTGTGAAGGGTTTTCCTATCTCTTCTACCTCTATTCCTAAAGCCCGCAATTTCTCTGCTTGCATCCGGCAGGTATCCGGCAGAATATATGCTTTGGGACGTTTGCGTACTAACTCAGCTTTCAGTTGAAGCGCATCGAAAGTAAGTAGAGTCTCCGTAAAGCGTTCGTTCTTAGTAAGATCTATAAATGTAACGGGAAGCTCTGTCCGTGTGGATTGAAAAGTGACGGATATATCACTCTTTCCGCTGCAAGTCTCTTTCACTGCCTTTCGTATCCCGCTTCTTACTTCTTTTGAATGAAGAGCCGCTGTTTCCAAAAGACTGCGGGATATCAGAAAACTACATTCTGCACGACGGGCAAAACACGCTCTTCCCAATCCTATTCCACGGATTTCTATGAATAGAGATACCGCATTGGTGAGTCCCTGAAATGTGGAACTGGATTGTGGACTCTTAGCATCTTTCATTGCATACAAACTATCATTCCTGACACTGGGTGTAAAGTAAAAGCCTGAATGATAATCGTTAGCCTCCAATGCCTTCTCTGCTTCTTCACGGAATAAGCCGTTGGAAAGTGTACGTATTCCGGCAGGGATGTTCAAATGCCCGCTGGGTAGGAAAAGGACATCGGCGGCCGTAGCTGCTTTAGTACCCCGCAGCAATTCAAACTCCTTGCGGAAAGGATTGAATTCGTGGATGTCCAGCGCTATTTCGGGGTTCCATTCCTTGTACGCTTTTTTAAGAAGAAGAGTCACCGGATCGGCAAGTTTACTTTGATCCCGGTTCAAATCATACCCACTGCCCGATTTACGGATTTGCATGGCATAACCATCCGTATTGGCTACGGGAACAAGCGCAAGAGAAACCTTTTTCAATAGTTCGGCACCTTCAGGTGTATTCAGTAAATAATCGGCAAGCATACAGGCTGCTTCCGGCCCGGCAGGTTCGTTGCCGTGCAGTCCTGCTTGTATCCAGACTCTTATTTTCTTTTTCTCGTTGGGAGTTCCGAAATAAAGCACGGGGATATCCCTGCCCTGTGGAGTCTTTCCTATATCGGACAGCGTAACCTTATCGGGATGCCTGTCGGCTAAATCCTTCAAATACCTGTTTATCTCGAACAAGGAAGCCAGACCTTCTTCAAGCGGCTTGCCGAGGGTGGGAGTGGAATATTGCTGCTCCGGTTCGGGATAGAAACGGCGGGTTACCTCTTCCGGCTGCACCGTGGGTTGGATATTCCAAAGAGAAGAGTTGCTGAATACGGTTTCTTGCGCAATGCGTTGCAGATAGAGTGCTTCCTCTTCGGGTAGTCCGGCATAATAAGTACCTGTATAGGGTTTCTGAAAAAATACGCTACAGAATACATTGGCGACAAGATAAGAACCCTGTCGGGAAGGGTGGCTGTGATCGTTGTTGTAAAGCGTGATGCTTGGATTTTCCGTGCGGACACGCTTCCAGGCAATGCCGACGGGGGCACACCAGGCATTCAGTTGCGCGGTCATCTCCAAATAACTTTCAGCCAGTCGTTGTTGCATTTCGGCATACGTGTCGATGTCGTGCCCCCAGGTCATGTAGAAGACGGTTTTTCCTTTCGGATTGTAGAGGCGGCGCAGGCTGTCGAGGGAATGGGCAGGCTTGTACACATTCTCCCGCACCCATTCCTTTTCGCGGGCAGGCGCTTTACTTTGGTCTTGCAGGATGACGAAATCCCAGTTTCCTTCACGAATGGCATCCAGGCTTTCAGGGTTGGCGGCATGTTTCTTCAATGTCCAGCCGCCGTATTCCACTAATTTTACAGAAAGCTTGTGGCCGGTGGAGGCGGCAAGGGCCTGCACTTGTCGGACTAAACGGTTGTATTGTGTGTAGCTGTTACCTATGAACAGCGCACGGAGAGAGTCTCCCAACATGACAGGAACGGCACGTCTGCCCATTCCGGTGGAGTGGTGTCCGATGCCTTGTTCTTCTATTTTCTGCCAGTTGCAGGGCCAGTTGTGTTCGGCTGCTATCCGGTGGAGGTATTGGTAGAACTGATTGCCGCGCTCGTAACGGTTGCATCCCTGTGCTTCGGCTTCGGGAGTCTTCCTTAAATATGATTCGCGGATGGTGTCTCCCGTAGCCAGTTGGAGGATAATCGGTTTGGCAAGATACTTCCTGATTGTTTCGGGGGTGACATACGGAATGTTGCGTACTCCGTAGGGAAAATCTTGCGAAGCATCGGGGAAAGTGTACCATCCCGGACTGCCGATAACAGCTTTCTCCACATACGGGCTGTCATGGAAAAGCATGAAACGCTGCACAAACTGCCCTCCGGCTGAGTGACCGTAAATCATATATCCTTTCCGTTCACTACCTGAAGATTGGCGGACGTACTCGAAGATTTTATCAACCAGTGCCGGAGTTCGCTTTTCAGCCGGACGTATCGTATGATCCTTGTCGTCCATGACACCGATTTCCTGATAATCGGGTAAAGGAAACCTTTCCAAATCGAAGTGGGGAATGAAGACCATGAATTTATGCTTCTCTGCCTCCTGCTTCCAGGCTTTGAGTAGATAAGTGTAACCACGGTCGGCACCTTCGAAGACAAAAACAATGGGCATATGGCGCACATCGCCCGAAGCCGGAATGTAGTAGTGTACATCTACCGGACGGTCGGCAAAGGGGGGATAGTCTTTGTAGGTGAACTTGCCCTCACCTACAGGAAGCACGGAGGCGGCACGGAGTCCGGTGCCCAGAAAGACAATAGCAAGAAGTAGAATTAATCTTTTCATTCTTCATACCTCCCTTTTTTAATGACTTCCTTGTCTTTTAGGACGAGTTTGCCGCGTGCTATGACGTGCGTCAGTTGAAGTTCGGAATCAAGGAAACAAAGGTCGGCATCGAAACCGGCGGCTATTCTGCCTTTGGTGCGCAGTTTGAGGTTGCGTGCCGGATTGCTGGTGATAAGGGGCAGTGCCTGTTCCAGAGGCAGAAGGCCTTCTTTTACGAGCAATGTCATCTCCTGCAAGTTGAGGTGCAGGGGAGCGGGGCGATAGGTCGTTTCTCCTGTTTCGGGATTGGTGCGGCGTACTCCGCCACGGCCGTCACTGGAGAAGGTGATGCGGTCGAGGGGCACGTGGGCTTCGAGGGCTTTCATGACGCAGCGGTGGGGAGCGTCGAATTTGGTTCCTCCGGTGGAGAAATCTACCATGCCACCCATGCAGGCAAATTCTACGGCTTGCCGGAATAAGGCTTCCGTGCGTATCAGGTGGGTGGGCGAGAGGTAGGAAATCAGCGTGGGGTACTTGCGGGCGATATCCAGTAACGGAGTGATACCATCGGGCAAGGCTCCCAGATGAATATGCAGAATACCTCCTTTGCCGGAAGTGAAACCGCCGAGGCGTACCTGGTTGATGAGGCGCAGTATCTCCAGTTCGGTGGGGAAAGCGCTGCGGTCGTCACTCATGGCGAGTTTGCAACCGATCACTTTGTCGATGAAGATGAGATCGTCGGCTACGCAGGACATCAGTGTTTTGGGAGGTAATCCGTAGAAACTGGTAAGCATGTAGGCACTGAGGCCGTCGTCTTCCAGGGCTTTGGTTTTGGCGTAAAGGGTGGTCAGTTCTTTTACGAAACCGTCCGTGCCGAGTAGCCCTATCACGGTGGTGGTTCCGCAAGCCACCAGTTCGCTCATGGAGACGTCGGGGACTAAGGAAGCATAGCCGGTTTGTCCGCCGCCACCGGTGATGTGGACGTGCTGGTCGATAAAACCGGGGGTGACGGCACATCCGCCGGCGTCTATGGTATCCAATGGAATACCGGTCAATTCTATCTTCCGGTCTATGAGGGCTATTTTGTCATCTGCCAGTAGAACGTCGTTCATGCCGAGATGCTCCGGAGAGTATAAGTTTGCATTTTTAATGAGTGTGAACATGATTCGGAGTTGTTTTATAGTGTTATGAAATGATAAGCTATCAGGAACAGGATGCTGCCTATAAGGGGCAGGGTGTTTCTCTTTGCCAGTTCAATGGGCGATACACCCGCCACACCGGCAATGGCGACAATGATTCCCGCTATGGGGGATGCGGCACGCCCCATGCTGGCGGATAACTGCAAGGGAAGCACGAGGGAATAGGCAGGCATACCCAACTGTCCGGCAATTCCGGGCAGCAACGGGCCGAACGAGAAGAAAGCCGCGTTTCCGCTTCCCATCAGCATGGCCGCACAGAAGATTATCAGGGCGAAGACTGCTGCGATGGCAATGCCGGAAAGTCCTATATGCGTGGAGTAATCTACCAGTGAGTCGATGAAGCCGAGGCTAATCAGTCCTTTGGAGAATATCTCGGAGGCAACAATCAGTGTCACGACACTTCCGAAGACATTTCCCATCCCTTTCCAGAAGCTGGAGAAGGCGTCAAAGGTTTTCCGTATATTGCGTGTGTGGCAACCTACGAATACGAGTGAGACAAAGAGGGAAAATAGCATGGCGGTCGTTGTATTGAGCGTTATGGGAGGCTGGAACAGGCCCACATAAGGCGAAAATACAATGAGAAGCGCAAGCGGAAGTATGGGGAGCATGGCGAATATCAATGGAATATCCGGTTTGGCAGAGGTCTGCGGGACTTCTGTTGTTTCACTATTTTCCGTACTCTGCCTGGCGGCTTCTTTTTTATCGAAATACCTATTGTTGAAGTAAAACAGGGTCATGACTACCAAGGTGGTAGGGATAACCAATGGGAGTTGGTGGGTAATGAAATAAGCTACGTTGGTCTGGTCGATAAGTTCGGCGGCAAGGGCTGTGTTTGCCGAGCCGGGGCCCTGGTCGAACAGTGTTGCGGCGGCAATGACGGATAATGCGGTGAGGCGGCTTACTCCCAATCCGATGAGGACGGGGTAAACGGAAGCGACAAGCAAGAGTCCTAATCCGGCTGCCGAGGGGGTAGTGATAAAGAGCAACTGGCCGATGGGAATGGTGACGGTAGCTGCCAGGTAGGGATAACGGCGAAAGAACCCCAACGGTTTCATAGAGATGTGCACCAGGGCATTGGTGGCTTTTATGTGATTCATAAAGGCTACATAGCCGCCGATGGTCATAATCATCAGTCCTGCACGGGACAGGTTGCCGATGAATGTTTCTTCTACTACTTTCACCAAATCGAAAACAACGCTGCCGGTGGATTTATCCGGAATGATGGGTTGGACATTGAGAATGAGGGCGAATGTCAACATCACAAGTCCGGCCAGCATCAAAACTCCTTGCGGGTTCAGTTTCCGGTAGAGGTAAATAGCTGTGACGGTGGTCACCAATATACAGAGGAGGAAGGCTACGACTGACATAATCTGATTGGTTCTGGATTATAAATTGTTTTTTGGGGAGTGATCGGGGATGGGAAAGGAATGCATTAAATGAAGTGTCTCAATTCTCCTCCTTTTGAGAGGAGGAGAATTGGGATAGCACTATTTAATCATTGTTCTACTGTCTTATAAGTACCCCGGATTATTCTCCAACTGACGACCTGTATTGGAATCAATGAACTCTTGCGGAATTGGGAACAACACAGGCGTATCATACGAATTCATACCTCGTGCCTCGCGTCCTGCAATCTCATTCAACTGCCGCATACGGCGTTTGAAGTAATTATTCACATCACGTTCATCTCCACCTTTCTCCTGACTTACGCGAATCAGGGTGTGGCGGCGTTCTTCTTCGGAAAGAAGTTCACGGCTACGTTCATCCAGAATGAAATCTACGCCTCCTGCGGTGAGTTCAGCTTCTGTGATGCTAACTGCATTGGAACGATTGCGTACCTTGTTAATCCATTTGATGGCTTCACCTGCCTGGTTGTTTTTCAGCAGGGCTTCCGCATAAAGCAAGTACGTGTCGGCGAGGCGGAGATAAACAATATCCTGATAACATCCATCCTTGTCACCATTTGCCAGCAATGGTGCTACGTAATCCCATTTGCGGGTAGTGGGCCAGTTATACTTCTTGATGGTTGTCTTATTATCATCCAGCATAGCGGCGGTTACAGTGGTGTCTACCACCATCTTACCGTTGTTAAGGAATTCCGTAATCTTGCCGTCGGCACCCTTCTCGTTAATAGTCCATACCACTGCATAATCGGATACACGGTCGTCCTGAGTTCCCTGATCTTTATAGTTGTAGAGACGGAAAGCACCTCTTGAAGGCACGCAACGTCCGGCACCTTTACCACCGTTGTTTATCCAGAACACCTGAGGCCAGGTGGCTGCACCGCTTGTATAGTCGGGATCGTACTTGTTGCTCTTGTTGATGACACCGTCGTTGGAGTAATAGTTCTTATATGTACTCTTCATGTAAACCTCGGCTGTACCGAAAGCACTGTTTTCCGGTTCCGTGTTGACAAAAGCGTATAAAACCTCCGTGTTTCCGTCCGCATACATCGGTGTGCGGAATACGTCGATGAACGGACAGCCCGGATTGGCGGAGTTCTTGCCGAAACGGTTGGTTATCAAACTGTATTCGGAACCTTCTGCCAGTGGCTTCAAAACTTCGACTGCCTTGGAGGGCTGGTCCATTGCCAGATATAGTTCACCCAGATAATGACGTGCCATGGCTCCTGAAATCTTGCTGTTGCTTTCTTCACGCAACGGTAAATTGTTCATGGCGAAAGCAAAGTCCTGCTCCATGACTTCACGGATGGATTCTACGGAGTTGCGCTCCCAGTCGTTACGGTAGTTCATACCTGTAATTTCTTCGGTGGACAAAGGTACGGCACCGAATGAATACGTCAGATGGCGGTAAGCCCATGCGCGGAAGAAGCGGGCCTGTGCGATGATCTTATTCTTGTGGGCGGCAGCTTCGGTCTCGGTTCCTTTCCAGTCGATGCCACTGCCTTCGGCACGTGAAATCACCATATTTGCCGTGTTGATGATGCGGTAACACCATTGGAAGATGTTCTGGAATATCTGCAAGTCCGTTTGGTTGATTTGCGACGGATAGTACATGTATTTAAAGTCGCTGTGTGAGTTATTACTCCATGAATTGTCCACACCGCAACCCCATGCAGAGTGCAGAACGAGCGGCAGACCACCACCGAGTGCATCGGCACGGCGGTATTCGTTACGCATCATTCCGTAGAGGCTGGTTACCATGGATTGGAACCCGCTGTAATCTACTAACAGATTTTCAGGGTAGAGTGAAGCACGCGGATCTTCTTCCAGGAAGCTGGATTCATTGCATCCGGTCATGCAGAGCACGAGTAGTGCTATCAGTGTATATTTTAGCTTTTTCATACTGTTTCTCTTTGTTTTAGCGGTTTATAAATCAAGTTTCAGACCGAATGTGAATGAACGTACCTGCGGAGTGGACTGTTGGTCGCTGATAAATTCCGGGTCGAGGCCGGTCCAGCTTGTCCAGGTTGCCAGGTTCTTGATGTTCATATATACTTCGAGGCGGTTCAGGGAAATCTTCTTTAACCAACGCTGAGGAACACGGTAGGCCAGCGTGACATCCTGCACACGGAGGAAGTCGGTCTTTTCGTAGAAACCTGCGCTCATCGGGTTTACAGAAGTATCCAGTGAGTTTTTCGGGTACTTGTTGGTAGGGTTCTCCGGTGTCCAGAAGTCTACCATGAGGCGGTTCTGGCGATAAGAGTTGTGAGATACGTCGTAAAGCCAGTTATTGGCTGTCTGTCCCAGTTGGGCATTGAGGAATACGCTCAGACTGACATTCTTGTAGCGGAAAGTATTCGTCATACCCATTGTTACTTTAGGGATTGCCGAGCCGATGATTTCCTTGTCTGCCGGGGTGATGTCGTTCACACCGTCCTTGTCATGGTACTTCATATATCCGGGGATGGAGTAGCGATAGTTCGGGTCTTGCTGTCCGTTCGGATTAGACGGGTCGGTGATCTGCCAGATACCAATGAAGCGGTAGTCGTAGTTCACGCTGATGGGCTGGCCGATGAACCATCTGGAACCAATGTCATCCATGGGGTTGCCGTTGGCATCGTAGAGACCTACATTCACGATCTTTGTCTTGTAGTGCGACAGGTTGAAGGTAGTGGACCAGTCGAAATCTTTCTTGGCAATGTTGTTGGAAGTAATCTGCAACTCTAAACCGCGGTTCTTGGTCTCACCGATATTCTCGGTAATGTTTCCCGTACCGTTGATGGTGGGGATGGAGCGGTTCAGCAACAGGTCGCTTGTCTTCGACCAGTACATGTCGAATGTTCCCTGAATACGTCCGTTCCACAGTTGGAAGTCGATACCGGTATTGATGGATTGCGTAGTTTCCCATCCCAGCGAAGGAGAAGCCAGCTTGGAAGGATAGAAACCGTAGTTTGGGGTATGGTCATCTTTCAGATAATTGAAGGTGGAAAGGTCAGGCAATGTAGTGTAGGCGCCTACCGCTTCGTTACCGTTCTTACCCCATGACAGGCGGTATTTCAGGTTGCTCACCACTTTTGCCAACGGGCTTGCCTGGAAGAAATGCTCATTGGAAATGTTCCAGCCGATAGCCATGGAGGGGAATACACCGAACTTGGATTGGTTGCCGAATGCGGAGTAGCCGTCACGGCGTGCAGTCAGTGTCAATAGGTAACGGCTGTCGTATGAGTAGTTCAGACGTGCCATCTGAGAGATGTGGTTTTGCTTGGTATAGCTGGAACTGCCGGACATGGTGGCGGCTTTGGAAATCTGGTAATAGTACATCACGTCGTTCGGAAAGTCTTTGCCTTCCATTCCGTTGCCTTCTTTCTCGTAGCTCTGTGCAGAATACAGGCCGGTGAAGAAGATGCGGTGCTTGCCGAATTCACGGGTATAAGTGATGATGTTTTCCAGAATCCACTCTTGTGAATGCCAGTCGTCGGTGTTCAGAATACCGTTGGAGCGTGCGCCGTAGTAAGTATCCATTCCCTGGTACTGTTTCCAACTACTGTTCTGGTACGTATAGCCGGTATTGAGCTTATAGCTGAGTCCGGGGATGAACGGCAACTTTATTTCTACCACGTTGTTGGTGATGACTTTAGAGCGTATGTCGTTGCTCTTGTTGTTGAGGCTACTTAAAGGGTTTACAGAGAAAGCTTCGCTGGAATCTTCCCAGGCGGCGGAACGGATGTTGCCTTCTTCGTCATAAGCTTCTGCCAGGGGATTCATGCGGAATGCTCTGGAGAAAGAAGCACTGCTGCCACTTCGGTCGTAGCGTCCCAACTGGGTGCTGGTAGAGAACTTAAACCAGGAAGTGAACTCCTGATCAAGGTTGAAACGGATGTTGTAGCGTTTGAATTGGTTGCCTACGGCAGTACCTTTCACATCGGTATAGTTCAGTGAGACAAAATAGTTGGTCTTATTGACGCCACCACGGAAAGAGATATTGTGCTGCTGCTTGAAACCGGTGCGGGTTGCCAGATCCAGCCAGTCGGTATCCATGCCGGCTTCGTGCATACGCAATTCTGTGGCGGTCATAGATCCCATCCACGGTTCGGGATTGCTTTCAGTGGGCGGGGTGGTATTGGCATCTTTCAATGCTTCCGTCTTATACTTCCAGAATTCAGCTCCATTCATGAGGTTGGGGAAGTTGATGGGATTGTCAATGGTGATGTAGGTGTCGTAGGATACGGTCAGTTTGCCTTTTTCACCTCTCTTGGAGCTGATGAGGATGACACCGTTCGAACCGCGGGCACCGTAGATGGCAGCCGAAGAAGCATCTTTCAATACTTCAATGGATTCGATGTCGTTCGGATTGATTTCGGACCAGGGACCATCAAAGGGAATACCGTCCAGAATAACCAGTGGTTTGTTGTCTGCCGTGATGGAGTTCTCGCCGCGGATGCGGGTCTTGGTGGAAGAACCTTCCGCATTGGTTCCGGTCACTGAGATATTCAGGCCCGGTACAGCACCTTGCAAAGATTGGATGATGTTGGTCTGCGGGCGATTCTCCAGTGTTTTGGTATTTACGGAGGCAACTGCACCTGTCATATCCGACTTGCGCTGCACACCATAACCTACCACTACTACCTCATCCAGCATCTTAGTGTCTTCCTTCAGGATAATGCTGACGGGTTTCGTACCGTTGACTTTCACATCCTGGTTCAGATAGCCGATAAAAGAGATTTCAAGAGTGGCGCCATTCTGTACATTCGCCAATGAAAAGTCTCCTTCTACATTGGTGACACTTCCTGTACCAGTGCCTTTTACAATGACATTAGCTCCGATGATGGGTTCTCCCTTTTCATCTTTCACGTTTCCGGTGACTGTGACTTGCTGTTGTGCAAATGCATTTACCGAAATGAACAGTAACAAAGCGCAGCAGGCAAGAATGAGTCTGCATGAGCGTTTTTCTTTTCTTTTGTTCTTCATGATTCGTTTAATAGTTAACATAAGTTTTTAGTTTGGATCTCTGTGGCAAAGGTATGCGCAATAAGGGTTGCTTACTCTGCGAGGTAAACAGGCGAAGTAAACTGTTAAAATTGATAAGTGATTGATTATTAGTGTTGTTTTCTGAAAATGAGAGGCTCGGAAGTAAACTCTTTAAGTGGAATCGGTAGTAGAGAGCAGGGCTTACGCTTTGTATTTTCCGAGCTTTTTCACTGCATTTATAAAATCTTCTTTCGGGATAATGGATTTATTCCGGGTGCGAAGCCGGTTGTTATAAACCGTTTGTGCGGAACAATGGAGGAAGTCCGCTATCTTCACGCTGTCTGTGATGCCGAGTCTTATCAAGGCATGTATGCGCAGTTCGGTATTAAGTAGTTCGCCTTCTTTCAGTTCAATGCGCTCTTCGGGTAGTAGTAAGGCGTTGAAGTCGCCTACAAAATCGGGATAGAGATGCAGGAAGATGGTATCGAAATTCTGGTAGAACTCTTTCAGTTCGTTGGAGGCTGTTGCGGAAGAGTCTGTTATTGCTTTTACATCTTCTATCTGGCCTACTTTCAGTTTCCGGTTGATGTTCTTGCGAAACTCTTCTAGCTTGCTGATGTAGGTGGAACAGATGTTGAATACATAGCCGATATATTCTTCTTTTACGTAATTAGATTCCCGCAACTGGTCGTTGACTTCCTGTAATTGCGTATTCAAGTCTTTCAGCTGCATGTTTACTTCTTCCAGGCGTTGATGTGCTGTAGAGAGGGCATCCATATTGACGGACAACTTCTGGTTTGTACTGTCTAACTTCAAGTTGGCTTCTTTTAGCCGGCGCATTTGCTTGCGGATGAACAGGAAGGCGCCGATCAGTACGAGGAATAAGAAACTGACGGCAATCAGGGAGGCTTGAAGGCGCTTTTGCTGTGTGCGGCTCTGTTCCTGGTACGCTTTGTAGATTTGATTTTGCAAATGAGACATTTTGACTATTCGTACCCGGTTGTGGAAAAGCATGGCTTTTTGGGAACAATAGAGGATGTAGTTATAGGCGCGGTCTATTTCTCCATGCTTAAATAGGTATTCTGCTATTTCCTGCAAAGAGCCGATATCTCCGTTGACAGACCGGATGTCTGCCATAGCCGAAAGAATGAGGTTCTCCAGATATTTGCTCTCGTTGTTTTCACTCCGGTAAATGGCGGAGAGATTATAGGTAGCTATGGAATACTTGCGGCTGTCGTTAGACAATGTTTGCTTGTTTTCCTCAAATGCCTGTTTGACGGGTTCTATTTCCGGGGTTCCTAAGTAGAGCCATGCCCGGCAGTTCCAGTAGCGCAATTCGTCGGGAGTGGCTGTGAGGTATACCGAGTCTCGGAAAGCCTTTTGGAGATTATTGTAATGTTCCGACAGTTGGGAGTTCTCACTGGAGTAATCCCGCAGGCGGGAATAGAGTGTACATAACCTGCCAAAATACTCGGAACGGAGATTTTGGGGTAATTCTTCCGGTTGAATATCACTGACGGCTTTTAAGGCTTCGGTCAGTAGCCCGGAGGAGGTGAGGACAAATGATTGTTCGAGCAAAGAGACCACTTCCCAGGTACGGTTGTTGGTCTGTTGTGCCAGTTGTATGTTCTTGTTGATATAATGCAGGGCGGAATCCGCATCATAAACCCGATACTCCAAATAGACCATTCTATTCATGGCATAGAGTTCCTTTACATCTTTGACCCGGCTATACTGCATTTTCAATTGCTTGATGCGCTCCTCTTTTACTCTGACAAATAGATCCTGCTGTTCCAGCAGGCTATCTAAAGAGTGAAGCAATTTCCTGTTTTCTTCTAAAGCATGTTTAGAAGTGTCCGCACAGACGTAGGCAGGAAAAAGAAGGCATACAATGAGTATAAAGAGGCCGCTTTTCATGGCACTACAATCCTAAAACGTCCGTTTGTCTTGGCTGATTATCGTATTGTCCGCTGATTCCTTGGATTTCTTTGGGGTTCAACTCCAATCCTTTCTTCATATCTTCTGCAGAGCCTGCCGTGTCACCATTCAGCAACTTGGCGCGACCGCGTTCATGATAGGCTTGTGCGAAATTAGGGTTCAGTTCGATGGCTTCGTCAAAGAGTGCGATAGCTTCGGGATACTTCTTCTGGACGATATAAAGTTGTCCCAGGCAAAGAAAAGCCTGTTCGTTGAATGGATTCAATTCTGTTACATAGCGATAATCGGTTTCGGCTTCTTCCTGCTGTCCTGCTGCTTCTTTCACTTTACCGCGGAGCAGTAATGCAGCTTCTTCATCGGGATCTTGGGAGAGTATAGCGTCGATATCTTCGGTAGCTTCCTTGTATTGCTGCATCTTGATTAAGGCTTCGGCACGCAGCAGGCGGGCTTCGGTGAAGTCGTCTTTCAGTACAATGGCTTTGGTGAGATGGGCGATGCTCATGATACCGTCGTCCATACCTTGCTTGGCTCTGCCCAGAAGATAGTATGCCATGGCATTTCCTTCTTCTATTTCAATAGCTTTTTGTGCGGCGTCTGCCATTGCCTGATAGTCTTCTTGCAGGTAGCATACGTTGGCAAGGGTGAGGAAAGTGGAGGTGTGGTCCGGTTCCTGTTTTGCCATGCGTTCCAGCAGTTCATGTGCTTCGCTGAGGGCATTGGTTTGAATGTAAACCTGGCTCAGAT
>OWJB01000944.1_pt1 | contig 13379 bp, 9 predicted proteins | sample 1732861 | NCBI WGS metagenome assembly OWJB01 (sample SAMN05065762, study PRJEB22554) | human gut metagenome | biome: ENVO:2100002; feature: ENVO:00000062; material: ENVO:00002003 | host: Homo sapiens | place: USA
TCTTTAAATCTAATATATCGCCATTTTCAGTCAAAGTCAATCATTTTCACTCATAAATAACTACCAAAAAATATCGTGTGATTTTGTGCATTTTAACGGGGAGGCAGTGAACCAAGAACAAACCTTTACACATTCTTATATTTTGTAAGATAATTATTTCTATCCACATAAGTGAAATTTTTTCTTATACTAAAAAAACCAAAGCACTTTTCAAGTTATGTTGAGTGATAACTTCTCTTTAAGTGCGTTGGCTTTTTTATCTCAGATATTATAATTTAAGCGAAATCGAACAGAGACAGCTGGTTTGTCTCCGGGAGGTCGCCCAGCAGACCCATATCTGCCATCAAGTCAACCAATGTTTTGCTGACTTTTGTTCTTTGACGGAAGTCATCCTTTGAAAGGTATGGTCCGTCTTTAGCGGCAATTTCCATGGCCTCGGCGGCTTTATCGCCCATGCCGTCAATGGTGTTGAACGGTGGAAGGAGCTTGTCGCCGACGATCTGGAATTTGGATGCTTTGGATTTGTAGATATCGATCGGTAAAAAATCAAATCCTCTGGCATACATTTCCAGTACATTTTTCATATCTTTTAAGGTATCCTGATCTTTTTTACTGAGCTGATTGAGTTCTGCTCTTCTTTTATATTCTTTCATATGGTAGAGAAGCTTTTCTTTTCCCTGTCCCATCAGTTCGTAAGAAAATGCAGATGCACGGATTCCGAAGTATGCCGCATAATAGGCAAGCGGATAATTGATCTTGCAGTAGGCAATCCGGTATGCCATCATGACATAAGCTGCAGCATGGGCTTTCGGGAACATGTATTTGATCCGCTCACAGGACCAGATATACCATTCCGGCACGTCATGCTCCAGCATATCTTTTTTAAACTGCGGCCATTCCTTACATTTTCCTTTTGCAACGGTTCCTTTACGCACACGTTCCATGATCGTGAAGGATTCTTCACTTTCAACGCCTTTGTTGATCAGATAAGTCATGATATCATCACGGGTACAGATTGCCGTGGAAATGGTTGCCTTCCCTTCTTCAATCAGCGTCTGTGCATTGTTCAGCCACACATCTGTTCCATGAGACAGACCGGAAATACGGATCAGGTCCGAAAGCGTCTTTGGCTTGGTATCAATTACCATCTGGATAACAAAATCTGTTCCAAATTCCGGTACTCCCAGGCAGCCAAGCGGACAGCCGTCAATATCCTCCGGTGTGATGCCGAGCACCTCCGTCCCTGCAAAAAGCCCCATTACACCCGGATCATCCAATGGAATATCGGTCGCTTTAAATACATTATTCACCCCATCGTATTCGTTGTCCATCGCATCGGAATTGATCAGCTCTTCCAGCGTTTTGATCATGGTCGGATCATCATGTCCGAGAATATCCAGTTTCAAAAGGTTGTGGTCGATGGAATGGTAGTCAAAGTGTGTGGTGATAATGTCCGTCGTCATATCATTTGCCGGATGCTGGATCGGGGTAAATGAATTGATGTCCTCCCCATGTGGAAGAACAACGATTCCACCAGGATGCTGTCCGGTACTTCGGCGGATTCCGGTACAGCCAGCTACGATACGGTCGATCTCGCAGTTTCGCTTACGGTCACCACGCTCCTCATAATAATTCTTCACATATCCATAAGCCGTCTTTTCTGCAAGTGCGGCAATGGTTCCGGCACGGAAGGTCTGACCCTTTCCGAAAATAACCTCCGTATACTTATGCGCTTTACTCTGGTAATCTCCGGAGAAGTTCAGGTCGATATCCGGCTCTTTGTTTCCCTTGAATCCAAGGAAAGTCTCAAATGGAATGTCAAATCCGTCTTTGACCAGCTTCTGTCCACAGACCGGACAGTTCTTATCCGGCATATCGTGTCCGCAGCCGCCCACATATTTTTTCACTTCTTCCGAATCAAAATCACTATAGTGACAATTGCTGCAATAGTAATGTGGCACCAGAGGATTGACCTCCGTGATTCCTGCCATAGTTGCAACGAACGAAGATCCTACCGAACCACGGGATCCTACCAGGTAACCGTCCTCGTTGGATTTCCATACCAGCTTCTGCGCAATGATATACATAACCGCAAATCCATTGGAAATGATGGAATTCAGCTCTCTTTCCAGTCGTTCATGTACAATCTCCGGGAGCGGATCCCCATACATGGAATGGGCTTTATTATAACAGATATCTCGCAGCATCTGGTCGGAATTCTCAATAACCGGAGGACACTTATCCGGGCGGACCGGAGAAATCTTCTCGATCATATCCGCGATCAGATTGGTGTTCTTGATCACAACTTCATATGCTTTTTCCGAACCAAGGTATGCAAATTCATCCAGCATTTCCTCCGTTGTACGAAGGTATAGTGGTGCCTGGTTATCGGCATCTCCAAATCCTTTTCCTGCCATGATGATCCGGCGGTACACCTCATCCTCCGGATCCATGAAATGCACGTCACAGGTTCCCACAACCGGCTTGTGGAACTGTTCACCAAGGCGCACGATCTTCCGGTTCAGATCCATGATATCTTCCATGGAATTAACAGAAGTTACCTTGTCACTTTCTACCATAAAGGCATTGTTCCCAAGTGGCTGGATTTCCAGATAATCATAGAAATCCACGATCTTCGCGATGGTCTCATCCGGCTTTCCATCCAAAAGTGCCCGGTAAAGCTCCCCGGCTTCACAGGCGCTTCCCACGATCAATCCTTCCCGGCGCTCATTTAACACACTTTTCGGAATACGGGGTCTGCGGTTATAGTAGACAAGATGTGATGCCGAAACCAGCTGGTACAAATTCACTCGTCCAATGTCATTTCTTGCAAGGATAATGACATGGTATGTCGGAAGCTTTTTAATGGAATCCGGGTTCAGATCCCCGAATTCATTAACCTTTGAAAGCGTGGTCAGATCCCGCTCTTTGAGCATCTGCACAAATTTCACAAAAATCTCAGCCGTACATCCCGCATCATCTACTGCACGGTGGTGATTCTCCAGTGAAATATTTAAAACTTTTGCAACGGTATCCAGCTTGAAACGGTTCAGTGCCGGAAGCAGGACACGGGCAAGTGCTACGGTATCTACATAAGTAAAATCTGTCTCAATCTTCTGTCTTTTGCAGTTCTGCTCGATAAATCCCACATCAAAAGAAGCATTGTGCGCCACCAGAACCGCATCGCCAATAAAATCTATAAACTGCGGCAGGATCGTCTCAATGTCCGGCGAACCGATGACCATCTCATCGGTGATGCTGGTAAGTTCCGTGATACGGAACGGGATCGGTCGTTTCGGATTGACAAAAGTACTGAACTTGTCCGTGATTTTCCCGTCTTCCACTTTTACTGCGCCGATTTCAATAATCCGGTCTGTCACAGCAGAAAATCCGGTTGTCTCGATATCAAATACTACATAAGTACCTTCCAGATCCTGTCCTTTTTCATTCTCTGCAATCTTGGTCAGATCGTCTACCAGATAACCTTCCACTCCATAAATGACCTTGAACGGATCATCTTTATCCAGATCCTCGATCACATGGTTGGCATCGGTAAAGCCCTGTACCACACCATGGTCAGTGATTGCAATCGCCGGGTGTCCCCAGTCATGTGCCCGTTTAACAAGATCCTTCGCCTCGGAAACCCCGTCCATGTCGCTCATCTTGGTATGACAGTGAAGCTCCACTCTCTTTTCCGGATACTTGTCTTTTCTTGTCACACGGAAGTCCGACGTTTTGCGGATTCCGGTTACGGATCCGATGGTCAGTTCTCCGTCAAATTTATCAATCGTTGTAACACCCTTTATTTTCAGAAATACCCCTTTTTTAATTTCTGCAAGCAGATCCGGAAGCTGGTCGTTTCGGGTAAACATCTTAACCATGATCGTATCGGTAAAGTCGGTCACGGCAAACATGACGATCGTCTTTTCATTCCGGATCTCACGGGTATCGAAACTGATCACCTGTCCGCGGAAGGTGATCTCACCCATCTCCCCGGTAACTGTCTTCAGCTCGATCGGCATATCGTCAAAGTCCCGCCCATAGATTACATTCGGATCATCTGAACGCTTGAGCGGATAGTCCCGGCGAACAAAGCTGCCTTTTCCACCTTTGAATCCACCGGATTTGCCCGCAAATTCCTGCTTTTTCGGAGTATCCACCTTCTTCTGCTCCGATTTTGCCTGCGGATTTTCCGATTCTGACTTTCCTTCTGCACTCTTCGCTCTTTCTACTTTCTTCTTTGACACGCCGTCGGTTTCTTTTCCTTTTGCTTCAGCATCCTCCGTGGCATGCTGTGCCTGCAGCTTCTGGTTCCGTTCCCTGATCGCATCTACTTCCTGTTGAAGCTGCATCTCGTTGAATTTCTTGTATTTGCTCTCTTTTACCTCTTCATAGTCGATCTCCACATCCACTGGCACATGAAAACGATTCTCAAAGACATCCTTCAGATAGCTGGTGATCTCGCTGGTCTTTCCTTCGGCAACAATGGTATCTGCCATGGTCAGACACATAGTACGTTCCCCTTCGAAGCGGCACTTCGCCTTCTGGAACATATTTTTCTCCAGCACACTTTTCTGCTCCAGTTCAAATAGAATGCTCTCCTTGTAGGCATGCATCAGGTTCTCCGGCGTATACTGCTCGGAAAGCCGATATTCCTCGACGATCGTCACCGGAATATTTCCCTGCGAAAACAGCTGTTCCTCAATCTGGTTCTCCACATAACATACCGTTTTCTTCGGGATCAGATGGGTGCTGTAAATATAAACCTTGATATGATTTCTGGCTGAAGTGGAGGTGATTTTCGTCACCTCCACCTTTTCAAACAGCATATGGCTGTCGTTATCCATATTCAATGTTGGAAACACATCAAAAAATAGCTTTGTCATCTTCTATTCGCCCCAATGTTCCAGTTCATTACGAAGTGCATCTAAAAGCTCATCCTCTTTTACCTTACGGATGATCTCTCCCTTCTTGATCAGAAGTCCTTCTCCGATTCCCCCTGCGATTCCAAGATCTGCCTCTCTTGCTTCTCCAGGTCCATTTACCACACATCCCATAACCGCAACTTTGATATCAAGTGGAAATTCAGCAACCATCGTCTCTACCTGGTTGGCAAGTCCGATCAGATCGATCTTGGTACGTCCACAGGTCGGGCAGGAAACGACTTCAATTCCACCTTTTCTGAGTCCCAATGCTTTCAGGATCAGTTTCGCACTCTTAATTTCTTCCAGAGGATCCCCTGTTAGTGATACACGGATCGTATCGCCAATTCCCTGATAAAGGATGATTCCAAGTCCTACAGAAGATTTGATGTTGCCTGAAAGCAGCGTCCCGGACTCGGTAATTCCTACATGCAACGGATACGGACATTCCTTTGCGATCAACTCATGTGCCTTCACACACATCATAACATCAGAGGACTTGATGCTGACCACCAGATTGTCGTAACCCATGTTCTCGATCATGTGCACCTTGTCAAGCGCACTCTCTACGATTCCCTCTGCTGTCACGCCACCGTACTTTTCCAGAAGGTTCTTCTCCAGAGAACCACTGTTCACACCGACACGGATCGGGATACCATATTCTTTTGCTTTTTCAACAACCGCACGGACTCTGTCCTCGCTTCCGATATTTCCCGGATTGATACGGATCTTATCTGCACCGTTTTCAATCGCTGCAATTGCAAGGCGATAATCAAAATGAATATCTGCCACCAGCGGGATATGAATCTGCTTTTTAATCTCTTTTAAAGCCTGTGCCGCTTCCATGGTCGGAACAGCGCAACGGATGATCTCACAGCCTGCCTTTTCAAGCGCAAGAATCTGCGCAACCGTAGCTTCCACATCCTCTGTCTTTGTATTTGTCATGGACTGAATCGCTACCGGATTCCCTCCGCCGATCTTTCTTCCTCCGATATTTATTACTTTTGTATCCTTCCTTGTCATCAGCTTTTAACCTCCTGTTCTCACACAAAACCCTCTGTCTGCGGACTTTCGTGCCCACAGAGAGAGGGTTCTCTTTATTTGCCTGCTTTTTCAAAAATCATCTGGTCTCCATAATCCCATTCGGTAAGTGTAAGCTCGGTTCCGTCCACACTGTAATTGAATGTAGTAAGTACAGAATTGATCGCCTGCTCTACTTCCGATGCAGTTACATTATCACCAAGTTCTTTCGCTGTCTCATCCAGTTCTTCCTGCTTTACTGTAAATGTAATCTGCTTTGCCTTGATATCCAGTGTATATCCAAGCTCCACATCCACATCCTTACCATCGATCAGGTTCTTCCAGTCAAGCTCTGCTTCATTATGATCATCTACTTCCAGTATCATATCACTCTCATCATGCTTCCACTTTCCTTCCAGCGGATTCCCAAAAAATCCCTGGTAAATGAAATATCCAGCCACGATAATGATCAGAACGGTCGTAATTCCTGTCACATAGTTCCACACACGGCTTCTTTTATCTTCATCATTCTTTGCAATAATCATAGAATCAAGCCCTCCACATCATGTCAATCTTATAATTCATTATACGGGTTTTAACTGGCACTGTCAACGGGAGCATCAGAAACATCCAAGAAAAAGCGCCAGCCACAACTGTGACTGACGCCAGAAATACACAGTCTCCCCTCTACTGAATGTGAGGAAATACTGGTTTGAGTGCCGGATAAATCTCCCGGAACTCCTGATATCTCTTCTCATATTTTTCAACCAACTCTGCTTCCGGTTCTACTGTATCTACAATCTTAACTAGTTTGTCAGCTGCTTCTTCTACGCTTTCGTATTCGCCACATCCGACTGCTGCAAGGATTGCACCGCCAAGTGCCGGTCCTTCTTCACTCTCGATGATATCCACCTTCAGATTCATGATATTGGCGATCATCTTTCTCCAAAGCGGGCTCTTTGCTCCACCACCGCAGATCTTGGTGCGTTCGATCTTGATTCCAAGACTTCTTGCAACTTCCAGTGAATCACGCAGTGCAAATACAACTCCTTCCAGTACTGCCTGCATCATATCTGCTCTCGTGGTATCCATAGTCATGCCGGTAAAGGTGGCTCTTGCATAAGGATCATTGTGCGGTGATCTCTCTCCCATCAGATATGGCAGATAGAATACATGATTCTCTCCAAGCTTTGTGATATCCTTCTGCTCTGCTGCAAAATCATCTGTATGAAGAATTTCTTCTGCCCACCATTTATTGCAGGATGCGGCACTAAGCATACATCCCATCAGATGATAATGACCGTCTGCATGTGCAAAAGAATGCAGGGCATTGTTCTTGTCTACACCGAAGTTTGCACTGGAAATGAAGATGGTTCCGGATGTTCCAAGGGAAATGTTACATCTTCCGTCACCAACAGTTCCTGTTCCGACAGCTGCAGCTGCATTGTCGCCTGCTCCTGCGATAATCTTTACGTTTTCAGAAAGTCCAAGTTCCGCTGCTACTTCCGGTTTCAGAGTTCCTACGACTTCGTAGCTTTCATAAAGCTTCGGAAGCTGTTCTTCTGTCACACCGCAGATGTCCATCATTTCTTGGGACCAACATTTGTGTTCTACATCCATCAGAAGCATTCCTGATGCATCCGAATAATCTGAACAGAAGCTTCCTGACAGGCAGTATGCCAGATAATCTTTTGGAAGCATGATCTTTGTGATCTTTGCAAAATTTTCCGGCTCATTTTTCTTTACCCACAGGATCTTTGGTGCGGTAAATCCGGTAAATGCAATGTTTGCTGTGTATTTGGAAAGCGTTTCTTTTCCAATCTCGTTATTCAGATAATCGGTCTCTTCTGTAGTACGTCCATCATTCCAGAGGATTGCCGGGCGGATGACCTGGTCTTCGTTATCCAGGATGACCAGTCCGTGCATCTGTCCACCGAAGCTGATTCCTGCAACCTGGCTCTTATCACACTCAGAAGTCAGTTCTTTGATTCCTTCTACGGACTGTTTGAACCAGTCTTCCGGATGCTGTTCTGACCAGCCCGGATGTGGGAAGTATAATGGGTATTCTTTTGAAACAATTTTTTTGATGTCGCCTTTTTCATCCATTAACAGAAGTTTTACTGCGGATGTTCCAAGGTCTACGCCTATATAGAGCATGATATTCCTCCTTATTAGGGTTTTTGTATCAATATGGCGGGTTCGAGGGGGTGTGACCAGATTATGACAAATAAATATTGCATCTTCCAATCGGCAAAACATTCCGATGAGCCTCTTGGGGCGGAAATTGTGTCAGCAATGGCTTCCACAATTTCTGAGTCTCATCTTCATTGCCTCAAATGGAATCTGCCATATTTATTTTCTATAATCTGGTCCTCAAGACATTGAACCGCCTACTTGAAACATAAATCCTGTTTTTTAATTCGTGTTTCTTTGTACTATAAAGGGGCGGGTTTATGCATCCGCCCCTTATATGATTGTGTATAGTTTTAATTAACCCCAAGGATTTTCTGTTGGGTAACGTACACCTTTTGGCTGGTTGTAGCCGATTTCGTCTACTGGTACTCCGATGTATTTGAATACTTCGTAAAGTGCTTTTCCGTAATGTCCGAATGCTACGGCTCCGTGATGTGGGAAGTTCTTTTCGATCAGTACATGACGGTAGAATCTGCCCATTTCCGGAATTGCGAAGATTCCGATTGCTCCGAAGGAACGTGTTGCTACCGGAAGGACTTCACCGTGTGCAATGTAAGCTCTCAGTACATTGTCTGATGTGCTCTGCAGACGGAAGAATGTGATATCTCCAGGTTTGATATCTCCTTCAAGTGTTCCCTGTGTTACTTCGATCGGAAGAGATCTTGCCATGATCATCTGGTATTTCATTTCGCAGAATGAAAGTTTGGATGATGCAGTATTTCCACAGTGGAATCCCATGAATGTATCTTTCAGTGTGTAATCGAATTTGCCCTTAATGTCTTCTTCATAAAGGTCGGCCGGTACAGAGTTGTTAATATCAAGGAGTGTTACAGTGTCTTCACTTACAACTGTTCCGATGAATTCGCTGAGTGCTCCATAGATATCTACTTCGCAGGATACCGGAATTCCCTGTGCTGTCAGACGGCTGTTGACATAGCATGGTACAAATCCGAACTGTGTCTGGAATGCAGGCCAGCATTTTCCGGCGATTGCAACGTATTTGCGATATCCTCTGTGTTCTTCTACCCAGTCTTTGAGTGTCAGCTCATACTGAGCAAGTTTTGAAAGGATTTCCGGTTTCTTGTTACCAGCTCCGAGTTCTTCTTCCATTTCTTTTACAATTGCCGGAATTCTTTCGTCTCCTGCATGTTTGTTATATGCTTCAAACAGGTCAAGCTCTGAGTTTTCTTCAATCTCTACGCCGATATTGTAAAGCTGCTGGATCGGTGCATTACATGCAAGGAAATTCAGCGGTCTTGGTCCAAAGCTGATAATCTTCAAATTGTTAAGTCCGATGACTGCTCTTGCGATCGGTTCAAATTCATGGATCATATCAGCACATTCTTCTGCTGTTCCAACCGGGTATTCCGGAATATATGCTTTGATGTTACGAAGTTTTAAATTGTAGCTTGCGTTCAACATACCACAATATGCATCGCCACGTCCCTGGATCAGGTTGTTGCCGCTTTCTTCTGCTGCTGCTACGAACATCTTTGGTCCATCAAAGTGTTTTGCAAGCAGAGTCTCTGAGATTTCCGGTCCGAAGTTTCCAAGATATACAACCAGTGCATTACATCCGGCTTTCTTGATATCTTCCAGAGCCTGTACCATATGGATCTCACTCTCTACGATACAGATCGGACATTCGTAAATATGTTCTTCTCCGTATTTTTCTTTGTAAGCTTTCATAAGTGCTTCTCTTCTTGATACAGAAAGGCTTTCCGGGAAGCAGTCACGGCTTACTGCAACAACTCCGATTTTCAGTTCTGGCATGTTATTCATTGTTTTTTCCTCCTAAAATATGAATCTGTCTGTTCTATTTTGCGATGTCGATGTTCTCACCTTTAAGTCCGCACACAGCGCCTTCGATTCCGGCTTCTTCATGTGCGATCAGCCATTTGTTCTTTGCGGTAAGAAGCTTGTCATCAAATGACTTGGTATGGCAGGTCATCAGATCTGTATTCGTTCCCTTTGGAAGAACTACTACTGCCTTAAATCCATTTCCATCTACTCCGCAAGGTGCATAGTGAAGGGTTGTTCCGTACACTTCGATTCCAGTTCCTGCCGGAACAAGGAATGCCTCTACTTTTGATGTGTCGTATGTAAAATCCGGTTCGATATCCTGCTCTGCCCCCAGAAGCAAAATGATATCCGTAACTGCGACATTCACTTCTGAACTTCTGTGATATTCCAGTGCATTCAGTTTACTGTTATGTCCGTTGCAATATCCGATCTGGATCGGAAGTTCTCCGTAAATTCTCATCTTCAGATCGATTGCCACATCGGTTGCTTCCAGTTCTTCAATAGATGGTTCATAGATAACATCCTCTGGAAGAGGGGTGTGTTCCATTGCTTTGATCAGCTTTGAAAAATCATAGCCGTCGATCACGCGTCCATACTTTCTGAATTCTGGATCTGTTACTTTATTGATTTTCATTTCTTCCACCTTCTTTCTGTCTTATATTCTAACAGGCCAAGCCGGTATCTGCTACCGAAAACTTAGCCTGTTAACTGCACTTTCTTGTCCTTACGTTATTTTTTTATTATTTAGAACGTTTTTTAGATTCTACGTCGAAGATAACAGCTGCAAGAAGAACAATACCTTTTACAACTTTCTGCCAGTTGGCATCTACACCCATGATAGACATACCAAGGTTGATAACACCCATCAGTGTTGCACCTACGATAACTCCCGGGATCGTACCGCTTCCACCATAAGCGGAAGCACCACCGATGAAGCAGGATCCGATCGCATCCATTTCATATCCATCACCGGCTGTCGGGTTTGCTGAGTTCAGACGGGCGATAACTGCCATTGCTGCAACTGCTGCAAGAAGTCCCATGTTTGCATAAGCAATAAAGTACACTTTATTAGTATTGATACCTGAAAGCTGAGCAGTTTTCATCTTCCGATTCCTGCTTTCTCATTTTACGGAAATCACTTGGTCTTACTCCGTATTTTTTCCGGAATGCTTTGGCAAATGCTCTTCCGTCCGCAAATCCACTATGTTCTGCAATTTCCTCAACCATCGTATCACTGCTTATCAGTTCCCGGTAGGCATATTCCAGACGGATGCCCTGAATATATTCTTTATAATTGATTTCTGCATATTTGCGAAACATCCGTGACAGATAGGTCGGCGAATACCCGAAGATCTGTGCCAGCCCTTCCAGCGAAAGATCTTTCTGATAATTATCCTTAATATAATTCGTAATCGTAGAAAGCCGGTTTCTGTTCTTGTGATCCCGCACGATCTCCGCACTGACATCAACCTTCCTGTATTTTGTCACCATCAGATAGACCAGCATATAAAAATAGCTCTGTACCTTTAATTCATATCCTGTTTTCTTCTTCTGATACGTCACATACATCTTTTCAACCAGTTCAACCAGTTGTTCATCCTGCACGCGTTCGCTGTGGGTAAAACAGATAAACTGTTCATCCGTATAATACCGTTCAAATGTCTGAAGTGGCATCTGCAGTACGATCGTCTTATTCGGAAACGGTGCCGAAATCGAATGCAGCTCATTAGAATTCACAATCACAAATGATTTTTCATCTAAATGGATATCTTCTTCATTGATATAAAAATCCAGCTTTCCTTCCAGTACAACAAACATCTCGATCGACCGGTGCCAGTGCTTTTCCCTGACATAATTTCCGTCTTTTCCTTCAAACAGAAACATCCGGAATGGCAGATCTTCATTCGGCAGAACCAGTTCATGCGAAAATTCCATCTAATTCATCCCCTTCTCTGTACATTCTCTGAGCAGTTTCATGGCATCCTCATACTTTTCAGCAGAAACACCTGCACAGGTGAGTAACATCCTGTTCTTCTCCACTTCAAGAAATGTCATTCCTTTCTTTTTTGCTTTCTCTGCAATCTTTTCTGCATCGCAGTCCTCCGCAAAGATCAACTGTACCATAAATCCTGCAGCACCAACCTGTACATCCACATCTTTTCCTAAAATCTTTTTTGCACTGTCTGCAAGCTTTTCTGCCTTTGCCAGATGGATCTTCCTGGATTTACGAACCTGACTCGCCAGATGTCCGTCACGGATAAACTGTGTCAGTGCGATCTGCTCAGCCTTGGATGCAGTCTGATTGTAATTATTTTTTCTTTTTTCGTAGGTTTCCATCAGTTCCGGCGGCAGTATCATATAACTGATCCTGATAGACGGAAGCAGCATTTTGGAAAATGTCCCCAGATAAATGACATTCCTTCCTCCTGAAAGTCCCTGTAGGGACGGAACCGGTTTCTGGAAATATTTGAACTCACTGTTATAGTCATCTTCAATGATCAGAAAATGCTCTTCCTCGGCACGTCCGACCAGCTCCAGTCTTTCCTGGATCGGCATCACCCCACCAAATCTTGTCATCTGTGATGGGGACACGTAATACATTCCAATCTCTTCTTCCGCACTTCCTGCAATCCGGTAGTCATGATCTTCAAAAACCGTCATTCCCTGTACAAACTCACTGTCCCTGAAAAATATGGTTCTCTTTTTGTGATTCAGTGGGCACAGAATATGCAGAAGACTCTGTATACCGGCACCGATCACGATCTGATCCGGGCTGCAGATCACACTTCTGGTCTTCTGAATATATTCAGACAGTATTTCCCTGAATTCCTGTTCCCCCTGCGGTTCTCCATAAGAAAGCAGTCTCTCATCCTGACGCAGTGCACTCTTCATATATCTCCGCCATAATTCAAACCTGAAACTCTCTTTATCTACATTAGATGTTGCAAAATCATAGACAACAGGATTCTCCAGTTTCCTTACATGCCGGCTTGCAATCTTTCTGCCCTCTTCCTGCTTCTCGGCAATATCCGTCACATAATATCCACTCTGCGGTCTGGACACAATATAACCTTCTGCTGCCAGAAGCATATACGCATTCTCCATCGTCGTCCGGCTCATCTGCAGCTCGCTTGCCCCTTTACGGATCGATGGAAGCTTTGTCTCTGACTTCATCTGCCCGGATAGTATCAGATTCCTGTAATAATGATACACTCTCAGATACCGGCAGTGTTCCTCATTCTGTAATTCCACTCTCATAACTGACCTCTAAAAAATATTTCTTTTTGTATATTTTACAAATGACACTTTTATTTTATTCTATATAAAACACATAAGAAATGCAAGAAATTTTCACTTTGTATTTCGGAAAGGATACCTCAATGATAAAACGAGTCGCTGTTATTAATCTGTCTCTTATACACATCTCCGAGCCCACGAGAC
>OWJB01000970.1_pt1 | contig 13180 bp, 5 predicted proteins | sample 1732861 | NCBI WGS metagenome assembly OWJB01 (sample SAMN05065762, study PRJEB22554) | human gut metagenome | biome: ENVO:2100002; feature: ENVO:00000062; material: ENVO:00002003 | host: Homo sapiens | place: USA
ATACGCATTGGGTATATCTTCGTTTGTCTGACATTTATTTGACCTATGCAGAGGCCTTGCTTCAAGCCAAGAACGATTACCGGGGTGCTATTAACCAAATGAATATAGTACGTGCCCGCGTGGGATTAAAGAAAGATTTGGCGGAGTGTGTTACAGATAAGAATTTACTTTCTGACAAAGCTGCCTTATTGGAAGAATTGCTGTGTGAACGTGTTCGGGAATTGGGGCTTGAAGATAGCCGTTACTTTGATCTTATCCGTTACAAACGTGCCGATCGTTTCGAGAAGCGCCTGCACGGGTTACTCGCCTATCGTTTGGATGATACTGGTAATCGTATAACAGGGAATGCTAAATGGAATGAAGGAGATAAAAATAAGGGAGCATTGCAGCCTACTCGTTTTGAATATGAAAGGTTTGAGTTATCCAAGCCGGTTCGTCGGTGGTGGACATACGGATTTGATTCTAAATGGTATCTTTCTCCATTCCCGCAAACGGAAATTAACAAAGGATATGGACTAATTCAGAATCCGGGTTGGTAATGTGAGACAGCGAAATAGATTAAAACAATATTGAATATTGATTTATATGAGAAAAAATAAGATTCTGATACTGGCTTTACTGGTTTGTTTGAGCATTCCGGTCAGAGCGCAGAATACAGACAACAACATTATAGGTATTGTTGTTGATAAATCGGGAAATCCAGTCTATGGAGCGTCCGTTAATGTGGAAGGTGGCGCAGTGGAGACTCGGGTTGAAACTGATAAAGACGGTAAATTCGAGATTGCGGTCGAGAAAGGACAACGCTTGAGTGTCGTTTCTGTCGACAAAGGCTCTACCACCGTTGTGGCAAAGACTGATGGTCCGATGACCATTGTGATGGGATATGCAGCTCAGACTATTGATGTGGGAGCTAACCGGACATTTAATCGTCATGAATCAACGGCAGCAGTTTCTACCACCTATAATGAAGAGTTTAATAAGCGGTCTTCCCGGAATATATCCAATTCTCTATATGGATATGGATTGGGCCTTACTACTTTGCAGAATGCGGCTAGTACCGGGCTAATGGCAGATCCTACCTTCTATGTGCGTGGTTTGCAGAGCTTGTCAAGTAGTACACCGCTCGTGTTGGTTGACGGTTTGGAACGAGACATGAGTTTGGTAAGTCCGGAAGAAGTAGAATCCGTTTCCATCCTGAAAGATGCCGCGGCTGTGGCATTGTACGGATACAAAGGAGTGAACGGTGCGATCTTGATAACGACGAAGCGTGGTAAGTACAAAACAAAAGAGATAACGTTTACGTATGATCATATCATTAACACTCAGTCTCGACGTCCGGAATTTGTAGATGCGGCTACGTATGCTTCTGCAGTGAATGAAGCACGTGGATATGAAGGTTTGGGAGCTCGATATACTCCGGAAGAAGTCGATGCTTTTCGTAATGGAGTAGGCAGTGGTGGGGCTTCACGTATGTACCCTTATCTTTATCCTAATGTGAACTGGATTGATGAAACTTTTAAAGACAGAGGAGTTTCTAATAAATATACGATCGAATTCCGCGGAGGAGGGGCAAAGTTCCGCTACTATACTATGGCGAATTTATTAACAGACAAAGGTTTTATCAAAACCCCGAATGCAAATGACGGATATTCTACACAGAATATGTATTCGCGTGCTAATTTGCGTACGAATCTGGATATTGATTTAACAGCTACTACCAAATTAAAGTTGAACCTTCTCGGTACATTGTCCGAATCCCGACTTCCGGGAGCTTCGGTTAACTTATGGGATATGATTTATTCGGTTCCTTCTGCAGCTTTTCCGGTTCGTACGGAAGATGGCAGTTGGGGAGGAAGCACTACTTGGGCGGGGACGTCGAATCCAGTCGCACAATCGCAGGGAGCTTCTTATTCTAAAGGACATTCCCGTAGTTTGTTCGCCGACCTTACCTTATCACAAGATTTGTCTGGTTTGCTGAAAGGATTGGGAGCTAATTTTCGTTTAGCTTATGACAACTATTCCAATATTCTGGAAGACCATAGCAAGACTTATAAGTATGCCGGTTATGCAACAAGCTGGACAACTAACGGTCCGTTTTATACTGCTATTTCTGGTGGCGAATCCAGTGAAATGGGTTCGGGTGCGGGGATTGACAATTGGGCACGCCAATTTAACTTTGCAGGTAGTGTTGATTACAATCGTTCGTTCCAAAAGTTGGATGTGTATTCTCAATTGAAATGGGAGTATGAATATCGTGATTCTTACGGTCTGAACACTACTATCTATCGGCAAAATGTTTCTTGGTATAATCATGTAGGCTTCTCTAATCGCTACTATTTGGATCTGGCATTGGTAGGTTCGGCCTCCAGTTTATTAGCACCGGGACATAAATGGTCTTTCTCTCCTACCATTTCTGCTGCTTGGGTGCTTTCGGAAGAAAAATGGTTGAAAGAGGTGTCTTGGGTGAATTTCTTGAAATTGCGTGCTTCGTTTGGTGTAATCAATGTTGATTATCTGCCTAAAGACGGAGACGACACCGTTTACGATTATTGGGACCAGATTTATACGACTACCGGTACACAGTATAAGTTTAACAGTAGTTACGACTCCGAATTCGGAAGTACTATTATCGGCCGTTTGGCAACTGCTAATTCGACACATGAGAAAGCGTATAAATATAATGTTGGTATTGATGCTGTGTTGTTCAATGGACTGAACGTGACGGCAGAAGGCTATTATCAACGGAGAAAAGATATTTGGGTATCTTCCGAAGGTAAATATACCGATGTACTGGGAGTGGATGCTCCGTTCGAGAATGCCGGGATCGTTGATAGTTATGGCATAGAACTAGGGCTTAACTATACGAAACGGCTAGGAGATGTAGTGTTCAACCTTGGCGGTAATTTTGCTTGGAATAAGAATGAAATTAAGGAACAATTGGAAGAACCGCGTTTATATAAGAATCTTGTGCAAACAGGAAATCGGTTGGGACAAGTGTATGGAATGATAGCTGAAGGTTTCTTCAAAGATAAAGAAGATATAGCAAACAGCCTTACACAAAACTTTAGTACGGTAGTGCCGGGAGACATAAAATATAAAGATGTGAATGGAGACGGAATCATTGATGCTAATGACAAAACAGCTATCGGTTATAGTACGACAGCCCCAGAAATTTATTATTCTTTCCATTTGGGAGCCGAATGGAAAGGGATTGGAGTAGATGTAATGTTCCAGGGGACAGGTAACTATTCTGCTTTATTGAATACGAAGAGTATGTTTTGGCCATTGATAAATAATACAACACTTTCTACTCATTATTATGAGAATCGTTGGACACCGGAAAATCAAAATGCCAAATATCCTCGTTTGAGTTCACAGAGTAATGCCAATAACTATCAGGCTAATACGGTTTGGTTGGCAGACCGGTCATTTTTGAAGTTACGTAATGCGGAGGTGTATTACAGATTTCCGAAAGAATTGATGAAGAAGACTAAGATATTAGGGAGTGCCAAGTTATATGTCAGAGGAACAGACTTGTTCTGTTCAGATCATATTGATGTGGCAGATCCGGAATGTTATGGTGTAGCGACTCCGCTGAATAAGAGTGTAGTAGTCGGTGTTACGATTGGTTTTTAATCATAAAAACAAAGCGAAAGAATGAAACTGAAAAACATTATCTACGGAATGATGTGTGTAGCCACACTCGGTTCCTGCTCAGATAAGATGGAATATCATGAGTACAATAACTATGATGAGGATTTTGTGAAGCTCAACTTCGGTAATGTGGGAGGGCTGATAACAAATATCTATTTGTCCATGGATGTGGACTTTGGAAATTATAGCGGGGCAATTCTTGGTTCTGCTACAGATGAGTCCGAATATGCTTATACGGGAAACCAGATTGAAGACTTTTACAATGGCTCTTGGAGTCCGTCGAATGCTAAAAGTAGCATGTGGACGTCCTGTTATGAAGGGATAGCCAATTGTAATTTATATCTGGAGAAGTTTACCGGACTGACATTTCCCGAGTTGGCTTTGAACAGTGATTATGCACAACAGATGTTCCGATATACCAATTACCAGTATGAGGTGCGTTTCCTTCGTGCCTATTTCTACTTTAACTTGGTACGGCAATATGGAGATGTGCCGTTTAGTGACCATATATTAACGGCCGAAGAATCGAATACATTATCGCGCAGACCGGCACAGGAGATTTTTGATTATATCATAGCTGAATGTGATGATATAAAAGATAAGATCATTGTCGATTACAGTAAACTGGGAGATATGGCATTGCCTAGCAGCCCGGCGGAAACAGGACGTGCCAACCGTAAAACGGTATTGGCCTTGAAAGCTCGTGCAGCATTGTATGCGGCAAGTCCTTTGTTTAACCCGACTGATAATAAAGAACTGTGGTATCGTGCAGCTAAGGCCAATAAGGAAATTTTGGATGACAGTAATGGATTTGCTGAAAAGGCAAAACTCTTAGTGGATGATTATTCATCACTTTGGAGTAAGGACAATTACAATGACGCTACTAGTGAAATTATTTTTCTCCGTCGTGCCACTACTACCACTAATTCTTTTGAGGGATATAACTTCCCGGTAGGGTTGGAAAATTGTAAAGGTGGAAACTGTCCCACGCAGACATTGGTAGATGCGTATGAGATGAAGGATACAGGGATGCGTCCGGACGAGTTGGATAACTATGATCCTGCTAATCCCTATTATACCAACCGCGACCCTCGTTTCTATCTGACTATTGCCAAGAATGGAGACGAAAAGTGGCCTAACTGGAATACTGTTCCTTTGCAAACTTATCAGGGCGGACTAAATGCGGAACCTTTGAGTGGCGGTACTCCGACAGGCTATTACCTGAAGAAGTATTGTCAGACGGCAGTGGACTTGCGTGCCGGTACAGCTTCAAAGACTTATCATTCATGGATTACGTTCCGTTTTGGGGAGTTCTATTTGAATTATGCGGAGGCTGTATATAAGTATCTAGGTAGTCCGTATGCAACGGATAGTGAATTTACAACTTCGGCTGTAGATGCTATCAAAGTAGTTCGTACGCGTGCCGAAATGCCCGGATTCCCTCAAGGGATGACCAATGATGCTTTCTGGAAGAAATATCAGAATGAACGTATGGTAGAATTAGCTTTTGAAGGACATCGTTTTTGGGATGTACGCCGTTGGAAGGAGGGTGACAAACATTTCAAGAACATTGTTGAAATGAAGATTACGAGGAATGGGGATGATACTTATACGTATGAGCGTAAGGTAAAAGAAAGAAGTTGGGATGATAAGATGTATTTCTTCCCGATTCCTCAGAGTGAAAAATCGAAAAATCCTAATTTAGAGCAGAATCCGGGGTGGTAACCTAATTATAGAATAAAAAAACGAAAGAAATGAAGAAACATTATATAATATTGGGGCTGTTTTGTTTGTTGGCCATAGTTGCCTGCTCGGATAATGACCCCGTCGTTGAAGTGAACAATGGCAGCCAAACAGAAGAATTGCCTCCTCTGCCAACAGAGGTCATAACGGGTAGCCGCGCCATGTGGGTGAGTTATGATCCTATTTCGGCTTCTGATCCCAATAATGCATCAGGGATTTCATCCGCATTGATTAGCTGGAGATTATTGAAGACCGATCCGTCTAATGTTGCTTTTGATATTTATAAGTCGGTAGACGGTGAGACGGAAATAAAATTGAATGAGGAACCTATTTTTTATACGACTTCTTGGGTGGATGCAGATATTGATATATCAAAAACGAATGTATATCGGGTCACTCTTGCTAATCAGGCTGAAACGCTTTGTGATTATACATTTACTTCTGAAATGGCAGAAAAGTTTTATCATGAGATTAAATTAAACATGAACGTACCCGATGCATCGATTACATATTCTCCTGATGATATTCAGCTAGGTGATTTGGATGGTGACGGTGAATTAGAGATTGTGGTGAAGAGAGAACCATACGACGGAGCGAATATGGGAGTTTGGTTTAATGGTACTACCCTGTTGGAAGCATATAAAATGGATGGAACCTTTTTGTGGCGGATTGATTTGGGGATTAACATTCGTTCCGGGTCACATTATACCTCTTATATCTTGTATGATTTTGACGGTGATGGCTTATGTGAAATAGCCTTCCGCTCTTCTGAAGGTACAAAGTTTGCCGATGGCAAGATTATCACTGACGCAAATGGGAAAGTGAATGATTATCGTAATCGCCAAACAGATGGTAAAGGTTGGTATTCCGGGGCAGCTATCCCGCGAGATGAAAATGATCCGTCTACGGCTACTACTTGCGGCTTGATAATGGAAGGTCCTGAATATATCTCTATTTGCAGGGGATATGACGGACGTGAAATAACTCGTATAGACAATATTCCACGTGGAGGAGAAGGATCGAAAGTGTCACGTGCCAAGTATTGGAGTGAATATTGGGGAGATGATTTTGGCAATCGTATGGACCGTTTCTTTATCGGAGTTGCTTATCTGGATGGTATTCCTGATGAAGCAACCGGAGTGAGAACTACTAATCCAAGTTTGATAATCAGTAGGGGGATCTATAAAAACTGGCAAGTATGGGCACTTGATTTGAAAGGTAATGAGTTGGTCCCACGTTGGAAATTTGATACGGCGGATCATGCATCCAAATGGAAGGGTATGTGTTCACACTGTTTTCGTGTAGCCGATTTGGATGGTGACGGTAAGGATGAAATTTTATACGGTTCGGCAGCAATTGATGATGATGGAAGCGAATTATGGTGTAACGGAAATGGGCATGGAGATATATTGCATGTCGGAAAATTCATTAAAGACCGTTCCGGATTACAGATTGTTGCTTCCTTTGAAGAAGCAAAAGATTATGAAGGGCAGGGAAATGGATATGCTTGTCAGGTAATTAATGCAAGAGATGGTAGTATGATTACTGGTCATGGAAGAAATTTACCGGTAGATGCAAGCGATGTCGGGCGTTGTATAGTAGCGGATGTTGATCCGGATAGTCCGGATTTTGAATATTGGTCTTCTACACAAGAAGGTATGTTCAGTTGTAATGGTACCGGATTGGTTTCTACTACATATCCTACTGGAATTGGTAGCGGAGTTATGTATAATGTGGCTATTTATTGGAGTGGTCAGTCTACTAGGGAAATGTTAGACCGCGGTTGTATTGTGAGCTATAAAGCTAATCCTGATGTAAACAAGTCAAATAAGAATCGTCTGATATCTTTTGACCTTTATGGCAGTAATCAGGGAAATCATGCCTCAAAATACAATCCTTGTTATTATGGAGATTTTTTGGGTGACTATCGTGAAGAGGTTATTTTAGGTTCAAGTGATTATAAGTCAATCTATATATTCTCTACGAATCATCCTACCACTCACCGTCTACCGCACTTGATGACAGATCATAACTATGATATGTCTCAGGCTATGCAGAACATGGGATATAATCAGGGAACTAACCTTGGTTATTATGTAGGCGCCGAAACTTTGAAGAAATCCGAAACGGAAGAACCGAAAGAATAGGAAAAGTCTTATTCTATTTAGTATAAGTTTATTAAGGAAAGAACAATCTGGTTATAGTATCGGGTTGTTCTTTTTTTTTCATATTTGCACAAATCGCCATATAAATGGATGATATTCCATTTCTTTATTAATCGGCTCTCCTTATTTTTGCAGTGTGACATAGCTTATTGACGTATGAAGAACATATTTCCTCTTTTGTTCCTTTTCATCACTTTGGGAATGAACATGAATGCACAAGACAATCAAATCTCCGGCCTCAACGCCCGCCAGTTTCATAAATATTGGAAGGTCGAATCGGAGTCTCCTGATTATAAAGTGACATTTATCGGTGATACAGCTGAAATCGTTTCTCCCAAAGGGCTAACTCTCTGGAGAAAAGAAAAGATGAATGGACGGGTGACGATTGAATATGACGCGTGTGTAGTTGTAGAAAAAGAAGGAGACCGATTGAGTGATTTGAATTGTTTCTGGATGGCTTCGGATCCTGCCTATCCTGATAATATCTGGAAACGTGAAAAGTGGCGTAACGGAATCTTTCTGAATTGTTATTCCCTGCAACTCTACTATATGGGATATGGCGGGAATTATAACTCCACTACGCGCTTTCGTCGTTATGACGGTAATGAAGCAGGGATCACGGATCCGAAAGTGCGTCCTGCTATATGGAAAGAATATACGGATGCCGATCATTTGCTAAAGGCAAATCACTGGTATCACATCAAGATAACCAATGAAGATAATAGGATTAGTTATTACATAGACGGCAAGCAACTGGTGGACTTCCGCGATGCCGAACCTCTGACTGAAGGATGGTTCGGCTTTCGTACCACCTTATCACGTACCCGCATTACGAACTTTCGTTATGAATGTTCACCGCAACAGACATCTGCCGTTCCTTTGCATTGGATAGGTGATACCCCTGAACAGGATAAAGCGGTAAGTTTCGGAGTTCCTTTTGATGAAGGAGATGTATTTCCTGCAACTCCGTTGCAGCTAAAAGTGAATGAATATCAAGATATTCCGGTGGATACCTGGCCGTTGGCCTATTGGCCGGATGGTTCTGTGAAATGGAGCGGAGTTGCCGGAGTCATTCCTGCCGGGACAGAAAGATTGACATTAGAAAAAGCCTCTAAGAAAGTAAAAACTACTAATAAACAGCCTAAGGCTCCTATCTCTATCACTGAAACCCCTGAAAATATTCAGGTAGAAACAGGAGTGCTTTCCGTTTTTGTTCCCCGGCACGGAGAGTTTCTGATTGATAGCTTGCTGTATAAAGGAACTAAAGTAGGGGAGAAAGCGCGTCTTGTCTGTAGTACTCAAAGTGAACCTGTTCTTGAAAATACCTCCCGGGTCTCCTTTTTTCATTATGCAGGAGAAATAAAGTCAGTAAGTATCGAACGCGCTGGTTCTGTGCGGACACTTGTCAAGCTGGAAGGTGTACATCGGAATAGGAATAAGGGAATTTCTACCGATAACTCTAACTCTGAAGATGACAGTCAGAATAATCGTGAGTGGCTTCCTTTTGTTGTCCGCCTCTATTTTTATGCTGGTAGTGAACAAATAAAAATGGTGCATAGCTTTGTCTATGACGGCGATCAGAAGATGGATTTCATCCGTAGTCTGGGCATTCGTTTCGATGTTCCGATGCGTGAATCCCTGTATAACCGTCACGTCGCTTTTTCGTGTGCGGATGGAGGAGTCTGGAGTGAACCGGTGCAACCATTAGTGGGGCGACGTATGCTTACCATGCCACAGATACAAGATGAACCATCTCTGCAACAGCAACAGATGGAGGGAAAACGTATTCCTCCTTATGAAGCTTTTGACGAGAAAAACCGGGAATTGCTTAATGATTGGGCTTCATGGAATGACTACCGCCTGTCTCAACTCACGGCTGACGCATTCTCCATTCGTAAACGCACTAATGGTGATGCTCCCTGGATAGGGACTTTCTCCGGTACCCGTAGTGACGGTTATGCTTTTGCCGGTGATATAACAGGTGGACTGGGACTTTGCCTGCATGACTTCTGGCAATCTTATCCGTCTTCTATCGAAATTTCAGATGCAAGAACTCCGGTTGCCACGCTTACTGCCTGGCTGTGGAGTCCGGATGCAGAACCGATGGACTTACGTCACTATGATAATGTGGCTCACGGCCTGAATGCCAGCTATGAAGATGTGCAGGAAGGAATGAGTACTCCCTATGGTATTGCCCGCACCACCACGCTCACTCTCGTTCCGCAAGGAGGTTACACAGGAAAGAAAACTTTTGCGGATGACGCCCGACAGCTCTCTGCCACCAGCATATTAATGCCAACTCCGGAATACCTGTATAACCGTCGGGCTTTTGGAATATGGAGCCTCCCCGATCGCAGTACTTCTTTTCGTACCCGTGTGGAAGAGCGTCTGGACGCTTACATCCACTTCTACCAGAAAGCCATTGAACAGAACAAATGGTATGGCTTCTGGAATTATGGTGATGTGATGCACGCTTATGATCCTGTCCGTCATACTTGGCGTTATGATGTCGGAGGTTTTGCCTGGGACAATACGGAACTTGCTTCCAATATGTGGCTTTGGTATAATTTTCTCCGTACCGGCCGTGCCGACATCTGGCGTATGGCTGAAGCCATGACCCGGCATACGGGTGAAGTCGACGTTTACCACATCGGCCCGAATGCAGGATTGGGTAGCCGTCATAATGTGAGTCATTGGGGATGTGGTGCAAAAGAAGCACGAATCAGTCAGGCCGCCTGGAACCGTTTCTACCATTATCTCACCACTGACGAACGCTCTGGAGACTTAATGACCGAAGTCAAAGATGCCGACCATAAACTCTATGAACTAGACCCTATGCGTCTGGCTCAACCTCGCAGTGAATATCCTTGCACTGCACCTGCCCGTTTGCGTATCGGTCCCGACTGGCTGGCCTATGCAGGTAATTGGATGACAGAGTGGGAGCGTACAGGTAACACGGCTTATCGTGATAAAATCATAGCAGGAATGAAGAGTATTTCCGCCTTACCCAACCGCCTGTTTACCGGCCCAAAAGCTCTGGGATTTGATCCGGAAACAGGCATCATCACAACCGAGTGTGATCCGAAATTGGAATCGACTAATCATTTAATGACGATCATGGGTGGATTTGAGATTGCCAATGAAATGATGCGTATGATTGATATACCCGAATGGAAAGACGCCTGGCTTGACCATGCCGCACGTTACAAGAAGAAAGCATGGGAACTTAGTCACAGTCGTTTCCGTATATCCCGCCTGATGGCTTATGCGGCTTATCATCTGCGTGATAGACAAATGGCGGAAGAAGCATGGACGGACTTATTCATCCGTTTGGAACATACTCCTGCACCCTCTTTCCGTATCACGACCATCCTTCCACCGGAAGTTCCGGCTCCATTAGATGAATGTACAAGCATCAGCACGAATGATGCTGCCCTTTGGAGTCTCGACGCTATTTATATGCAGGAAGTTATTCCGAGGGATGAATAATTGATACGTTTGATATATGGCATTCTATATAGTCGATATTTCTTCCTTGCCTTTATTGTATTTTCCTTTGTACTACTTCAAATACTCTTTCAATGGGCAATCAGTACTTTTCAGTCCTTCGGCAATGCTTTTCGCATTCATGTGTGCTCCCTTCAGGGAAGTATGCGTATGGTCGTGGTTATAGTAAGCAGCCGCTTTCTTGATACCCACCTTTTCCAGTTTATCGGCACTAATCTTATTTAGATCAATGAAGTAAGCCCCGGTAGCTTCGGCTGCTTCACGTGTCCATTTGCCGAAAGACTCTGTGTTGCGTTCTATCTTTCCATCTTTCCATTTGTTGCGTGGAGTATGGCTTAGAACGATAGGAACAGCTCCTTTCTCCTGAACGTCCATAATGAATTTCCGAAGATACCAGCCGAATGTATAAATCACCTGATATTTCCCTGTTTTCTCCATCAAAAAGACTTTGCTCTCGTCACCGGAACCACGCAGTTCGGCACGGGCTTTGCCTACATTAATGTCTCCCGCATCATTATGTCCGAACTGAATCAGCACAAAATCTCCCGGCTGCAAGGCATTATAAACCTTATCCCAACGACCTTCGTCCAGGAAAGTGCGGGCACTGCGTCCTGCCATGGCACGGTTTTCTACAGAAATTTTATCCGGATTGAACTCATCGGCAATTACGCTTCCCCAACCCCACATACCGTTTTTGTCTTTATCTTCATTTCGGACTGTACTGTCTCCAATAGTAAACAATACCGGACGTTCCTCTTTACGACTGGAGCCTGTCACAGTATCCTTCTCAACGGGTTTCAGATAATTGACCAATTCCAGTCCTTCATAAGCACGTATTCCATCCGCAGCAGATTCCGCATTGACTTTAGCGCCGAAAGCACTTGTGTGTATACGGTCGATGTAGAACATATATTTCACCTTATTCTTACCGAACTTCTCGAATTTGCGGGCACTGATATCATTCAAATCAATAAAAGGAACCCCCTGTTCTTCGGCTACTTGCTTTGCCCATAATCCGAAGGTCTTGTTGACACGTGTGATGATGGTGCTGTCTTTGTCTTCCCAGGCATTGCGGGGAGTAAGCGAGAATAGGATTGGATGAGCACCTTTTGCTTTTACATCCTGAATAAAACGGCGCATATATTCCCCGTATGTATATACGGTTTCTTTCACTCCGGTTTCTTTGATGGTTACGTTCAGCGTATCTTTGCCGATTCCCGGAATAGAGGCACGGGCACGTCCGCTGTCATAAGGACCATTGTCATTGTGTCCCAATTCGATGATAACCCAGTCTCCGGGGCGTACACCTTTGATTACATCCGGCCAAAGACGGTTGTAGAAAGTACGGCTGCTGGTACCTCCCAACGCATGATTCTCAACAGTAATCCGGTTGGAATCGAAATAGTCACCAGCAAAATAGCCCCATCCCCATTGTCCGTTGTTGCCATTGCCTAAAGTTCCGGTACGCATGGTCGAATTACCTACCAGAAACAGAACAGGGTTGTCACCTTTCCGGCTGGAACCGGCTTCCGGTCGCGAGGTACGTGCTTTATTCAGGCTATCCAGCGTGTTGTCAACCACTTGATTGACATCTGCCATGGGAGCGGAAACTTTATTTTGCGCTTGCAGTTGCAAACTGAATGTAATGGCTGTCAGCCAACATATATACGGGAATAATTTGCTTTTCATAAATCTATTTTCTTTGAACTCCCTCACTGACTTGTGTCTAAACAGTCAGTGAGGGAGCTAACTACTAACTAACCTCTAACTAAACCTAATGAATGATTATCTTTAAACCTAATGAAAAAACAGTGTATGTTATTTTAATTTATAAACTTCTGTTCCGGCAAGCAGGAAACAACCGACTCCGTAATCTTCAAAATCGGGTACACTTTTGTATGTAACCGGCTGTCCGTCTTTAGGCTCCTTACCTGTTCCCTGCACATATCCCAGAAATCCATTCGGGTGTACGGCATCTTTCACCATAGCATTCCATGCTTTTAAAAGGACGGGAAGATACTCTTTACGGTCGAGCAATCCGTTGCGGACTCCCCAAGCCATACCATAAACAAATAAGGCTGTACCGGAAGTCTCTTTTCCTCCGAAGTTCG
>OWJB01000973.1_pt1 | contig 13161 bp, 9 predicted proteins | sample 1732861 | NCBI WGS metagenome assembly OWJB01 (sample SAMN05065762, study PRJEB22554) | human gut metagenome | biome: ENVO:2100002; feature: ENVO:00000062; material: ENVO:00002003 | host: Homo sapiens | place: USA
AAAGAAATGCGATAGAGTTTAATAACTCTTGTCGCATTTCATTTTACAATGAAGCATTTCACAATTTTCCTTTTCATTTCCACTTGATAATATAACACAGATAATATAGAACTTACTGTATCATTAGGAGTATACCATGAAATCCTGTCAAATGTACAGATTTATTCCGATTATGTTACTGTGTGTCTGTCTGTTCACTGGCGGATGTTCCCAAAACAAGGATCAGCCCTCTGCCACGCACAACCAGACCCCGGCCACAGAAGCTGCCTCCCATACGGATCACACCCCACAGGTACTTACCCCGCAGGCAGACGGCACCAAAACTTTTACAACAGATACTGCAGTTATTGATATCTCCCACACGCAAGAAGGATATATTATGGCAAAATACACCGGTTCCAATGCCAAACCCAAACTGCAGCTGACAGGGACAGACGGCATCACATATACATACAGTCTTTACAAAGATTATAGTACCTTTCCCCTTACTTCCGGAGATGGAACCTATCAGGTCGGTGTCTACGAAAATGTTTCCGATGACCGTTACACAACGCTGCTCTCCGAGACATTTTCTGTCACACTTACAGATCCGCTGAAGCCTTATCTGTATCCGAACCAGTACGTGAACTTCACCGCCGATTTTCTCCCTGTGGCCAAGGCCGAAGAACTTGCAGACGGTGCTTCCAGCGATCTGGACATCATCAGCAGTGTATATAATTATATCATTACACATACCGCACGGACGCTTCTGCACATCAGTACCATTCTCAATCATTATATGCTTGGATTTATCATTGCCTTTCTGGTATTGCTTATCATCTGTATGATTTTATATCACACCGATCTCGGGCGCGTATTGTTCCTCGGACAGAAACTTGCCATGACGGTTGCCTCCGGACGCGTTCCAAACTGCCTGTATCTGGTTCTCTCCAGCGGACTCGACAGTAATATCGGTCTTACCATGGCACGCGAACTTGTCAATAATCCGCATATGCAGGCACTTATCGACAAATGTCACGAGAATATCCGCCACGGGGAATCATTCGACAAAGCACTGCTGCTGTCCGGCATCTTTTCCCAGATGTACGCCAGCTGGATTGTAATCGGTTCCCGGACCGGCGAAATGGAAAGCATTGTTTCCCAGCGGGAGATCAATACCGATACCGCAAGCTATCTGACGGCACTTCGTGCTGCATTGCGCCAGATCAACGGTATTATCTACACTTCTGCCGCAGAAAATATGATCGCCATGGACAGCAGCATCTTACAGCTTTATAAAGACGGACGAATCGACAAACACACCGCCATCTCGGAAGCGGTCAATCCGGAGATCATGTCCAAACGTCTGAATCTCTTATAATGTTTCACTGATCCGCAGAAGCTGGTTATACTTGGCAGTGCGCTCTCCTCTGCACGGAGCGCCTGTCTTGATCCAGCCGGCATTTACCGCCACCGCGAGATCTGCAATAAAAGAATCTTCCGTTTCTCCGGAACGATGTGAAATAATTGCCTTATAGCCGTTCTTCTGTGCCAGTTCAATCGCATCCATGGCTTCCGTCAGCGTTCCGATCTGATTGACCTTAATCAGCACAGCATTTGCCACCTTAAGATCCATTCCGCACCGGATTCGTTTCACATTCGTGACAAACAGATCATCCCCTACCAGCATCACCTGTTCTTTCATGCGCTTTGTCAATTCCTGCCAGCCTTCCCAGTCGTCTTCATCCAGACCGTCCTCAATGGAAATCAGCGGATATTCCGTGGTAAGTTCTTCATACAGTGAAATCATTTCCTGTGCACTGCGCAGGACTTCTTTTTTTTCGGTGATCTCCTGCGTTTTCACATGTGCTTCGGATGTATAGGCACCTCCCTGCGTGTCCGGACGCCGCAGATTGACATCCACCTCTGCATGTGTCTGCGCTTCTCCCGGAAAATGATACATTCCGTCTTCCTCACTGTACAGCTCGGATGCTGCCGCATCCATGGCAAATGCAACATCGCTGCCCACCTTATATCCGGCTTCCTCCACGGCACGCTGCAGACATGCAAACACTTCTCCCGCACTGGAAAAATCCGGTGCAAATCCGCCTTCATCCCCCACTGCCGTCAGTTTGCCTTCTTTCTGCAAAATTTTTTTCAGAAAATGATAAATTTCCGCACCCATCCGGAGTGCATCCGGAAACGACTCGGCTCCGACCGGTACAATCATAAATTCCTGAAAATCCAGGTAATTCTTTGCGTGAGCTCCGCCATTTATGACATTCATCATCGGCATCGGCCATTTTTTTGCATTCGGTCCTCCCAGATAACGGTACAACGGCATATCCAGTGCTGCCGCTGCGCAGCGCGCACAGGCTAAAGAAACACCAAGTAAAGCATTTGCCCCCAGATTTCCTTTGTTGTCTGTCCCATCCAGTTCCACAAGTTTGCGGTCAATCTGCACCTGTTCCAGCACATTCATTCCCAACAGCTCCCTGCGGATCTTTGTGTTGATGTGATCCACAACGCGCTGTACGCCAAGCCCAAAATAACGTTCCTGTCCATCCCGCAGCTCAATCGCCTCAAATCTTCCGGTACTGGCTCCGGATGGCACAGATTCCCTGCCCGTAGTCTTCTTTCCCGTTGTCTCTGTCTGCGCGGTCACTTCCACCTCAACCGTAGGATTTCCTCTTGAATCCAGAATTTCCCTTCCATGAATTTCAATAATTTTGATCATCAGACCCATTCCTGTTGTCCTCCTTTTTTCATTATTGTGTGAAAAAGAAAGAAATTTATTCAAATCCAAAGAAAAAGAAAGACCTCCCCATGTTATGGGAGGTCTTTCTTAGCATAACCGACCGGTCTGTTTATAGGTTCATTTATACGTTAATTTCTGCAGTAACGCCGAGTTCCTCTTTGTGTGCATCCAGCACTGGACGAACCACATCACGCAGGAATACTTCCACCTGACGCGGTGCACGACCCACATACAGCTCCGGTTTTAAGTTTGCCTCGATCTGTTCTTTTGTCAGACCAAAAGCCGGATCTGCTGCAATCAGATCTACCAGATTGTTATCCTTACCCTCTTCCTTGACGGTCTTTCCTGCCTGCATGGACAGCTGACGGATTTTCTCGTGCAGTTCCTGACGGTTTCCACCCTCTTTTACGGCATCCATCATAATATTTTCGGTTGCCATGAATGGAATCTCTGCCATAAAGTGCTTGTAAATTACCTTCGGATATACCACCAGGCCATCTACAACATTTAAGCACAGATCCAGGATACCATCGATTGCAAGGAATCCTTCCGGAACCGACAGACGCTTGTTGGCAGAATCATCAAGTGTACGTTCAAACCACTGTGTTGCAGAAGTAATGGCCGGATTTAATGCATCTACCATCACATAGCGGGACAGGGAAGCGATACGCTCACTCCGCATCGGGTTGCGCTTGTATGCCATCGCAGAAGATCCGATCTGGTTCTTTTCAAATGGCTCCTCTACTTCTTTTAAATGCTGCAGAAGACGGATATCGTTAGACATCTTATGCGCACTGGCAGCAATCCCTGCTAAAACATTTAAAACACGGGTATCCACTTTACGGGAATAGGTCTGTCCGGAAACCGGATAGCAGGACTTAAATCCCATTTTCTCTGCGATCATCGGATCAATCTTATCGATCGTCTCCTGATCCCCGTCAAAAAGTTCCAGGAAACTTGCCTGTGTACCGGTCGTTCCTTTCGATCCGAGCAGTTTTAACGTACTCTGTACATACTCCAGATCCTCCAGATCTATCAGAAACTCCTGTGTCCAGAGTGTTGCACGCTTTCCGACTGTTGTCGGCTGTGCCGGCTGGAAATGCGTAAATGCAAGGGTCGGCTGATCCTTATATTTTTCTGCAAAATTGGACAGCTCCGCAATCACGCTGACCAGTTTTTTATGTACGAGCTTTAATGCCTCATTCATAATGATGATGTCTGTATTATCTCCGACATAGCAGGAAGTAGCCCCCAGATGAATGATACCGGCTGCCTTCGGGCACTGCTGTCCATAAGCATACACATGACTCATGACATCATGACGCACCAGTTTTTCACGTGCAACTGCTACATCATAATTAATATCATTGACATGTTCTTTCATCTCATCAATCATATCCTGTGTGATGACCGGCTTTCCATTCTCGGAAAGTCCGAGTTCCATCTCTGTCTCAGCCAGTGCGATCCAGAGTTTTCTCCATGTGGAAAACTTCATATCCTGGGAAAAAATGTACTGCATTTCCTTGCTGGCATAACGCTCGGAAAGAGGGCTTGTATATCTGTCTGTGCTCATGTTCTTCTCCTTTTATTTGAATACATTGGTAACAACTTATCGGCTCATCTTGCGCTCAAGATCAATCTCTTTGTCATAATACTCTCCGCGAATGTCCTGTTTCGGCGGTTCCATCGGGTATTTACCCGTAAAACAGCCGGTACAGATCGGAAGTCCTTCCGCCATTTCTTTCAGACGGTCGATTCCGAGATAACCAAGGGAATCTGCTCCGATAATCTGGCAGATCTCTTCAATCGTACGGTTGTAGGCAATCAACTGCTCACGCGCCGGAATATCGGTTCCGAAATAACAAGGCCATAAAAATGGCGGAGAACTGATGCGTACATGCACCTCGGTTGCTCCTGCATCCCTTAACATGCGCACAATACGATCCGATGTCGTACCTCTTACAATCGAATCATCGATCATAATGACACGTTTCCCTGCCACTGCCTCACGCAGCACATTCAGCTTCACCTGTACGCTGGATTCCCTGCTGCTCTGCTTTGGCTTGATAAACGTACGTCCCACATAGCTGTTCTTGACAAAGGCTGTACCATACGGAATCCCGGATGCCAGAGAATAGCCAAGTGCTGCAGCATTTCCGGACTCCGGCACACCTGTCACCAGATCTGCCTCTACCGGGGAATCCTGTGCCAGAAACTTTCCGGCCTTGATCCGGCTTGCATATACACTCACCCCGTCAATATGACTGTCCGGTCTTGCAAAATAGATGTACTCAAAAATACAGCGTGCTTCCTTTTCTTTCGGAAGTGCCATGGTCATATCGGACTCAATACCTTTTTCCGGAGAAATGGTCACAACTTCTCCCGGCAGCACATCACGCACAAATGTTGCACCAATGGTGTCAAGTGCACAGGTTTCCGATGTGATAATATAAGAATTGTCACGCTTTCCGATACAAAGCGGCTTAAAGCCGTATGGGTCACGCGCCCCGATCAATTTACGCGGACTTGTCACAACCAGTGCGTAAGCTCCCTTAAGACGCTGGCACGCACGGCGCACAGCTTCTTCTGCTGACTGGGAATTCAACCGTTCCCTCGCAATATAGTAGGCAATCACCTCAGAATCAATGGTGGTCTGGAAAATTGCTCCCGTATATTCCAGCTCCTTACGAAGCTGCGGTGCATTGATCAGATTGCCATTGTGGGCAAGTGCCAATGTACCTTTGACATAATTTAACACGAGTGGCTGAGCATTTTCGCGGGTAGAAGAACCGGCCGTTGAGTAACGTACATGTCCGACTCCGATGTCCCCCTTCATCTGCTCAAGATTTTCCGGTGCGAACACTTCATTTACAAGTCCCATTCCCTTGTAGGAAAGAACCTTGCCCTTAGGACCGTTGGTATCGCTGACTGCAATACCGCAGCTCTCCTGGCCACGGTGCTGCAGGGCAAACAGTCCATAATATATTGTCGATGCTACATCTGCACCGTCAAAATCATACATTCCGAAGACGCCACACTCCTCATGAAGTGTATCCGCATCATAACTGTTATTCTGAATCATTGTGATCTCCTATATCTATCTTGTAAAAGGCTTACCTGTCAGAAGCTCATATGCTTCTTTGTACTTATCAACGGTCTTTGTAACAACTTCTTCCGGAAGAAGGAAATCATTGTCCGGATTTGCCTTGAGCCAGTCTCTGACATACTGCTTGTCGAAAGAAGGCTGTCCCTGTCCCGGCTTGTACCCTTCCAGTGGCCAGAATCTGGAGCTGTCCGGTGTAAGCATCTCATCACCGAGAACGACTTTACCGTTCTCGTCCAGACCGAACTCAAACTTGGTATCTGCAATGATAATTCCTTTGGAAAGTGCATACTCTGCACATTTCTTGTAGAGAGCGATGGTGCAATCCTTGATCTGTGTTGCGTAATCAAGTCCTTTTCCAGGATAAATTTTCTCCAACACATCTACAGACTGCTCGAAGGAAATATTCTCATCATGATCGCCCAGGTCTGCCTTGGTACTCGGTGTATAAATCGGCTCCGGAAGCTTATCAGACTCTACCAGTCCTTCTGGAAGCTTAATGCCGCACACCGTGCCGTTTTCTTTGTAGCTTGCCCAGCCGCTTCCTGTGATATAGCCACGAACGATACACTCGATTGGGAGCATCTCAAGCTTCTTGCACATCATGCTGTTTCCGTCAAAACGCTCCTGTTGGAAAAATTCCGGCATATCCCTGACATCTACAGAAATCATATGATTCGGAACAACATCCTTTGTAAAATCAAACCAGAACTTTGACATCTGGGTCAGAATTGCGCCCTTGTCCGTAATCCTGTTCTTTAAAATATTGTCAAATGCGGAAATACGGTCAGTAGCTACAATGATCAGGCTGTCTCCGTTATCATAGACTTCTCTTACTTTTCCTTCTTTGAATGGTTTAAATTCCTTCATTTTCGCTCTCCTTATTCTTTTATTTTTCGATTAACAAACTCTTTCCGGTCATCTCTTTCGGCTGCTCTAATCCCATAATCTGAAGCAGGGTCGGGGCAATATCTGCCAGGCATCCGCCCTCACGCAGTGTATACTTCGGATCCGCATTTACGAGAATAAACGGTACCGGATTGGTTGTATGGGCAGTATGTGGCTCACCTGTTTCGTAGTCAATCATTTTCTCTGCATTTCCGTGATCTGCACAGATAAACAGAACACCATCCATATCCTTCACCGCCTGGACTGCATCTCCTACCAGTCCGTCCACACGCTCGACTGCCTTGATGGCTGCCGGAATCACACCGGTGTGTCCGACCATATCCGGGTTTGCAAAGTTGATAACGATCACATCATACTTGTCTGACTTAATAGCCTCAACAAGATCCATACCAACCTCCGGAGCACTCATTTCCGGCTTCAGATCATATGTTGCAACATCCTTCGGGGAATTTACCAGCAGACGTGCCTCATCAACGTTTGGCTCTTCCACTCCGCCATTAAAGAAGAATGTAACATGTGCATACTTCTCTGTCTCGGCCAGACGAAGCTGTGTCTTTCCGCACTTTGCCAGGTACTCACCGAATGTATTTACAATATGCTCTTTTTCAAATGCGATCAGCTTGTTCGGGATCGTCTCATCATAGTCCTTAAAGCAGACAAATGTTGTCTTAATGAACGGACGGTCAAATCCGGTAAACTTGTCATCACAGAATGCACGTGTCATTTCACGGGCACGGTCCGGACGGAAGTTAAAGAAGATCACGGAATCATTCTCTTTTACAACAGAGACCGGTTTTCCATTCTCTGTAATTACGGTAGGAAGTACGAACTCGTCTGTTACATCCTTTGCATAGGAATCTTCCATTGCCTTAACCGCATCTTCTGCCTGTACGCCCTCACCCTTTGTCAGAGAATCATAGGCTTTCTGTACACGATCCCAGTTATTGTCACGATCCATTGCATAGTAACGTCCGGATAAAGAAGCAATCTTTCCAACACCGATCTCTTTCATCTTCTTTTCCAGTTCTTCGATAAATTCTTTTCCGGATGCAGGAGGTGTATCACGTCCGTCTAAGAATGCATGAACATATACCTTGCTCAGTCCCTGCTTCTTTGCCATCTCAAGCAGTCCGTAAAGATGTGTAATATGACTGTGCACACCACCATCGGAAAGAAGTCCCCACAGATGCAGGTCCGAATCATTTTTCTTACAATTATCCATGGCTGCAAGCAGTGCCTTATTCTTAAAAAAGTCACCGTCTTCGATTGCCTTGGTAATTCTGGTCAGATCCTGGTAAATAATGCGACCGGCACCGATATTCATATGTCCAACCTCAGAGTTACCCATCTGTCCGTCCGGAAGTCCTACTGCCAGGCCGGAAGCCTGTCCTTTTACAAAAGGACATTCCTTCATTAATTTATCCATCACCGGGGTATTTGCCAGCGCAATGGCATTTCCCTCTGTACGGTCATTCAGACCATAACCGTCAAGAACCATTAAAACAACAGGTTTTTTGCTCATAATTCATCCTCTCTTTCCATTGTAACAATCCTATACTATTGTATTTCATTATTGTTACACAAACACTTATTATATTACATAATTTGAACGGGATTGCAAGTGTTCACTGCAAATTTCCCACGATATCTATCGATTTTAAATCCAGATCCACATCATCAAAATACTGTCCATAACGCCTTCCGGACGTATAGGCATAAGGAGAAACTCCCGGTTTTTCGACATTTTTATACGGATAAAAGAATCCGTCCTCATCAATTCCCACATGATTGGAGATGTCTGCCAGATAATGATAAAATGCTTTGATCTGTTTTTTTTCTGTCAGAATCGAAGGCGTAAGCGAATCCTGTATGCACGGAATCATCCGCAATTTCAGACTGCCGGAATCATCAATCTGAATCTGTGCAATCGTTGTGTAAAGTTTTCCGGTAGAAAACCAGAAATTTCCCACGCTGTATGCCACCGGCACATTTTTTATAAACTCAACGCCCTGCAGACGGTGCGGATGTCCACCAATCACGGCGTCTGCACCAGCTTTTACACAAAGGTCTGCAATCTCTGTCTGATCCTGCCCATAATGGATCTTTCCTTCTGTTCCCCAGTGAACATACGCGATCACATAATCACTGTTCTTCTTCGCACGCTTCAGTTCTTTCTTCCATACCTCTTCCTGCTGGGTCTTTAATACTCCCGGTTTCTCCTTCTGGGCTTTCTGTGTAAAATGATAAAACCTTTCGATTTCCGTTGCAGATACAATCGCAATCTTTCGTCCACCTGTGACCACATAACGCACAGCGCTTGCCTCTGTCAGATTTCTGCCACCACCACTGTACGGAATTCCCGCTGCATGCAATGCATCCAGCGTATCTAAAAATCCCTGCTCACCATAATCAAACACATGATTATTTGCCACAGAGACCATATCTATTCCCAGTGTGCGCAGGAATCCGGCATCTTTGGGATCTGCCCGAAAACAGTATGCTTTGCCAACCTGCCGCTGTCCCCGTGTTGTATAAGCAAACTCATTGTTTGCCATCGTAAAATCTGCCGAAATCAGTTCCTTTTTTACTTCATCGGAAAAATAATCCGCCATGTGATTCTTTGCCGTCTTCCCCGTACACCAATTCTCATCCAGACAGATATCCCCGACAAAATCCAGACGGATGCATGCTGGATCGGATGCTTCTTTCCAGATCACATCCTCATACGAATACGACATATACTGTTGCTGCCTGCAATACATAAGCCACAGAACATGCATACTGTTTCCGGTAAACCGATACCACAGATCCGGGTCCTGATTTCCGTTTTCCAGCTGTGTATACAGACTCTGCAGCACACCGCTCCCATACTTCGTTTCAATCCATCCCATAAAGGCTTCATCCACCGGATATTTCTGAAAAAACTTTCCGGAGGCAGTCCTTAAAATCTGGTTTTCCAGATCCTGTACTTCCGGCTCGGTTTCCTGTGATTGTTCCGTGACCTGGGAGGTTTTTTCCTCATATTCAGTTTGTACTTCCTTAGTCTCTTTCAGCGGCTGTGTATTTTGGATGATGCCATGTGTCAAAGCAAAAATAAACAACAAGAGAACGACACATTCCAGACATTTTTTCTTCATGTGTAAAATTTCAAAGGCTATTCACCTGAAATTCAGATGAATAGCCCTATAACCATACAAAATCAGATTCTAGTAGTTTACAATCTTACCGAAATCAGCTTTCAGGGATGCTCCGCCAACCAGACCACCATCGATGTCCGGCTTTGCGAACAGCTCTGCTGCATTTCCTGCATTTACAGATCCGCCGTACTGGATACGAACAGAATCAGCAGTAGCCTGATCATAGATTTCAGCTACACATGCACGGATTGCGCCACAGACTTCCTGTGCCTGATCGGATGTAGCAGTCTTGCCTGTTCCGATTGCCCAGATTGGCTCATAAGCGATTACCATGTTTGCAACGTCTGCTGCTGCAACGCCTGCAAGATCAGATTTGATCTGAAGTCTGATCCAGTCAAGTGTTACACCCATCTCTCTCTGCTCTAAAGTCTCTCCACAGCAAAGGATTGGAGTAAGTCCTGCCTCGATTGCCTTCTTAACCTTCTTATTTAAGAGAACATCATCCTCTTTGAAGTAGTCACGTCTCTCGGAATGTCCGATTACAACGTACTTAACACCAGCGTCTACCAGCATCTCTGCGGAGATCTCACCTGTGTATGCACCCTTCTCTTCGAAGTACATATTCTCGGCACCAACCTGTACGTTGGTTCCTTTCACAGCCTCTACAACCGGTACGATATCGATTGCAGGTACACAGTAAACAACATCTACGCTGTCAGATACTACTAATGGCTTTAACTCTTCTACTAACTTTACAGCCTGGCTTGGAGTCATGTTCATTTTCCAGTTGCCGGCTACGATTTTCTTTCTTGCCATGATTTTTATTTCTCCTAATCTGTAAATAATTTAACTGTCTTTTATTTATCGTCTGCTGCTACTACGCCTGGCAGTTCCTTACCCTCTAAGAATTCAAGGGAAGCTCCACCACCGGTAGAAATATGGCTCATCTTATCAGCATAACCCATCTGGTTAACAGCTGCAGCGGAATCTCCACCACCGATGATTGTTGTTGCATCGGTCTCTGCAAGAGCCTTAGCTACTGCAAGTGTACCAGCTGCAAGTGTCGGGTTCTCGAATACACCCATCGGTCCGTTCCATACAACAGTCTTAGCTGTCTTAACAGCATCTGCAAACATCTCTGCGGACTTAGGTCCGATATCGCATCCCTCACGGTCTGCCGGCATAGCTGTGATATCACATACTTCTGTCTCTACAGGTCCGTCGATTGGATCCGGGAAATCCTTGATGGTAACAGCATCTACAGGAAGAAGGATCTTCTTGCCCATCTTCTCAGCCTTAGCCATCATTTCCTTACAGTAATCAAGCTTCTCATCATCGCAGAGAGAAAGTCCGATCTCATATCCCTGAGCCTTGATGAATGTGTAAGCCATACCACCACCGATGATAAGGGTATCACACTTCTCAAGCAGGTTGTTGATAACGTTGAGTTTGTCTGCTACCTTAGCACCACCGAGGATTGCTACGAATGGACGTACCGGATTCTCAACAGCATTTCCTAAGAAGGCGATCTCCTTCTCCATCAGGTAACCAACAACATTCTGTCCACCCTTTGCAGTGATGAACTTTGTAACACCGGCTACAGAAGCGTGTGCTCTGTGGGAGGAACCGAATGCATCACATACATAGATGTCTGCAAGATCGGCAAGTTCCTTAGAGAACTGCTCACCGTTCTTTGTCTCCTCAGCGCCACGAAAACGGGTATTCTGAAGTAATACAACTTCTCCCTCTTTCATTTCCTCAACAGCCTTTGTAGCTGCCTCGCCTGTTACGTTGTAATCAGATACGAAGTTTACTTTCTGTCCGAGAAGCTCCTCAAGTCTCTTGGCAACCGGTGCAAGGGACTCTCCTTCGTTTGGTCCGTTCTTTACTTTTCCAAGATGGGAGCAAAGGATTACCTTTCCACCATCGTTTAATAACTTCTTAATTGTAGGAAGAGCAGCTTTGATACGGGTATCATCTGTGATCTCGCCAGCTTTCAGTGGTACATTGAAGTCACATCTTACAAGGACTCTCTTGCCCTTTGCGTTGATATCATCAACAGTTTTCTTATTTAATGCCATGTTTTTATTCTCCGTTCTGCCTTTTCGGCAATTTTAAACCCGAAGAAAAGGAAATGACTTTCCAGCCGGTTGTTTCATACTCCGCAGCTGCATAAAACAGCGGAACCCTTTCCTTTTCTTCTTATTCGTCATAATGAAAAAAGGTCCGGCCCTACAGGCCGGACCCTTTCACATAAACTAAGATAGATTATGCTAACTCAGAGAAGTACTTGATTGTACGAACCATCTGAGATGTGTAGCTGTTCTCGTTATCATACCAAGAAACAACCTGAACCTCATACAGATCATCACCGATTGGGTTAACCATTGTCTGAGTAGCATCGAATAAAGAACCGAATCTCATACCAACGATATCAGAAGATACGATCTCGTCCTCATTGTATCCGAAGGACTCATTAGCTGCTGCCTTCATAGCTGCGTTGATGTCTTCCTTAGTAACGCCAGCCTTCTTAACAACTGCTGTAAGAATTGTAGTAGATCCTGTAGGGGTTGGTACACGCTGTGCAGATCCGATTAACTTTCCGTTCAGCTCTGGGATTACAAGACCGATAGCCTTTGCAGCACCTGTGCTGTTTGGAACGATATTAACTGCAGCTGCACGGGATCTTCTTAAATCACCCTTACGCTGTGGTCCATCAAGAGTCATCTGATCACCAGTGTAAGCATGGATTGTTACCATGATACCAGACTGGATTGGAGCAAACTTGTTAAGAGCATCTGCCATTGGAGCTAAGCAGTTTGTTGTACAAGAAGCTGCAGAAATGATTGTATCAGAAGCCTTTAATGTCTCGTGGTTTGTATTGTAAACGATTGTAGGAAGGTCGTTTCCTGCTGGTGCAGAGATAACTACCTTACGAGCTCCGGCATTGATATGAGCCTGAGCCTTCTCCTTGCTTGTATAGAATCCAGAGCACTCTAATACAACGTCAACCTTTAACTCACCCCATGGGCAATTGTTTGCATCTGGGAAAGCGTAGATCTTGATTTCCTTACCACATACTGTGATAGAATCATCGCTTGCAGAAACTTCATCTGCATGCTCGTACTTACCCTGTGAGCTATCATACTTTAATAAGTGTGCTAACATCTTTGGGCTTGTTAAGTCGTTGATTGCTACTACTTCGTATCCTTCTGCTCCGAACATCTGTCTGAAAGCAAGACGACCGATACGGCCGAATCCGTTGATTGCTACTC
>OWJB01000987.1_pt1 | contig 13023 bp, 9 predicted proteins | sample 1732861 | NCBI WGS metagenome assembly OWJB01 (sample SAMN05065762, study PRJEB22554) | human gut metagenome | biome: ENVO:2100002; feature: ENVO:00000062; material: ENVO:00002003 | host: Homo sapiens | place: USA
ACGAGATTACTACGCGTCTCGTGGGCTCGGAGATGTGTATAAGAGACAGGGAGTTGAGTATGTTGAAAAATGGTATGGGTAAAAGTATACTGATGACAGTACTTATAACTGGCAATGTCATTTGGGGGGGCACAGTAGTATACGCCGAAGAGGGGCTGCAGCAATTTAATCTGGATCAGATGGTTGTTACAGCAACCAGAACTATGAAAGAACTACAGGAGGTACCTTCCAGCGTCAGTGTTGTCACCTCACAGGATATAGAAGAAAGAAATATTAATTCTGTACCTGAAGCTCTGCAGACTCTGCCGGGCGTCTATATGAACCAAGCAGCACAGGGAGGGATTCAGATCAGGGGCTTCAGCTCCAGTGATATTTTGGTTTTGCTGGATGGGCTTCCGATGAATACTACTTATAATAACGGTATGGAATGGGAAATGGTACCTGTGGAAAAAATAGCCAGAATTGAGGTTGTAAGGGGAGCAGGCTCTTCTTTATATGGCGGTAGGGCTGTGGGCGCGGTTGTCAATATCATCACTAAGGATAATCCTGAAAAAAAAGGAGCCAGTGTAAATGCTGTAGTCAGCTATGGCAGTAATAATACCTGGAAAAAAGCTTTATACGCAGATGCAAGAGTGAATAAAAAATTATCTTTCGGCGTAGGTTATGAAAACAGAAAATCAGATGGATATAGGGGTTATTATTATACTGGTAGCGCTTCCAAAGGCAGTGGAGGGATTAAGCCTGACCACGAATTGCCGCAGCTCAGTAACGGCAAATATGTTTTAGGCGGACGCGGAGAAAAGGTTTGGGAAAATGAAAACATTTCCGCTAATGTGAAATATGATTTTGATGAAGACAGATCTTTAAAATATACTTTTATCCATACGGAAAGTGAGTATCGCTACCAAAATCCGTGGACGACAATTTATAAAGACGGTAAGCCCGTATTTAGTGGCAGTGTTGATGTTGGTAATGGACAGATAGTGAAGCCAAGCATTGGAACATATCTTGGTTATGACGGGCGCAAAGAATCCAACCTGCATACTTTGGCGTATAACGATAATAAAAATAAATTCAGCGCTAATTTTGGTTACCTTGATATGAAGAGCAATGGTTACAGCAGCCCAAGCAGCCCAAAATCTATAGACTGGAACGGTGCCGGTACTGATTCTTTCTATCCCGGTGAAACCTATAATTTTGATGTACAAAAAGCGTGGGATAATGTAGGTAAACATTCTATTCTAGTAGGAGGCAGTTTTAAACAGGAGAGCTTTGATCAGCTGCGTAACTATCTTAGCAACTGGCGCGATCATGATTCTGTAATCACAGGACAGGGCAATAGCGGCGTTTACGAAAATCATGGCGGTAAAGCGCGGAATATAGCGTTATTTGTGCAGGATGAATATCAGATCAGTGATCCGCTGACGATGTATTTAGGCGTACGTTATGACCATTTTACCAAAATGGACGGTAAAAGCAGATATTACGATAAAAATACCGGAGCTTTGACAAGAGCGTTGGACTATGATGAGGTCAGCTATAATGAAATCAGCCCGAAGGTAGCTTTTGATTATAAGGCTGACGACAGTACTAATTATTATGTTTCTTATGGGCATTCCTTTAATCCTCCGCCGCTGTATCAGGTCTATCGTGATGGTGGCGGCAGCATGGGCGGCGTAGTAGCGAATCCTGACCTTGATCCGGAGACCTCGAATACATTTGAGATCGGTATGAAGAAGAAATTGTCGCGTCAGACTAATCTGGGCATCTCTTTATATCAGGTAAAAACAGATGATAAAATCCTTTATACGACCCATTATAAGCCGGGAACGACAACCGCAGAATATAAAAAATACGAAAATTATGGTACGGAAAAACGCCGCGGCGTAGAATTTTCTGTCGACCATAAATTTAACGACAACTGGGGCACATATTTCAATTATGCTTGGCAGCAGGGGAAAGTGAAACAAAATGCTGTTGCCGGCACTAACCTGAAAGACGCTAACAGTGCAGACTATGGCATTCCTAAACATCTGCTGCATGCTGGTGTCAATTATAATAAGGACAAGTTTAACGCTATACTGGATTGTCAGTATGTGAGCGCGCGTCAGGCTCCAGATGATGTGACCGGTGAATATGGCGCTGAAGATGCTTATTTTATAGTTAATACAGCTTTTAATTATGAACTAGCTAAAGGTACTGTTTTGCAGTTTGGGATTAACAACCTGTTTGACAAAGAATTTTATGCCAGCGAAGCAACTTCCGGCAGGACATATAACGTGAGCCTGCGTTATAGCTTTTAAGTAAATAAAATCAGGGCAGGGATTTTCCCTGTCCTGAAAATTCATGGAAGTGAAGATAAAAATGGGGTTTAAATATCAGCGGTTTTTGGGGTATTTTTTAGGTTTTATTTTATTCTATGCTCCTTTTGCGCTATTTCAAAAAATAATATTTTTTATTTTTACGGGCAAGTGGCAGCAGCTGACCATTCACAGCCTGTGTTTTCGCATTCAGACAGAGCATTTACTGGATGGAAAACTACTGTTGATGTCGCTTCCTTTTATTGCTTGTATCGTTATTTTGCTGTTAGTTACTTTGTTTTTTGGTCCTGTATTTTGCGGCAGATTATGTCCTGCCGGAGCTTTTACCGAGTATTTGAGTAAATGTGTACCATCCCGGCTGCAGATAAGCTGGCGTACTTATACCGAGATTGCTCCGCTTCGTTATGGCATGCTGACCGGGTTTGTAATATTGCCATTTTTTGATAGCCTGCTGGCATGTGCATATTGCAATTTCTTTCTATTTGATTTGTTTGTTAACTATTTTGTTTTTGGGTATTTTATTTCTTTGAGCTCCAGTATGATTCTGACGTTGTTTTTGTGGGCAGGTCTGTTTGGTATCTTTACTAAAGGAGGCCGCGGATTTTGCAATTTTTTGTGCCCTGTAGGAGCGGTACAGAATTTATTGTATTCTTTCAGCAGCAGGCTGCCATTCGTTTATCGGTTGATTATAGACCGCCAAAAGTGTATTGGCTGTAAAAACTGCAGCCTTGCCTGTCCTATGGAAGCGATGGTGATAGAAGAGCGGAAAGCTGTGAATTGTGTACATAATTGTATCCTGTGTGGGGTCTGTATCAGTAAATGTCCGGAAAAGGCAATCAGATACGGGAGGAAAAATGATGAAGAATAAAGTAATTACTTTTTGTGCAGCTATGGGTATACCGATTTCTTCTTGGGGCAGCATCTCTGGCTGCACCAGTATCTGTGGAAGCTGCCAGTTAAGCTGCTTGCCGGGAGCTGCGGCTGTCGTTATTTTGTTGGTTAAAATTTTTTCTAAGAAGATAGTTGGAAAAAGGCGGGCCAGGTATGAATAAACAGCTTGGGGAAAAAATACTTCTGGTGTTGGCTGCTGTCATGGTAATGATTTTACTCAGCAGTTTCAAAACGCAGAATGAAAGCGACAGGAGTTTAAAAAAAATAGTTTTGAATAAAAATAAAAGTTTTGAATATACTGTTGACGTAGGAAAAATGGGTCTGCTTAAATACTGGCTGGAGCCGAATGTTATTTCCGTTGCTTTGCGATTTCAGACAGAGGACGATACCTTGAAACTGCGTTGTGAAACAGAAGGCGTGGATGCTATAATTTCACAAGGTTCTAAAAAAGGGATTTGGAAAAAGTTAAAATCTGAAGATGTTTTAGTAAAACGCAGTAAAAATACAGTGCCGATAACTTTAGAAATTGCTGTACCTTCAAAAAATATTTATAGAAGAAACGTGCAGGAAGGTAAAATAAAAATCTGGAATCAGGACGAGCTTTATTCTGTAATAAATTTGAAGATCATCAATTCCAGATATCAGTGATAGTGTTTTACTAATATAGCATTGACAAAGTAAAAGCTTGCTGTAATGGTAAGCTTATTTTTTATGAGAAAAAATCATAATTGTACTCAAAGACACATGATCTTACTGTAATAAGGGAATAGATAATTTGAAGAATAAAAGTATATATTTTGAGTGCTGCTTATAAAAAATAGTAAATATTTGGTGGTTATAAAATCCTTTTTCGGCCGGAAAGGCCGATTAAATAAGCATTTCTGCATGCGATAAACCGTCATGCAAAAGGTAAAATGCTGCCTGAATAGTTCCCAAGTGAACAAACCGAGTTCTGAGTGGCAGCGTGAAGTAATGAAACAACATGAGCTGTTTGACTTTTCCATGCGGTCATATTAGAATGAAGAAGGATTATGGGTTTGTACGCCTTAGGCGAACAAGGCGCATTTAGCAAATTGGAGGAGGGGTACAGTATGGAAATGCTTTTAGCATATGACAGGCTGGGGGATGTTTTAACTCTGGTTAAAGAATACACAAATATGATTCTTGAACAAGGCGGAGATGATGTGAGAGAGTGCCTAAATGCTCAACATCTTAATGATGAACTGGCAGATATCAGGAAAAAATACGCATTGCCAACTGGCAGACTATATTTACTTCTTGTGGATAGCAGAATTGCTGGATGTGTTGGTTTAACTCGTAATGATGATAGCTATTGTGAAATCAAGCGCCTATATGTTCGCCCAGAGTATCGTGGACAACATCTAAGCCACATTCTTATAAGCCGAATCGTTGAAGATGCTAAAGGTCTTGGATATAAACATATGAGGCTGGATACATTTCCGTTTATGGATAACGCCATTAAACTTTATCAAAAATATGGATTTTACTATATTGAGCGATATAATGATAATACAGCTAAAACGGCTGTTTTTATGCAACTGGATTTGCAGTGAGTGATAAATTCCAATTTGTCGGGCTGATTAAATGCGCCTTCTTGGGCATAAGACATATTTCCTCTTTAGCCTTTTTCGATAGTGGCAAGCAGGGCAAAGTGGTACACACTTTGCGATTTTTCCGTTTATCGCCTCCGTGAAAACCTGAAAAATCTGCTTGTTGTGGGCCGCCTCCAGCCAAGGGTCACCGCTCCACAGGTAAGCGGCTACGCGCTCTGGTAAACGCTAATTTGATGCAAGAACTACCTGATCAACTGTAAGCGGCACAGCTCCAGCTTGGCAGTGCGGCACAAACTGCAAACATTATCAGTGCGGTACGTTCGTTCCCGCAACTGGCGTACATCACGGGGAATCCGTATCAGTCAGTTGCTAACCCCTACGGCAGCGTTTGCGTGTCCGTGTAATTCATCGTATTCCAAAAAAGAAGCGCAAATAAAAATAGTACAGGCCTGCCTTTATCGGGCGGGCCTGTACTATTTCGTTAATTATAGGTTAAGTGTGTCTGCTACTTCGCAAAGTTTAAAGCTGTCGCACTTTTGGTCGCAGTTCATCACTTTTTTATGTGAGTTTGCGACTGTTTACTAAGGGTTAGAAGAATTGAAAATACAAAATAAAAAAACGTCAAAGCCCTTGGGAACTAGGCTTTGACGGTATATTTTATGGAGCGGGAGACGAGATTCGAACTCGCGACACGCGGCTTGGGAAGCCGCTGCTCTACCACTGAGCTACACCCGCATGATTACTAAAATATTATAGCACAACCCCAGAACCATTGCAACTGTGAAGGTTTTGGGGTTGTTTTAATAAAGCTGATTATTGACATAGTTATATTAAAAGCAACTTTGTCATCATTTATCAAAGTCATAGCTGACATCTTTAATAGTTTTGGAAACGGTGACCCTGTTTAAACCTGATAATAAAGCAATCTGTTCGTGTGTCAGATAAAAATTGCCTAAGTTGTGGTGCGCCAGTTTTAACGAATATTCAATACGTTCTTTACTGGTATCAAAAACGAGATTGGTCAAATGATTGATGATACGGTAAAAACGGGAAGATAAATGATGGATAATGATTATGTTGAGAGACAAATGTTTTTGGATTAAAGTATCAAAAATAGTTTTTGAAACCAGACAGCCTGAAACATCTGTCAATGGCAGGATTAAAATATGATCTTGAGGAGATTCTGCGTTAAAGTTTAAAATTCCTAACAAATCGCCGGGCCTTAAAATATCAACACCAATTTGTTTACCTTGATTATTTTGACGAATTGTCATGAAACTGCCTGATTCGATGATAAGAATCTGTTTATTATTAAAATAAAAGAGTTGTTCTTCTTTGGCATTTAAATTAAACCATATTCTGTTTTTGAATATTTCCTCTCTGACTTCGGTAGAAAGCTTTGTACAAAACTTATTGGTACAATTTTGACAGGTAGATTGGAATTTTTTCATAAGAATCGCCTCCTTTCTGTCCTTATATTAACTATAACATTGAGAAAAATATAATTCTATATGTTTTGGAGCAGATAATAAATTTGTAGCATAGGCTACAAACAGTATGTAATGTTAATGACAGAATTTTTATAAACAATTGATTATACTGAAATCAGAAAGGAGGACAGTTAATATAAGCAAAATGGAAGGAGGTTCTTTATATGGATAATGAGTTTTTGCAAACTATAGTAGCATTACTACCATTTGTTATTTTACTGCTGGGCTTTTTAGTTTTTAAGATGAATGCTTTACGTTTGAGCCTTTATGTATGGCTTTTGGAAATCTTTGCAGTTGTTGTATTTTTTCATATGCCAGTACAAAAAACGTTGACCGCGTCTGTATGGGGGAATATAACCATTTGGAATGGATTTCTTGTTTTGTGGACGGGACAGATTTTTGGACAATGTTTTAGAAGTACAGGTGCTTTGAATATGCTGTTGAATACCTTAGATCAGGTTTTGCCAAGTAAAACGGGAAAAGCTGTGACATTATGTTCAGTAGTAGGAGGTTATTTAGGAGCCTTCAATGGGTTTGCCACTTACCCTGTTACTATACCAGGACTGGTCAGACAGGGTATTGACGGTTTTCGTGCGGCTGTTGGCTATTTGGTTTATTTTTCCTGGAGTATAGCGTTCGTAAGTTTGTTTATTGCTGCTACAATTGCCAGCAGCGTTACAAAATTACCTATTGAAGGAATCGTCCAGACTATGGGTTTATTGACACTGCCGATGATAATTGTTTCTGTAGTAGGTTTTTTTAAGATTCTTGATTTTGATTTAAAAAACAGTGATAACCGCAATATAGCCTGTTTAACTATAGCAGCAAATATGTCTGCTGTTATTCTGTTTACTCAGATATTTCCTCGATTATATATTTTGACTTTGATTGCTGCGGCAACATTAAGTTTTTTATTTTTATGGCTGTACAGTAAAAAAGGTGCGACTTACAGCAATACTTCCAATGATAAGGAGATTATTTCTAAAAAGTTAGCGTTTAAAGCTTTCTTACCATTGATCGTTGGTTCTATTATCGTAATAATATTTTCTTATCCGTTGAAAGCTATTATGGCTAAAACTGCATTTAAATTGTCGTTATGGGGATATGCACCTGTCAGTATTAATTTGATCAATACTCCTGGTACATATATTTTGATTACGGCTTTACTGTGTTATGTTTTTGCGATAAAGAAAACCAGTACCTTTACAGCAGATTTTATTATTGCTTCTAAAAGAGGACTGCCCTCGTTGATCACCTTATTTTTAGGAGGGGCAATGGTAAATCTTATGCTGGATACAGGACAGATTACATTACTTGCACGCCATATGACGCAATGGGGCAGTTCGGTTTATGGTCTGTTGTTGTCTGGATTGGGCTTTTTGGCAGGGATGGCTTTTGGACAGGGCATACCGGCTTGTGCGATGTTTTCGAAAATGCAGATGGCATCTTCTGAAATGTTGCATGTGAATGCTTCTGTTTTAGTCGGACTGGCTGCGATGGTTACGATGGGGCCGGCAAATCCGTTGAAGCCATCATTGCTGCAATTTACGTCTTCTTTAGCGAATATTACCAATAGAGATAGCGATATGTTTAATCTGGCTTTTAAATGGCAATTAATACAGTTGTTTATTATTTGTGTAATGTCCCTGTTTATTATTTGATGATCGAAAGGAGTTGAGTTTATAATGGCATTTTATGATTTAAGAGATTTTTTGGAGAGCTGCCGCAAGGAAAATGATTTGATTGAGGTAGATCGGTATGTTGACGTTAATTTAGAAATGGGCAAGGCCTTGAAAAAAAGCTATGCAAATAATGGACCGGTAATTATTTTCAGGAATAACGGTACTGATTATCCAGCAGTAGGAGGAGTTTTTGGTAATAGAAAAAAAGCATTGAGAGCTTTGAATGCACAAAATAATACGGTACTTCCCTGGTTTGCAGAAACAATTGACAGGCCAATAGCACCTGTTATGGTAAAAAGCGCTCCGTGTCAGGAGATTATTATTGAAGGTGAAGATGTTGATCTTGGAAAATTTCCTATTCCGAAATTTTCTGAGTTGGATGGAGGGCCATATTTAACTGCTGGTATCAGTATTTCCAAAGATCCTGAAACTGGAATTGCTGATCTTGGACATTACAGGTTTCAAGCTATAGGTAAAGATTATTTTGGCTTTATGGCGCAGCCGTTTCACAGACTTGGGAAAAACTGTAATAAAGCAAAAGCTTTAGGTATGAAAAAATTTGAGATGGCATTGGTTGTTGGGACTGATCCTGTCCTTGCATATACCTGTCAGGTCCAGAATGTCCCTGATACTACGGATGATTGGAGTTTAGCTGGGGCCCTCCGGGGACAACCGGTAGAACTGGTAAAATGCAGGACTATTGACGTTGAGGTTCCTGCTACAGCAGAATTTGTTTTTGAATTGGAGATTGATTTTGAAACTGAGGTCAGTGAGGGTCCTTTGGGTGAATATACTGGATATATGACGCCTGCCAGCGAAAGACCTATCGCAAGGGTAAAAGCTATAACTCATCGTAAAGATCCCTATTTTCAGGTGCTTCTTACAGGAAAGCCTGTTACGGAAAACCATATTTTAAAAAACATTCCTTTAGAAGCATCGTTCTATAATGCGATGAAAAAACAATTCCCTACTATTACTGATGTGGCGGTAACTCCATCTGGTGGAGTTCAGTTGTATGCTGTAATCGCAATGAAGCAAAGATATGCCAATGAGGCTCGGCACGTAATTTTATCAGCAATGTCCAGTAATGTAAGACCTAAATGGATTGTGGTTGTTGATCCTGACATTAATGTTCATGATTCTGCTGAAGTAGAATGGGCTTTGTCATTTCGCGTAGACCCTGGAAGAGATGTTATTTTGGTAAATAACGTTCCTTCTGCACCATTAGATCCTTCTTCACACGGCGATAGTTTACAGGAAAAAACGAACTCTACCATTGGTATAGATGCGACAATGCCTTTTGGTAAATTATATGCTACTGTTGCCGAAGTTGCCGGATGGGAAGATTATTCTTTTCCTGAAATAAGTAGTGAAAGATAATTGACGCTAAAAACAGGTCGGCAGCAATTTCTACTGCTGACCTGTTCTGTTTAGAAAGAAGGTGCTGTATGAAGTGGAATAATTTATCTCTGCACAAAATAAAATGGATATGTTCATTTATTGTTGTTTTGTTGCCATTTTTCTGCTCTATCAGCAATATTTTTCAGAAATATTTAGCCGTGACTTTATGGGCGATTATGATGTGGATGTTTGAATTGCTGCCAGAGGAAATTGTTGCAATAATGCTCCCGGGCCTGTATATACTGTTTGATATAACAAATTATGCAACTGCATTTTCTGCATGGACAACCAGTACTCCCTGGATAACTTTGGGAGGTTTGATGATAGGTGGGATGATTGTAAAATCTGGCTTGGTATTACGCATAGCTTATAAGTCACTGCTTTTGACCAAAGGAAGTTTAAAAGGGATTGTTTGGGGGATAGTACTTACATGCACGATTTTTACGCCATTAATACCTTCTATTATGGCTAAGGTTGCTTTATTGGTACCAGTTGTCATAGGTATTTGCAAGGTGCTGAAGGTTGAGGCAAAAAGTGCGACAGCATCAGCTTTGATGCTGGTAGTGTTTTTCGCTTTATGGTCTCCTAAAATGGCGTTTATGACAGCATCTACTGACAGTATACTAACGGCGGGGATTTTAGAGCAATACCTGGGGGTGAAAATAACATGGTTAGCTTGGGCTAAGGATATGTTCATTCCGGGGATATTATGGATGCTGGTATCAATACCTTTAATTTATATTCTGAGACCACAGCATTTGAATTTAAATAAAGAATATTTAGAAATTGAATATAGGAAATTGGGAAAGATAACTATCGATGAAAAAAAGACTGTGACATTGATCACGGCATTACTGATATTATTGATTTTTTCTTCGTGGCATAAATTGCCTGAAGGAGTACTTATGTTGGGAATAGGGTGCTTGGGCTTTTTTCCTGGGATAGGGCTGCTCAAATCAGATGACTTCAGCAAAATACAATTTAAAGTAGTATTTTTTTTAGCTGGAGCTGTAACTATTGGAGCTGTTGCATCTAGTATCGGCATTACAGAAAGTGTAATAAATTTTGTGCAACCGTATTTTGAACAAATGAACAGCTACGAGCTGGTAATGAGCATCTATATTTTTTCTATATTAGCTAATTTTTTACTTAATCCACTGGCATTAATTGCAACTTTGATGATCCCTATAGCTAATTTATGCAGTAATTTAGGATATTCCGCTACTATAGGCGGATATTCTATGATCATGGGATTTAACCAGGCATTGTTTCCTTATGAGATAGCACCGTTAATGCTAGTATATGGATTTGGTTATCTGAAGCTTACGCATCTAATCAAAGTTATGGTATTCAGAGTTGTAGCAGGTATTATATTTATGACAGTTGTTACATATCCTTACTGGCTGTACATAGGTTTATTGGATAAATGAGGAGAGTGAGATTATGAGGCTGGTGATAGGTATTTCGGGTGCCAGCGGTGTTTGGCTTGGTTATAAGCTGCTGCAAATTTTAAAAAGTTACACTGATATAGAAACGCATTTGGTAATAACAGAAGGTGCTATAAAAAATTTTGCATTGGAAACTACGCTGGATATTGCTGAGGTTTTAAAGTTAGCGGATTTCTCTTATGCCAATAATAACTTGGGAGCACTTATTGCAAGTGGATCATTTACTACAGATGGAATGGTAATTGTCCCTTGCAGCATGAAAACTTTAGCCGGTATCGTCCATGGCTATGCTGAAAATTTGCTGCTGCGGAGTGCGGATGTGTGTTTAAAAGAACACCGTAAGGTAGTATTAGTTCCAAGAGAAATGCCTCTGGGCAAGATTCATCTGCAAAATCTAGTTAAGGCAGCAGAACTTAATTGTGTTATTATACCGCCGCTGTTAACCTTTTATAATCAAGACATTACTGTTGAACAGCAGATAAATCACATATTAGGTAAAATTTTAATGCAATTTGGACTTAACTATGAGAAATTCATTCCTTGGAAGGGGTGTGAATAAAGTGGTTATAAAATGTGGCTACGGTAGCGGGAAATATAGAATTATCAGTAACTGTTTTTTATGTGGGGAGGATTTAAATGTTTCTGTAGTTGGTGGAAGTAAAGGTCATATAGGAGCATGTGCAATAGCGTTTCTTTTAGGAAAAAATATAGAAGCAAACCTTACCGTCATAGACAGGCATAAAGAAGGGGCGTTAGCTGAGGATACCGCTAAGAAATTGACTTCTTTATTCTCTTGTGTTGCTACAGTAAGTGTTGGGATACATATTGATAATGCAGAGAAGGAAGAAATTGAATTATTGGTAAGAAACTTTGAACAATGCATAAAAATTCTTATAAAAAAGCTGAGAAAGATAATTTAGGGAGGGATAAAAATGAAAAAAATCAGAATAGGTATTTTAGCAGTCTTGTTGACGGGAATTACTGGATTAGTAGCAGCGAATAATCCGTTTACGGATGTTCCTGAAGGACATTGGGCTTATAATTCCATTAATAAGCTTGTTGATGCTGGTATTATTGAAGGTTATAATAATGGACATTATGGCGGTGATAGACTGATTACACGCTATGAAATGGCACAGATTGTTGCTAAAGCGATGGCAAAAGGGGCAGATGTAGACCGACTGGCTGCTGAATTTGCAGAAGAACTTGATAATTTAGGCATTCGTGTGAGTAATCTGGAGGAACAGTCTGATAATGTAAAAATCACAGGTGAGATCAGGATTGCTGATTATGCTTTCAAAAATAGCAAAAGTAGAAGTCATGATGAACTGCGGACGCGATTATTCATAAACGGAAAGATCAATGATCAGTGGGAATATGGCGCAATGTTGGAAAACACGCAGAATTTTAGGAACGATAGTGGTGATGAAAATACTTTATTTAAACGTGCTTACGTGCAGGGAAACTTAAATGGCGTAAAGATAACAGCAGGCCGACAGTTTTTTAAGTCTGGTTATGGCTTCTATGCGGTCGCTACTAATATCAAAGCATTGAAAGTAGATGTCGGAAACGTTTTGAAAGCCAGTGCTTTTGTAGGCCAGTTTGCCAATATGGTTACGACTAAGGAAAGCAATGAGAAATTATACGGCCTTCATTTAGCTTATCCTGTAAATAAAAAAATATTTGCACAGGCGGCTTACTATCACCCAGAAGCAATTTATGACGGGAATACAGTTGCTTACCAAAAAAATGATGTTTATACAGTAGGGTTAGGGTATAAATTTGATAAGAGTACTATTTTGTATGCGGAATATTTAAAAGCAGATAAACCTGTATTACCTGAACAGGGTTACAGTAAAGCTGGTTGGGCGGCAAGATTGGATTATAAAGGCGCAAAATATAATAATCCAGGCTCATGGGGAACTTATGTGGCTTATTATGATCAGCCGGCAGCTACTATTTATGATCATACAAGCGAGATGGATGTTAATAAAATGTATGATACGAGAACAAATAGGGAGTTGGTAACTGGTTATGCAGGTATAAAGGGATATGAAATAGGGGTCAATTATACTGTTGCTCGTAATGTTATGGCGGCTTTTAACTATTTTGACTACCAGGGTGCTGATAATAATAATATTAAGGATAGAATGATGTGGACACAGTTATATCTGTCTCTTATACACATCTCCGAGCCCACGAGACGCGTAGTAATC